>Ga0265295_1004293_pt1 | contig 19352 bp, 17 predicted proteins | sample Munlansysbiofilm_FD_192503 | JGI IMG/M metagenome (GOLD analysis project Ga0265295, IMG submission 192503) | Leachate microbial communities from a municipal landfill in Southern Ontario, Canada - Methane capture system biofilm | ecosystem: Engineered > Solid waste > Landfill > Unclassified ... | reverse complement strand
CAACCCAAAGTTGATATGTGTCTTTATTTGCCATAAATAAATCAATCCTCTCATTAGTACAAGTTTTGAGATTCTACGAATTTTCGCAAGAAAAAAAGGAACAATAATTGCTCCTTTTAATCCTAGACTTTTAAAGCCAGATATCTACGATAACTGTAGTATACGCTAAAACGTATCATTTGTAGTGTAGCCAATGGCGTACAAATAAACTTTATTTAAGTCTTTTTATTCGATTTTGTGTGAGTGTTAAAATATATGTCAACAGTATTTCAATCGTATATAAATAATATATCAATACTACTTGAAGTTGGGCGTCAACACTAATTATCAGCCGATTTACAAATTTAATTAAATCCCATTTTCCCTATATTAATATCTTGTATTCTTTGTATTATATTTAAACTCATTGTGGTATTACTTAGTGCAATAAAAAAATAGATGAAAGACAATTTTTAATTTCTTCATTTTCAAGATTCATTAGTCTAAACATTACAACATAGATTAACCTTTCAAATTTTCTTAGATCTTCGAATGTTATATTTGTTTTGTTTATATTTCCGTGCATTATCTCATTTCTAAAATCAGTCATTTTTCTTGAATATATTAAATAGGTGTCTTCTTTTATTGGCGGATAGGATTCAATGATCATATTCATTTTATCTCGATATGAGTTTCTGATCCCAAGAACAAGACCTTTCATTCGTTCGATATTAATTTCTTTGTATTTCTTTATTTCCTCATCATCTTCAATATAAGAGGCCAATATATTACCTATTTTTCTTAATTCTGTGAGTCTTTCATTTTTTAATTTCATTTTTTCGGTCAATGTATCAAAATTTGATAACATTACATATATTTTTAAGGGGTTATATATATTAGTTACTTTATCATAATAATAAGGAGATTGATTTTTATTAAAAAAATAAGTAATAATATTCTCCATTGATTTATCTAACTTGTCAAAACCCACTACATTCGCCAGATTATCAATATTACTTGAAGTAAAAAGATTTAAATTCCCTTTAATATCATCTATTCTGCCATCTCTTTCAAATTTGCCATAATACTCTATGAAACTGAAACCATCTATTTTAGTTCTAAATATAAAATTGAACATATTAATTAGCGATTGTACACAATATAAAATTTTCTCAATAGTCATGCTTTCATTTTTAAAAGTCAATGTGATATATGAATTATAATTTTCCATATGAGTTTTATCTGATTTGGTTGTTTTAGAAGAGTCAATTCCCAATTTAAAATTAAATTTGAGATTTGCATCAATAATGTATTTTTTTGAATATTCACTCTCAGGTAATTCCTCATATGTTCTAAGCCAATCAAAAGGATTTTCTGACCCATTGACATGTATTTTAATCTTTCTCATCGGACTAAATAAATAATTTATAACTTCATCTTTAATTAAAAGAATATTATTAGCTGATTCGCTTTTGTTTAACTCTGATTTAAAGATACTTGCAACTGAAAATTCGAAAATTATTTCAGTATGTAATGTGATTTTTCCGGTTAAATCGTTAGAAATATTTTTATTTGTTTTAATGTTATTAAAATAATAAATATAACTGTATATCCCATCAAATCCAATCAAATGCGATATATTTATTTCATCAATTCCACTAGCAATTTTAAGGATTTCTATTTCATTATTATTTACAAGTCTAATAGTAAGTTTTTTGCTAATTTCATCGTAAGAATAGTCCCTTTGTTTTCCATAAAATATAACACTACCTAACATTTACATTACCTCTCTAACATAATCCAAAACACCGCTTAACAACAAATCATTGTGATTAATCCTTTAAGAATTTATTAAATCAATAAAATTGTTTAATCTTTCCTTTATGTATTGATTTTTTGTTTTTTGCAACAATTTTGCATCTTTAAGTAATTCAGACATATACGGAATAAAAAGTTCCTTTGAGTTAGCTACAATTTCTTGTACATAGTCAACACCTGCATCACTATAAAAAACCTTCCTGTTTCTTCCATAATATCCGTAACCGCCGGGTGTTCCAATATATAATTCCGCCATCCATATAAGAATTCTGTATAGCAGGTTTTCAGGACAATATTTAAAATAACCAATATCTTCAAAAACTGATAAAACACGGATATGATCGCTATAAAAGTTCCAATTTACACTTGTTTTTTCGACTTCCGAAATAAGTTTTTCATATACTGTTCTCATTGTTGATTTGCTAACATATGCTACAATTCCAATTGCGTTAAACACTTTAACGGTTTGAATATCAATCTTTTTCTTACTAATTGGGGCAGTAATAAATTTTTCAACTAACTGCATCCTCGCTTCAGTTTTAACGTAGTTCCTAAAAACCTGTAATAAGTTAAATGCATTGGTCCTTACTATATCGGCTTTACTTTCATCAAGTGCAACGTTAATAAGTCTTTCCAACACTTGTACCTGTCTAAATGTAGCGGATGATTCATATTTTTCAATTAATGATTCATCAATTCTAGTTAGTTTTTCTGCTGAATTTATTAGTTCTTGTATTTCTGTAACTGAAATAGGTTCTATAATTTCTACTGATAGAATTGCATCTATTACAACACTAAAAATAAATTGAACCTCCTCATTTGTTGCTTCATAATGGCTATCTTCATGTTCAATAAGATTTCTCATATCATAGGCTAAATCTAGTCTAGATTTATTGGCGTTGGTTAGAATGCCTACAATTCCTGATAATTTGATGATATCTCTAGTTTTATAATTAATTAGTTCTTCTTCATTGCTAATTTTCGGTAATCCTCTTTGCACAGCTATTTCACTTATTTCTTTTAAACCCCAAGTTTTAATTTTTGTTTTAAGCTCGCTAATTCCAACATTGAACATTTTTTGAGCTGCCATACCAGGGTCTACCAATAAAATTGCAGAAATTTTGTGAAGTCTTACATTAAGTTCCTCAGTTAGTTGAGGAATACTTCCCATTCTTGGTGTTAAACTTTCAAATAGTAATTGATTTTTTTCTGCTAAGTCGATTATAAGGTTTTTCTTTTCAGCTATTTCGTACATATTATCCCTCTTTTCAGATTGTTATTACGTATTTATACATATAACTTAATTTTTTAATTAGTTAATTATTATATAAAATATGTAAATATTTTATATTAAATTACGGTTGCTTTAATAGCTAGATTATTACTGAAAGCATGATTCTCTAATTTTATATTGTCCTATTTATTGACATAGTACCATGTAATAAAGTACAATATTCCTTTCAAAGTAACTTCTATTGTTTTCTTTTCTTTTTTATCCATACAATCCCTCTTTTCTTTTCCATTTTCAAAAATGAAAAAATGCTATAATTCTTTTTCTTGAATTATAGCATTTTTATTGTATTATCTCAACAATATATCAAATATACTTCAAATACAGTTTAAATGTATGTTGTCTCTACTTTGAGATGTCCATACACACGTATTATTGGAAATAGTTCTAAAATAAAAAAAGAGGATCATCACTCTCGTGAATCACCCCTAATCGAGCATATATTTTGCATTACTTCTTTTAATATATGTATTTTTTAAACTATAACAACATAGTTTTTCACCATGTACGAATACTACTATAGTCTTCAAGATTCTTCTTATTTTCAATAGTTTGCAGAGCAGTTGTTATAAAATCTAACAGTTGTTCACTTTCTTCGGTTTCTATACAATTATGTATGTCATTAATAGAATTTAGTTCATTTATCAATTTTTTAGTCATCTCATTTATAGAATCTAAGTTAGGTTTCCCTATATCTTCCAAAAAGTTATCTAATAATCTGTCAATTTCATCTATGATCCCTTCTGATAAATTATTATTCAAAATCTGCTTAGCATTTTTTTTCCATACAATTGTAGGTTTTAATTTTCTAATTTTTGAAAGAGTCATTTTTTCTTTTTCTAACAACTTATTCGGTTCATACTCAATCAAATAATCAGAATACCATTTATCTTCCAATATGTTATCCCATGTTTGCAAAGTAAATTTATCTTCCCATCTTTTTTTGATGTAATCAATGCCCCATGTTTTTGCCGGTGATAGAAATCTAAGTTCTTCATTAAATACATTAAATGTTTTAGTTATTCTTGAAGTGTTGGTATCAACAATATACCATATTAAATCTCCATTCAGTTTTCTCTCACTAATTCGCATATACCGCGGTATTTCAATATTGGATGGAATCTTGTAATTACCTAATTTTGCTTGCGATTTATTTAAAAGTTCATATTCATAAAAATCCTTTAGGTAATAAAATTCCTCAAACTCCAATATTCGTTTTATATTACTATGCGACAAATCTGTAAAAACATTGCAAAAAACTCGCACATTAATGCCTATTTCCCCTTTGCTGACAGCTTGGATTAGTCCATATTTATTTTTTTCTGATATAGTGAAAGAAAATAAATCTCCTATTTTTAACTTGATATTCATTGCAACCTCCAGTTATAAGAATGATAAAAATTTTATTATGTATTTCGCTCCCCATGATACTGCTTTTTTGTAAATAGGATTAGAATAAGATATTCTATTTATCTTGTTAATTAAAGTTCCACCGTTTTTAATTAATCCATATTTATTTATTAATGCTTGTTCTAATCCACGTGCTTGGTTTAGAGTAAGTTTATTTGCTATTGGGTTTGGGACAATCCCTTTACCAGTTGAAGCGTGTTGCGCAGTCCTGCGCGCTATATCATTAGTGCGTCCTACATAATTAACTGTTCCATTTGTCATTTACAATACATTTATTTTATTATCTATAAAAAACATCAAATATCTCATATCCTAAACTAGTACGTTGAATTACATATGATACAATACCATAATAGTTGTTTGAACGTTCATAGTTTAATATTAAATTCACAAGTTCATTCAGAGTATTTTCAAAACTAGTTTCTTCAATTGGTTCACTATCCGTGAATACTCTAATTCTCCAAATGGCAGAGTTTTTATCATCACTTCTTTGATTAAGAGATGCACTAACTAGAACATTTGAGAAATCGTGTTTTAGCCTATTACTAGAATCTTTTTGATATTTCCCTTTCTCAAAAGTAAACTGATATGAAGTTAATTTCTCAAAGAATTTTTTAGTCTTTCTATATATATATTTCATTTTTAGTTCCTCTATATTTTATTATAAGTTCTATTCAAGATCTTATATTCATATTTCTGTTACTTTAATATCTTCACAAATAAAATCTAAATCAATAAAGTCTACATCATCTAGATCATTTGAATAAACAGTATAATCTATATAAATAGGTAAAACTCCGTTATTCAATACTTTTGAAATGCCATGAATCATCATAGTATTTGAATCTAATATTGAGTTTAAACCTTCTATTTTGTTTTCAATATTCATAAATTTCGAGGTTTTAAATCGTACCTCAATAGGACTTCTTAATGGAATAATATCAATAGCATATTTAACATCAACAATTGTCGATAACTCTTGTAAGTTTTTATCATATGTGATTTTATTGATCATTGAATCATGTAAATCTTTTATCTTCAATAATCTATATGAAGGATTTTTAACCCATTTCTCAAATGCTTTTTCATCTTTCGTTTTAGTTGATAGGTATTCGAAAACCAAGTTAAAATCATCAGGCTTATTCATATACATATCATGTATACCAACGATAGTTCTCCTAAATTTTTTTATTAACATTCTCCAGTTTTTATTATAAAAATCTTTTTCACCAACGCCTGTTAAAGCTCTTCCACCAAATTTCATTTCATACATTATTGTATAGAAGTATTGATATGAATTGAATTTACCTTTTTTATTTAATCTTTTAATAGCATCAATTATTACTTTGCTTCTATTTGTATTTCTTTCATGGTTTCGAATGACCAAAGACAAAACTGTTGCTGTAAGCAATGAAATGGAACTTATGAATGAAAAAGGGAAAATATGTTTACCATATGGGCCAACACCGTTTCTTATAGCGATAACAACTGATATAATAGTTGAAACGATTGTAATTACTCCTAATATTAGTACTATTAATTTTATCTTTTTCATGTTTTTCACTAATACCACTCTTTCATAATTTTTATCGTTTATGTTAAGGTATTAATGTTGGCCCAATCTTTTCTTTAATATTTTTAGGCAATTTCTTAACATCTTCATATTTAATTCTTAATATATATGCTTTTTTATTTTCAACTTTATCGATTAAATGAATTTGTAAAATTCCTGGTGTATTCCAAGAAATATATGCGGAAATGAAACCCCAAAAACTAGGTCTATAATAAATTATATCCTTTATATTATCGACAAAAATTTCTATATCTTTTTTATTCTTATATAAAATTATTCTATTATTATGAAATTCAGCATTTTTAATTTTCATACGTTTATAACCTCCCCTAATAGTAAAAAACGGTATAACTCTTAGTCAAATTATACCATTTTTTGTTGCTTTATCTCAACCACATATGAAAACTATATAAACAATAGTTCAATATTACTTAAAATATATATCAAATTGTCCATGCACGCATATTATTGACTAAAGTATACTTTAAACAAAAAAATACCACACACACAATAGAATACTGTTTTCTACTTGATTATAATTTTGATAGCCCTTTGTTAATGTTCGTGAATTTGTAAAACGAAAAACTACTTATAGAATATGTTCTTTATCTTAATAATTACAATCCATTTCGGGTGTTTATTCTTTTTGATCACATTTACTCATTAAAGTATGTTATTTACTCATATGGGTATGCTATTTACTCAACGATGACTTCATAAACTGTAGTTATTGAATGTATTGTTATTCATTAAATATGGTTACTCTCTTTTCGTTTGATATTCAGCATCGTGAATGGATAATTTTTTTAACTTATATTTTGTAATATTCATTCATGACTTCAGTTAGTTCATCTTTAAATAAATTTGATACGTATACTTTTTTAATTTTATTATCTTTAAGATATACTAGTATTTTATTCTTTTTAAAGATAATATGTTTTATGTCTGATTTAATAATAAAAATCCCTGGAAGAGCTCCGGTCACAAATATAGCTTCATCAAATATTTCTAATTTTGTTGTTCCTCTACTATCATAGTAAAAAAACCAAATCATTAATACAAGCAATAGTGTTTCAAATGATCCTAAAATAATCCCTGCTGTCAAACGCATTTCTTGTTCAACTTGACTTATAACAACTGCAAAAATAATGACATATAAAATAAACACGATTAGCATTCTAAAGAGTTTAAATTTGAAGACAAAGTTTTTATCATAAATCCGCTCAAAATGCTTGATACCATAGTGATGAGTTCTATATTCTTCAGTATTTGTGTGGTAGTCAATATCATCATGCGTTATAAAATTAAATCCCTTTTCTTTTAGTGTGTAGTGTAATTTTAAAAAACGATTCATAAATTCTTTGCTTGATTCCTTTTTTGAGGAACTAAATTTTAATTGCATGATTGTTTTTTCTTGTATGAATGTATAAGTTCCACTAATACCTAGCTCTGATTTGTTGATAATGCCTATCGTATTATCCTGACTAAATATACTATGTGAATCTAAGAAAATTTCTGCTATATCTATTTCATAAATGTTTTTTTCTACATCACTAAATGATATTTTATCTTCGCTAATATTAAAATCAGCATCATTAATAAGATAAACATCTTGAATGTATATCCGCCAAAAAATTGATTGTGCCACTACTCTTTTAAATCCATCATCAAATGCCATATGGATACCATCATCTTTGATTACCATGTCCGTATCGTAATAAGTATCTAACTCATTTAAATTACTAAACTGAACAAGTTCAAGCTTTAAATGGAAATAACTGCCCCATGTAGTGTTAAATAATATATCTAAGTTGTCATCTTTGGCAATAATGCGTTCAATATAGGCATCATGAAAGCCGAAAGAAACTTCCATCATTTGTTGAATATCTAAATCATTCTTTATACTATTCCAGTCTTTAATTTCAATACCTTCTTGTAGTTTTTTTGCTTCATCAAACATCTCTTGGGTATATTCATATTTTTTTACCAATGAAAATATGTTGCTTATATTCCAATAGGACTTTGTGTTTTTATCTATTTGGTGATAATCTGATAAATCATTATCAACTATGAAAATGTTGCTTTCGATAGAAAAATTAGTTTTCCATAATGGTTCTACAATGAGGGTTTCAAGTGCTTCATCAAAAATAATCACCTTAGATTTCCAACCATCATTCCTATATGCCAAAACAATAGAATCATATGTTCTTTTATCTTTTTTTAATGTTCTTACAAACATAGTTTCACCACCATTATTAAACGATTTCTAAATTTACTCACATTTACCCAAAAAAGTATATCATTTACTTCATTTTGCACCGCCGAAGTATATTATTTTCCTATTCAAGACATCATACACTTGCGTTATTGAAAGCATAAATTTAGCTGTTATTACTTGTATAAGATTAGTTTAAAATACAATCCGTGATAGTTGCTTCCCAAAATCATTAATGAAAATAATGCAATCTGCACCATTTAATTCAATATTTGGATTAGTAATTTTGTATCTATTAAATATTGATTGAACATCATTCTTTAAATTAAGTTTGGATATGTAAGACTCTCCTGCACTTCTATCGTACATTAAAGTTACCAACCCATAGTTACTTAAACGAATTAAAGTTTCTGAAACTTCAAAAATAGTTAAACCATCAAAGTCATCTTCAATAATCCACTCTGGTAATGCACCACTGAAATATTGATTTGTTCCTTTTAATGTTATGTTTATTTTAGCACTTTTTATATAATGATTATTATACTTCTCATATAGTCTTTTTAAAACAATTGCATCGATTGAATTCATTTGACTAATGATTCTCACAAATGATGGATGCACCTTATTAGAAGTTCTATTATCGATGCTCTTTATCAATAAGTTTAAGAACATTTCTCTGATTTTTTCTTCATCAAGGTTGTACTTTAGTGAATCCAATAAGGGCCCCACAACATTAATATCTGGATCTCCAATGTTTTCTTTAGGAATACTTTCAATTCTTTTTTTATAATCTTTTTCAAACTGTTCGGCTTTTATTTTATATTTTATTACCCATGTTTTTGGTTTGTACAATAAAACATTATTGACTAATCCAAATAACGTGGCAATAATTCCACCAGCTTCTTGTATGGTAGGTTTAAGACCATCTTCATAAATTTCTGGTGCAAGTTTAATAGCTTCCTCAATCAGTTTCTCCTTAACTTCGTTACTCATATAAACCTCCTCTTATTATTTAAAAAATTACATTATTAGTTACTAATATTGAAACTATGTTTTATTGCTAAGGTGCTTTTTTTAAATAACTCATATTTACTTAATTTTGTATATTCTCTACTCACAAGAGTATCGATTTTTCCTATTTAAAACGTCATAAATTGTAGTTATTGAATTTATAAAACCTATTCTATAATTTTCTCTGAAAATACTAACTTGTTATCTTACCATTTCAAAGTAACATTTCTAGAATTTAATGATATTGTTTTAGCAAAGTTAAGTTCTTCTTCATTTGTAAATACAATTTTTTCTCCATCCTCAAAGAATATGCTGTTGAATTGCCTAATTTCTTGAAGGCTTATGTCTTTTATCGAAATAACAACATTATTATAATTCTTGATTTTAATATATGTTTCATTAACATGAACAGCTGATCTAACACTAGAGTAACTATTAAACAATATATGTTCCCTTTTTTCAAAGATAGCTGAAATGTATGGATCCGGATTACCACTACCATATTTTCTTCCAAATCTTTGAAGTGTATAAAGATATTCTTCATAATTATCATAATACTTTGATTTAACTAATACTAATGATGTCTTTGGAGATATTGGAACATATGTAAAAAGATAATCCGAATCCATGGTACATTCAATTACCGCACATATATCACTAATAATATTTGAGTTATTTTCGTTTCTAAGAACGACTAAATGTTGCCCAAGAGTGTAAAAACTATTGTTGCTTTTTGTAGTTATTCTACTCCAATTGTTAAACTCTGAACTATCTGATAGTGCATTTATTCTTTCAAAATCATCAATAATTCTTCCTGTTATACCTACAGCCTCTTTTTGCGTTTTAATTAAGGGGACACCAAAAATAAAATTATTATCTTTGTAAATCCCTGATTCATCTTTTTTTATATATGAAGATGTATTATCTTGCCTACAGGCTGCTAATACACAAAAAAGTTTTAGTAACTCAACTTCTTTTCCAGTCAATCTAATACCTTTTTCAGCATCATCTACTTTTGTTAAAATGGGAGCAATTTTATTTTCAAACACAGAAATACGGTTTTCAAGAACATCATCTACTTTTCCTAAAGAATAATAATACTTTTTAGAATAATCTTCATATTTGATTTTTCTATTTCTTTTTGTTTTCTTGTTATACAATCTTCCATCTGATTTTTCCCATTTCTTTATTATCAACCTAGGGAGCAAATGATTATTAACTTTTAGTGCCTTATTCATCTTATTTGTCCCACTCTCTTTACTTACTCACATTTTCTTAAAAAAGTATATCAATTACCTATATAGCTATATCGTTTACTCATTTAAGGCTTCATAAACCCTAATTATTGAAACAATATTTATCCATGCAATATTTGAGGTTGATTATATGAAAATTTAACTTTTTCATCTTTGTTTTTATAAATGTATATTAATACGGATTCATTCAAATTATCTCGAAAATATTGTATTAATTCTCCACCTTTATTATTATCCTTTATCCAAGTTACAGCTTTGCGATAGTCCGATTTGGAAATGTTTGAGCCATCCATTAATTCGTAAGTATTCAAATCTATTCGAGCTAGTGTTTGGCTTTTTCTCATTATATGAATATGTTCGGGATAATGATCATTTGCATTAATAGAAAATTTTAATGAATCAATTTGCCCTATTTTTCCTTCATTTAATGTTTTAACAATATTATCAACATATACAATATCCCTAAATATTTCAATATTAATTTTTTTTGCATTATTATCCATTTCAGTTTCCCCTTTAACTTTATTTATATTTTTTTATTCAGTTGATGATATCAACTTTTTTTTGATACATTCATCTATAGTTTTAGGATTGCTCTTATTTAACCATAGAAGTATATATATTACCAGCCAAGGTATATCATTTTCCTATTTAAGACATCATAAACAGTGATTATTGCATGGATTACCTAATTGTTGCCTTCTGCATAATCATCCACCAAAATAATAGCGAACATGACTGCAATCATTAACTCCGAATTAATATTATCATCAACGTATATACTACGTTTTATATTTATGTCAGTATCATGTTTAAACATACGAAATACTAATTGATGATTAAGTCTTATTTCAAAATCTAGATCAGAGGGTCTTCCATATACGACATATTCTTGATTGCTGATTTGAAGTAAAACATTATTGCGGCTTTCAACTGTAAACCTTTTTTTAAGTCTAACATCTGCAACTTTCACTTTATTTTTATCAAAGATTAAATGCTTGTTTTTAGTATTAAAGACATTTCTTTTAATTATATATGATTCTTCCTTGTGTTCATTTAACAGCGTCAATTTTGTTTTGAATATATTACTATTCAAACGATAAGCTTCTATACCATCAGGATAAAAAACTGCTCTTTGATGATTAATTATTAATTTTTGATCAATAATTTTAAAATCAGCCACTATTCCACCTCTTTTATAAATACTTTAACATGTTTACAGACAATCAACAAACATATAAATCCCCAATTTAATTTCCTGCTATTTACTGGATTTTGCTTATCAATTGCCAATACAAGTATATCGTTTTCTACTTCAAGACGTCATAAGCCACTATTATTAAATATTACCCTATATAACAAAAATGGTACAACTCTTAGTCGAATTATACCATTATTAGTTGCTTTATCTCAACCATATATGAAAACTATATAAAGAATAGTTCAATATTACTTAAAATATATATCAAATTGTCCATACACACATATTATCGGTAAGTATAATTGAACCTACTAAAACGGTAAATCACCAGTGTCATAATCATTTAAGAACGCATCTACATCTTCTGTCAGTAGGTTCAATTCAATATTAATTTTCGATGCTATTTGTTTAATCAAATTTGATAATTCCGTGTATAGCCTATATTCAATTGTATTTTCAACTATTGAATCATCTTTCTCAACAATAAATTCAACTTTTTCACTAACATCTAAACCTTTTAAAAATTTGTCGAAAAAGCCTCGCCCTTTAAATTCTAAATCATTCTTAGAAATATTAAATTGCTGGGTATCCGATGTAATTATAAAGTTCTTATCATCAGCTTTTATTATAAATGTTTTTTTCATACTTTTTCCACCTCTTTCTAATTGTTTCAACTCCACCTTCTAAGGAATGTGCAACCACTTCTAAAATCTTATAGTCAGGTCCTTCATATTCTAAAGCCCCTGATTTAATTATAATATTACCGCCTTCATTTTTAGATATATGTATAACATTGTCAACATCTAAATTTACTACAAATTGGGGATTATGGGTTACTAATATCACTTGTCTAAATCTACTCATCCTTTTAAAATCTGTTAAAATATGCTCTTTAATTGATCTCGGAGAAACGTCGTCCTCCGGTTGATCTATCAAGTATACACCGTTATTATTTTTCATAGATGATATAATATTAAAATAAATTTTAACGTTCAAACCATCTGAGTAAACTTTTTCTGTGTCATCTGATTTTTCTATTATCGATTCAACGCTTGAAAGATCATCCTTCAGCTGTTCCTTTAATTTTTCCTTGTAAAATTGCGATGGATCACCTTGCTCAAATTGCTTTAACACTTCAGTAAGTTTTGCTTTATCCATAGTGTCAAAGTCAATAGTATAATTCGCTTTTAGTGGTGATTTTAGTAGCTTTATAAAATATTCATTATCAAAAAGTGTAACCTTATTCTTTTTAACAAATATATAGTTTAAAAAGTTTTCAGTGTTTGGCTTTAAAGATTTTTCATCTATTTTATAATCATATTCGATTAAATCATTATTGGTTTTTACTGCAAGTGCAAGGTTTTTAGCTATATTATCTCTTGAATTTAGAAAGCTTTCAATGACTTGATCTTGTTTTGTTTTTATCTCTGAATAATTTTCTTCATATTCAGTTAAGACGGTGTTTAATATATTGACCATCTTAATCTGCTTATCAGCCAATTCTTTAAATTGAATATATTTATTCTCCAGTTTTATTATTTCAGATAAGGAATTATTTAATATGGTACGTTCTTCTTTATTTTCTATCAATATAAGTAATTCATTATATTTTATTTTTAGTTCCATAAGTTTATTAATAATTTTTTCGTATTTCTTCTTTTCATTTTTAAAGTCAACAAAATCACTTTGTTTAAATGTTAACGATGATGCTGCTTCAGGTATATCAATAATTTTTATATTTCCAATGTTATTTAATTGAGCCTCATTTTTAAATCTATTGTTTAACATTTTTATAAAAGTATCTATCTTACTGTTAAAATAACTTTCAATCTCTACTGTGTTAACATCTGTGGGATATTTATCTTTAAAGAAATCATCTTCTTTTAACAATTTTAAGTTGAATTTCCTACGTATTTCACCTTGTGTATCAAACTCAAAAATATCACTTTGGTTTATTTTTGTGTTAATATCAACTTTGTTATCAGATAGATAACTTTCATACCCTTTTACTATCTTATTATTTAAAGGACTGAGAGTTTTCTTTATATTTCCCCTATAATAATCAGTTAATTTATGCAGTAGTAAAGATTTCCCAATTGAATTGTCACCTATGATTGCATTTATTCCCCTAGATAACGGGATTGATACTTCTTTTTCATCAATAACAAGGTCTATTGTGTCAATTATTTTATCGCTTTGATTGAAAAAATTATTATGTAGACTTATTCTGCTATCTTCAGTAATTGCAAGTGATACTCCTCTAAAAGTAGGTAAACATTTTAAATAGGTAAATTTAAATGATCCGTCTTTTTCATTAGAATCATACTTTGGATAAACTGTCCAATCATGACAGTCTGAACCAGTCACAAATCTTAATAAATCGTCCTGCATCTTACTTTTAGTAATATTGTTAAATATTTCATTTCTTCTATTTTTAAACTCAAATGCTTCAAAATATTCTGCAAATAAAAACTCATTGAATGTATCTCTTCCTAATGTAGATACATCATTTTTATATGGCTTATCTTCAGTCATTAGTGAGCTTTTTTGGTGGGCAATACATAGTGTATTCAATCCAATTTCACTAAGTAATTCTATAAACTTGTTTTCAGTAAAACTGTCTCCACTATCGTACTGTGGTCTCTCATTTACTAATTTAAGAACAGATTCAATATTTTTAACTTTTTCTTCGTCTTGATCATCAAATACGGTAACAACATGAATAGGTTTTGTTTTTTTACCTCTTTTTATCATGACAGAAAATTCAACAGCAGGTAGTACTTTCTTAATAGTTCCTTTTCCTTCTTCATTTTTTAAAGCTTTATATATTGAAAAAGAAAAAACATCATGATCGCTAATGGCACAAATATTGACATTATTATCATTAAGTTTCTTAACAAGCACTTGAATGTTTTCGGCAGTGTTTGCTTTTATATAATCTTTCCCTTGGTCTTTATGTTTTGAGTGTACAGAATGAATATGTAAATCTGTAATCATACCATCAATTACTAATTTATTCACATTAATCACCAACTTTTTATTTTTATATTTTACTTTTATATATAATAAATTTATTATTATTGCAGTTATTAGGATAATTATAGCCTTTTAAGATGTTTATCTAAACTATATTCCAAATATAGATGGGAATAATTTATATTAATTACATTCAAAAAATATTAATTTATATCACCATACCTGTGAATGAAACTCTGACAAATACTCCGAAAAAATGTGTTTTCTCAAAATCTGAGCAAAAGTTTTAAGAAATCCGCCATACATATTCCCTTGCGAAAGCAATTCAATTTGTTCTGGTCTTTTGAAACTACTAGAAACGCTTAGAACTGAACCTACCCATTCATGTGTATATCTAAATCTTTCAAAAACATCACTTATACTCAATAAGTTATCGCTAAACTTTTTTCGAGTATACTCACAATCAAATAAATTCTCTCCTGCCTTATCTAACCAAATATAAAATATTTTATTTTTATCTTCTTCCTTCAAATGATTAAATAAATAATCTAATTGATGTTTGTTAATTATTTTTATATCGGTGGCTGCCGCAATCCCTTTAAGGTACAATTCACATGCAAAGGCTCGATTAACAAATTCTGGAATCATTAGCGGGCGGTTGCTATGATTGACTTCACCTTTTGGCCAATCGCATCTCTCAGCAGCATCATAAAAGTTATTAGCACTGGAAATGATATTTCGTAATCTATTCATTTATATAATCCCTTTCCATTTTCATTGCCAAAGTAAATTTCCTAGGAGCAAATCACAATAATCCTAAGTTATAATTCTATTTCTTTTCTAATTAAATCAAACGTTTCATGGCTCAGTTCCATTTGATACAATCTAATTTTATGTTTTTGCGAAAATTCAATAAACTTACATTTTTCTATTTCAGAAACTCTATACCCTAAGGTAATACTTATAAGCCTTTTCATTTTATAAAAGAATTGACCATCTTTTTCTATTATTTGCATACTATTTTTTGAGTAAATTGCTCTTACCTCTTCTTCATATGACCAAACATTAGATTTAGTCAAAAATGGTGTTATAGCAATTAAAAAACTTGTCATTTCTTTTTCAGATTTTTGTTCTTTTTCACGGCTGTGATAATACCATAGAATTTTATACATTACTTTACTAATTAAAAATTTACCTCTTTTGTTTGAATATTGAACATCTAAAAAATCCTCATTTTCATATTCTAAACAAACTCCTTTGCTATTGTCTGCATAATGTGACCACATTAACATTGAATCAGGTATCTTAGAAAAGCATGTAATTAATAAGTTGTTTGTCGTATCCATTATTGACTCTGATAACGTTTCTTCAATAACACCAGAATTTCTAGTCTTTATCAATTCATTTAATGCAATTTGTGATTCGCTATCTTTTGTTCCGTTTTTTAGACCCATACTTGTAAAACTTTGCATCATTCTTGAATAATTTAAAATGGGTTTATATTCCTTATTTTTTCTATTAGTAATTTCTTGAAGTTTTATTGTTCCTTTTGCAGGAATAGCAATGATTTTTTGCCACCACTTAAAATCTTTATAATAATTCTTAATTACTTCTTTCATTGCAATATCCAATGAGTAATTAATTAATATATCCTTAGCTTTGCTTAAATCTTTTTCATCTAATAATATATTTGTATCATAGGGATCATTGAAATTTTTCGGTTCATTTAATAAAATTTCATTATTTTCCAATATTAAAGTAGATACATCTATTGAACAATATTTAAAGATTTTACTCACTTTTCCCATATTTCGCACCACCCACTCTTAGTCAATTAAAATGCAAAAATGCAGATACATATTTATCGTATCTGCACTCTATCTAATGTTGGTCATAATATATGCGATATTATAATGCCAAAATAGAATGAAATACTTTTTCAATAAATAATTCGTAATCATTATATATCGTTTGGTCATTAAATTTTATGTTTATATCACTATATTTAATTGAAAATTTATTTTTAGAAAAATATTCTTTATATTCTTCATTTGTTTCTGGTTCAGTTCCTATAAATTCGCCTAAATCAACAATTGTGAAAAGCGTTTTATTTGGAGTATGATAAAATGCATCAATTTGATCGTTGCTCATCTTAACATATTTATCCACGTTATTTTCGGTTATTTTTTCCCATTTTGAAATTTCTCCATTTTGTTTATAATACGGGAGAACCTCTGGTATAACAAAAATCTGAAAATAAGGTATTTTGTTTGCTCTAATATTTGCTGTTTCACCTAGCATGTTTTCAAAATAGTTATTAGAGTTTTGAGAATAATTAGACATAACAAATTTGATAGCTATTCCTGCAACAGCTTTATCACCCTTTTTAATAGTAATATCGACGTTTTTGTTCATATAACGTCCTAGTATCTTTGCTTCTTTACCGTCTTGAAAACCTAAACTTTTAACAACATATTTGTTGCCTAACCTTTTTTGCAAATCTTCTGCAATGAAACCATGTAAAACTTTTAATTTTTCATTACTTCTCGGACTTGTTTTTAAACTAACTAGAAAACTTCTTTTGATTGCTTCTAAAAAGTCCATTTTCTTTATCTCCCTTCAATTTTATATACTAAATATTTTTTCAAATCTGCTGATGAGAATGTGTAATATCCTCCACTTTTGTACTTACCTAACATTGAAATATAGTTGACGAAATCATCATTAAGTAATATCTCTTTGATTAAATTAAAATTAAAATCACCAACAATATATAATCCCGAATAAATTCCTTCACCAGGGTTCAACATTTTTATTTTAAGATCTTTTTTTGTTCTTAAAAGTGAATTTATACTTACCTTTTTTTTCCAAAAATCTTTTACTCCCTGGCTCCTTCCAAAAACATACCAAGGTGAACCTTTATCTAAACTTCTGTTTTTTAAATTTTCTGCATAGCCATTAAAGTATTCTTTTAGTTCTACTTCAAATAATTCGAAATCAACAGGCTTACCTTCTTCATCATATGGATATATTACTTTATATTCTTTTTTTGTTGATGCTTTAGTTATTGGATAAATATGTTTTGATTCAAACTCAAATTTTTCTTTAATAAAAATTTTATCGGATAATGTTGCAAATCCATTTTTAACTTCAATGTTTTTATTTTTTATGTCAACATTGAGAATATTCTTCAATTCTAATAAGTCTTTATATTTACCAAAATACCATGAATTATTTAAATTGAAATCCTCATATTTGAGAAATTCGATAAAAACTTTTTCGCTTTTAATTTCATTAAACATATTATACTCTACAATGTTTCTTGAATTTTTCTTATCAAGAGTCAAAATAGACGTATATGTTGTAAATTTTGGAAATGCCTGAAAATGTTTAAAATCAATTACAGATGTTAGCAATTTGTTATCAATAACGTATTTTCTAAACTCACTGCCTGCTAAACTATTAAAAATAGATGATGGCGTAATGTATCCAAGTATACCATTTTCATTTAACATTTCTAACCCAAGTTCGTAAAACAAAATGAATAAATCTGTCATTCCACCTTTGGTAAATTTTCTTTCTTTTACATTATCAAAATTTTCTTTTAAATTATGTACTCTTACATATGGCGGATTTCCTAATACATAGTCCATTTTGTTGGTATATCGAGTTACCTTTAATGTATCTCCTTGATTAATATCCCAATCAACATTTTCTAAACCAAATTTCTTAACGAGTTGATCTAAATTATCTTTACATTTGATAACTTCTATTTTGTCTATTTCAATACCGTGAATATATGTTTCAAGCTCTTTTTTTAATTTTTCTTGTGCAAAAATATTTGCTTGATTAATTTTATTAAATTCTTGAATATATCTATTAACGATCTCAATGAGAAATGCTCCATCTCCACAACTATTATCTATAACATGTTTTTCTAAAATTTTATTACCTGTGTAATCAGATTGGTCAAGTATTAACTTAACAATATAATCGGGTGTATATACAACACCATTTTCTTTTGTTTTATTCGACATATAATCACCCTTTTTATTTCAGTACAAACATATATTAATTGATTATTTTACATTTAAAGTGCCTTAGTTAGAAATCTATATTCTTATATTCTATTGTAGCATTTTAATACCTGATTTGAAAGAAAAATATTGGTTATTATTTTGAACTGGTACCATTTTCTTGTACTTTATGTTCTTTGTAGTTATTGTATCATATTTGTTGATTCATGAGTCTAAATTGTATTGGGGAATAGCCTCCAAGTGTCAATTTAATACGATGGTGATTATACCAATAGATATACTCATCAATTGTTCTAATTAAATCAGATAAAGATTTAACCTTTTGTAAGTAGATGGTTTCGCATTTAAGTGTCCCAAAGAAGCTTTCAACCACTGCATTGTCATAGGCATTACCTTTAGCACTCATGGATTGAGTAAATGATGCTTTTTTAAGGTAATTACGATATTTAGGTGATTGGTATAGAATACCTTGATCAGAATGAATGAGTAGCTTCGATAAATCCTCATTTGGGTTGATTGCTTTCTTAAGGGTTTTAAGAATCAAATCCTGGTTTTGACTTCTAGATATTTGGTATGCTTTCACTT
>Ga0265295_1004292_pt1 | contig 19353 bp, 13 predicted proteins | sample Munlansysbiofilm_FD_192503 | JGI IMG/M metagenome (GOLD analysis project Ga0265295, IMG submission 192503) | Leachate microbial communities from a municipal landfill in Southern Ontario, Canada - Methane capture system biofilm | ecosystem: Engineered > Solid waste > Landfill > Unclassified ... | reverse complement strand
ACGCATAAATCCGGTCAACGGGGAAAACACACCAGTGGCAAGGAGCTCAAAATCACAGATTTGCCGATCGTTCAGGATGATGTCCGGCATTGTGGAGGAAAGTTTTTTGAGGATAACTTGCCGCTCGATTGAAACAAGAAGATTTACAGGAGTATTTAAGGGCATTGTGTTTTCACCATATATGGATTATATATCTCAGTCGAGGGTGGGAACAGGAACGATTTTTTTTCTGTGGATTACAGGCAAGCATAGTGTTTACAATAAAGAGTGGTCTCTGTTTTGTCAACCTAAGTCGAGGTCTCAATGCTGTTAATTAATTGGAGAGTCAGGGGTTGACCTTATGTCTTTAATGAAATATAGACTCATTGCACAAAAAATGATAGAAGTGTTTGAATACCTCAGAACTATAAAAAGGTTTAAAAAATCCAACCTGATTTTTTAAACCTTTATTCATTATAACTGGCATGGCCGGAGCAAGAGATGGCATCCGGCCACAACGAACGTGGAAACTCCTCCAATAACAACATTTCGGTGAGAGTTTCATATAAAACATCCGTGATTATAGTTGGTTGCCTGATAAGGACATAATGTAACCGAAAGGGCGGAGCTATGGCCGTTGCTAATACAAATCTTCACGCTTTTTTTAAGAAACACAAAATTTCCGGCAAAGGACAAATGAATTAGGCGTAATGGTAAAAAACGCACAGAAAACTTAATTCCATCGAATGGCCAAGGGATACCAATGTTCAAATCATCCCAAATCGGAGGACTGTAGGCATAAAAGGGTGACTGATGTTCAGGAAGGCTCTCAACCTGAAAAAACAGATAAGGTCTTTTGATTGGAGGGGGCACAAAAATAGGCGGTGGATTTGGGTTGCCCTCCAGGAGCATAATCGATATTCAAAAAATAACGTGAAATATAAAATATGGTACATAATGTGAGCAATGACTAAAAAAGCGTTGATTATTGGCATTTCAGGACAAGATGGCTCTTATCTGGCAGAGTATCTTTTGAATAAAGGTTATGAGGTGATTGGAACATCTCGTGATGCTTTGATGTCTTCCTTCTCTAACCTTATTTGTCTGGGGCTGCGGGATAAAATACAGTTAGAGTCTGTTTCATTGAACGATTTTCGAAGTGTTATCCAGGTGTTTAAAAAACACCGTCCGGATGAGGTCTACAATCTTGCCGGTCAGAGTTCTGTCGGGCTATCCTTTGAGCAGCCTGTTGAGACTTTTGAGAGCATAAGCATCGCGGTTTTAAATCTTTTGGAAGCCATTCGGTTCATTGAATTACCGATTCGGTTGTATAATGCCAGTTCCAGCGAATGTTTTGGAAATACCAATGGAATGGCAGCCTCGTGCAAAACACCATTCAATCCCCGAAGCCCCTACGCAGTTGCAAAAGCCGCAGCCTTTTGGCAGGTTGCCAATTATCGAGAGGCCTATGGAATGTTTGCCTGTTCAGGTTTACTCTTCAACCATGAATCTCCGTTTCGACCCGAGCGGTTTGTTACCCAAAAAATAGTTCGGGCAGCCTGTCAGATTGCACTCGGTCGGGAAAATATTTTAAAGCTTGGTAATCTTGATGTTCTGAGAGATTGGGGCTGGGCCCCTGAATATGTTAAGGCCATGTGGGCCATGCTACAGCAGGAACAGGCAGACGATTATGTCATTGCCACGGGCCAGACAAACTCTCTTAAGGATTTTGTTGAAACGGTTTTTAAAACACTCGGACTCAACTGGCAGGACCACGTGGAGTATAACCCGGACTTGAAAAGACCTACGGACATTGATATTTCTATTGCAAACCCCAAAAAAGCTGAGAAAAAACTCAACTGGAAAGCATTATATCTAATGGGTGATGTAGCCAGGATGATGGTTGAAGCTGAACAAGAGCGAATACGACACCAACAATGATGAAATGTTTTTCGACAATTCTTTTTTCCGAACATTCCTTTGAATACCTGCGGGGAGTGTACAACTATTTTAAGGTTTTTACCTGATGCAGAGATTCAGTTCCACCCCTGTTGAAATGTTTGCCAGTTTCTGGAGAAATCGAAGCCTTCTTCGGGCCTTAGTGTGGCGTGAGGTGGTTGGCCGTTATCGTGGCTCTATTTTGGGCCTTTTCTGGTCTTTTTTCAACCCTTTGTTTATGCTTACGGTCTATACCTTTGTTTTCAGCGTGGTTTTCAAAGCCCGCTGGGATGTGGGGGGCGATTCAAAAGCTGAATTCGCTCTGGTATTGTTCGCTGGTCTGATAGTTTTTAATTTATTTACGGACTGCTTGAACCGTGCGCCGAGCCTGGTGGTTGCCAATGTCAACTATGTCAAGAAAGTTATTTTTCCATTGGAAATTCTGCCGTGGGTGGTCATGGGATCGGCGCTTTTTCAGGCCTTGGTCAGTTTGGGCGTCTGGCTGGTTTTTTATTTTGTTTTTTTTGGCCTTCCGCCAGCCAGCGCTTTGCTGCTCCCGGTGGTTATTACACCTGTAATCCTTTTTACCATGGGATTCTCGTGGATATTTGCTTCTCTTGGGGTTTTCCTGCGTGATGTTGCCCAGGTAATCGGAATTCTAACCACGGTATTGATGTTTCTTTCTCCGATTTTTTATCCTCTTTCTGCACTGCCTGACAAGTATCAGTCTGTTCTTTTCTTCAACCCTTTGACACTCGCACTTGAGCAGGTAAGAAATGCGCTTATTTGGGGAAAAGGTCCGGATTTGTTGGTGTTCTCCATTTATCTGGTCGCATCGACGTTATTGGCCTGGCTGGGATTTGCCTGGTTTCAGAAGACCCGGAAGGGGTTTGCAGATGTCCTCTGAAGATTTTGCTGTCAGAGTGAACAATCTCAGCAAATGTTATGAGATTTACAACACTCCGCGTGATCGGCTCAAACAGTTTGTCCTGCCACGCCTGCAACACATGGTACGACAGCAGGCCAAACAATATTTTCACGAGTTCTGGGCGCTCAAAGATGTTTCATTTGAAATAAAAAAAGGGGAAACCGTCGGCATCATCGGCCGCAACGGTTCGGGCAAATCCACATTACTTCAGATGATTTGCGGGACGCTTCATCCCACTGGCGGCACGGTCGAAACCAATGGGCGTATAGCCGCCTTGCTGGAATTAGGCTCAGGGTTCAATCCAGAGTTTACCGGGCGTGAAAATGTTTATTTGAATGGTGCTGTGATCGGATTAAGCAGAGAAGAAATTGATGAGCGTTTTGATGATATCTGTGCGTTTGCCGATATCGGTGAGTTTATTGAGCAACCCGTTAAAACGTATTCAAGCGGTATGTTTGTAAGGCTCGCTTTTTCGATTCAGGCAAATGTTGATCCGGAAATTTTTATTGTTGATGAGGCTTTGGCTGTTGGGGACGCTTATTTTGTGCATCGGTGCATGAACCGATTTCAACAGATGCAGTGCGAAGGGAAAACGATAGTTCTTGTGACACATGATGCAACTGCAGTAAGGCAACTTTGCGACAGAGCTATTTGGGTTGATGGGGGGATCGTTGTAGCAATGGGGGACAAATCGGAAGTTGTCGACAATTATTTGTCTCATTTGTTTTCAAAGGGACAGGATAGTCATGAAGTGTCCCCACCATCTCTAAAAGATATTTCGGAAGTTTCAGAAAATATGGCAGTTTTAACAAGTAATCCGATTTGCCGGCATGAAACCAATGTTCCCAACGTTGATCAGCGGTTTGGAAGCAAGCTTTGTGAAATTGTTGGAATTGGTGTCTATGACACGTTAGGGAATCCACTCAAATCGACCCGTAATGACACAGATATTGTAGTGCGGGTTTCGATAAAAAATAATCATTCAGAAAAAAGATTACAAATGGCTGTAGGGCATACATTCCGTAATGAGCGGGGTGTTGATATCTCAAGTTCTGATACCATAGTGACAAATACTGATATTGGTTACTGCGTACCAGGCGAAATAATGACAGTATCAATGGTAATTGACCTTCCATATCTTCACCCAGGTTCCTATACAATTATTCCAAGCACAGGCTACATTGATAAATATGGAATTCCGGTTGAGACAGATAGAATTATCAATGCGGCGGTTATAGAAGTTACTTCTGACACAAAAGTATATGTCGGAATGCGTTTTAAGACAAAATTTCAGGTGGATTTTTAGCCGGTACGGCTGAAGTAAATAAGGAACATGAATAATATGGATAATGAATTTAATTTTTTTATTGATGTGGTCGGGGGATGTAATCTTAAGTGCCCTTCATGTCCGAGTGGTAACTCTCGTAATATTCCGCGCATAAAGGGGGCTATGGAACCGGCTTTGTTGAGCTATATCATGGAGAAAGCCGTTAACGAGTGCAAGGTTAATAGTGTAGGGTTGTTTAATTGGACGGAACCGCTACTTCATCCGCACCTTTCAGAATTAGTGCAGGTTGTAAAATCATATGATGTTCCTTGTGCAATCAGCACGAATCTCAGCGTTAAGAAAAACTTTGATGATCTTTTGAAAAGTAATATCGACGCAATTTATATTTCCACATCGGGGTTTACTCAATCCGTATATGGGCGAACCCACAAAGGCGGTAATATAGTGCTTGTTAAAAATAACATGAAACGGCTTGCCGAATTAAAGGAGAAATATGGCAGCACAACATCTATAACCGTCCTGTTTCATCAATACAAGGGCAATCAACAAGACGAATATATGATGCGAGACTATTCAAAAGCACTTGGCTTTGCATTCTCTAAATATCCTGCTCGCATGCTACCGATGGAGAAAGTTTTAGGCTATATAAATAATGACCGAAATATGCCTCAGTTAACATCCAATGATTTTGCGTTTATGAAGTTGTTGACAGAATCTCTTGATGAGTCAATGAAGATAGCACGAAAAAATAGAGAACAGCCATGCACCCTGTTAACGAAGCAATTTGCAATAAATGTTTTAGGAAATGTTGAGCTTTGTTGCGGTGTTTTTGATAGCAGTAAGTACACAATTTCCAATTTTTTGGAGATGCCCATGGTCCAGATACAGGCACTTCGATCTTCCCATCCGATGTGTAAAAAGTGTATTGTTCAGGGTGGTCATGTTTACTATGGATCTTGAAAACCAAATTAAATCGTGAATTCTTTTAGCTAAAGTTTCCTGTAAATTTATCGAGCATTTTGCTATGCAACCATGCGTAGCAAGGTCTTGATGAAAGATTTTTGTGGGGTTTGACCCGGCACAGGGCAAACCCTATAAAAATCAGAACTCAATGCCTCCTCCGCGATTATCCTGCGTACATCAGAAAATGCAAATCCGGCTCGTCCTCGGATTTTATGTCTTCGGTCTGGTGCATTTTGCAACCGGTCGGCATAAATCCATGTCAGCGGTGTTGCCATCATGCAGAAGTTGAGGTGATTCAGTACTGATTCCGCATTTCGAACTTGTGATTTTGAACTGCCAATTTTCTGTTTGATTTCTTTAAATCCGGATTCTATTTTCCAGCGCGCGCCATAATATTCTATAATTTGCTCAATCGAAAGCGCCATATCTGTAGTCATAAGGGCAACGTATCGTGTTTTCCGATAAACCCAGACAACTCGTACCGGGCACTTCATCGTTTTTAGCATAACGGTTTGAGAATACGCCTGTACTTCCCTTTTTTTACCATACAGGAAAACCTCATGAATCCTGGGATTTTCCTTCAATTTTGCTGCACAATCATCCACAGAACCCAAACGTTGGCCATATTTTCGTGGGCGACCAGCCTTACATTTCCCTGTAGGCACAGGTGCAAAGTCATACAGCGTAATATTTGTTCGCATACGAGAAAGCAAATTGAAAGAGCCTTCTCCACCACGATCCAACCTTGACCAGAGGCCATTATTACCAAACCAACTATCTGTCACAATCAATATTGGTTGCTGAAAATAATTATGAATGTTTTTTATCATTGTGGCGGCCTGTGTCATCTTGTTTTCAAAGGTAAGTACTTTCCCTTTTCGTTTGGCAGTAGCAGATTTTGCCTCAATATCCTTGTTCATCATATAAAATCGGAAATCAAGGGGCAAACAGGCCCATCGGGATTTTATTTTTTTCAATAATCCTACTGCCAAAATGCACTGCGACCATGGATACGAGCTCTGATTTGATTTTGCCGCATGATCGTGGAAATGTGCGCAACCAAAAAATTTTTTCCCACTCTTTGGATTTATAGAATCATCCAATGCTACCATAATTCGTTTTTCTGTGGCTGGTGACGGAATAATTCCCCACATGGCCTGCCATAATCCTTTCCACGGCAATGTTGAACTTGCCATAAAAGTATAAAATCGCTGACTCTGCAGTTTTAGGCCAAACAGAGTTTGCAGAGCACGTAACAGGTTGGAGGTAATTGATGATGTAAAAGGAACCACCACCGCCAGCAGGGTGTATGCAAACCAGGCTTTTCTTTTTTGCCCCTGGGCAGTATTAGAAAATTCAGCTTGCAGAGGGGTGAGTAAATCGTGTAATATAAACATTGTAGGTGGCTCCTTTTTTGTATCATTTCAAGTATTTATCCAATTGAAATATACCATAGGAGCCCCTACTTTTTCAAGCTTTTGATTTGATTTTTTTAAATAAACTCAATGAGTTGTCGTGAAAATCGCTTTGGGTTGGCATGAAAAATGAATTTCAATTTTTATGCCAATTGTATTTTGCTGTATTTTGACTCGTGTTCGACAGTTGTAGGTTCATTTTTTGCAAAAAAAGCTCTGAAAGCCAGTAAATACGGGCAAAACTTATTTTTACCCCAGAATCCTGTAGGCACACGATGTGCTCACTTTGCGCTTGACTAATCAGCTGATACATGCTTTTTATATGGGCATGTATGTACGCACTATAAAACGTAAAAATAAAGACAGGTCAGAGGTTGAGTATATTCAGTTAGCCCACAACACCCGACACCCTGAAAAAGGCTATTCCCGGGCCGAGGTTGTCTACTCGTTTGGGCGGCGAGACCAGCTTGACGTAGCCGCTCTCAAGCGATTAGTCAGCAGCCTGAACCGTTTCATAAGCCCTGAAGATGCGCAATTGCTGGAGAACCAGAACAGAGGGCTGAAGTTTATATCCAGCCAACCAGCTGGTGGAGCTCTTCTCCTTAACGGGTTGTGGAAACGTCTCGGCATTGATACCTGTCTTACCCAGGCATTGAGCGAGAGGGGGTTCAAAGCCCCTATTGCAGACGCACTGTTTACCATGGTAGCCAACCGGGCTCTGGCACCGTGCTCAAAACTTGCGGTTGAGGAGTGGGCAGCCAAAGATGTTCATCTGGATATCGAGCAGCCCATCCAGGTTCAGTATCTTTACCGGGGTATGGATTTTTTGCTCAAGCATGAGGTTGAAATCCAGGAGAAGGTTTTTTGGGCAACGGCCCAGCTGTTAAACCTTACAGTGGACCTGATATTTTTTGACACCACCAACACCTATTTTGAAATGGACGATCCAGGTGATTCAGAGTTGCTGGTATTTGGTAAGTCCAAGCATAAGAGAAACGATTTGCCCCAGGTCACCATCGGCTTGGCTGTTACAAGGGAGGGTATCCCTGTTCGATGTTGGGTCCTACCCGGGAACCAGAACGATGCCAAATGCGTTGATCAGGTTCAAAAAGACCTGAATGACTGGAAGCTTGGAAACGTGGTCTGGGCTATGGACCGTGGCATGACCAGTGAAGAGAACCGGCGCAACCTGCAAAGAGCTGGTGGTCAGTACATCCTCGGTGAAAAGCTCAGGGGTACAAATATAAATAAAGAGGCTCTGAATCGGGGCGGACGTTTTAAGGTCCTCAAAGAGAATCTCCATATCAAGGAGGTCTTTGTGGGTGAAGGCAGTGGCCGTCGCCGATTTATCATTGCGTACAACCCGGAACAGGCCGAACATGATAAACATATTCGCAACAGAACTCTGGAACGAATTGAAAAAGAACTAACCGCCCTGGACAAGCAGTCCGGGAAGACACAGCTTAAAACGAAACATGCCCTTATGGCCCATAGATCCATGGGCAGATACCTCAAGGAGCTTAAGTCAGGCAAGTTGAAGGTGGACAGGAGTAAGGTAAAGCGTGAAGAAAAGCTGGATGGCAAATATTTGTTGAGCACCAGCGATAAAAGCCTGTCCGCAGAAGATGTGGCCCTTGGCTATAAACAACTCATGGAGGTTGAGCGGGCCTTCCGCACTCTGAAATCAACCTTGTCTCTCAGGCCAGTATATCACACCAAGGATGACCGCATCCGATCCCATGTCATGCTTTGCTGGCTCGCCCTGCTTCTGATTCGGATTGCGGAGCTGGAAACCGGAATGACCTGGCCCAGGGTCCGCACTGAGATGGAACGCCTTCATTTAGGAAAATTTTTGCATAAAGATGGCCATATACTACAGTACACAGAATTGACCGTTATTCAGCGTAAGATACTTAAAGCATTGAAAATCACTCCTCCTCAAAAGATAAAATCTATCTGAGATACCCCCTAATTTTGTAGGCACTACGCCATTATGAATGGATAGCTGTATCCCTTGACTGGCAAGGGTTTTGAAACTTTGTGTATCTACCGCTGTCGAACACGAGTTTGAGTTGTCGCCAAACCGTTGTTAATTTACAGGAAACTTTAGCTTTTAGCTCACGTTTCGCTCGTTCAAATATTAGTTTGATAAATTAGTAAATATCAATAAATCTGCATAATTCAATGCTATTCTACTATAAAGCCCTGTATTGCGCCAATAACACTCCGTAAAAGTGCGTAAACACACCAAAACTGTCTTAAATGAAACTAGATTTCACCCTCTTTAATATGTATAATGATTTCACACATATAGAGAGGATGGAGATTCGTGACAACAGTAGTAAAATCCGTTAAAACACAGCCAGTTGGCTTTGCGCCCATTCTGCAACATTTTTTTCAACGATGCGGGATTGCCGAAATCATTGATGACAGCCTTGATCTTGATCCACGCAGAAAAGTCCTTACACATGGTCAAGCTTCTGTCGCAATGGTTACCGGCATCCTTTTTCAGGTGTTGCAGCTTTACAGAATTTGTAAATTTGCAACGGAAAGCACCGTTTTGGATGTAATTTTACCCGGCATCGCACCAAAAGAATACTTTGACGATCGTTTGGCAGACACCCTTGATGCTATCTTTGACTATGGCATAGGCAATTTGGAAATGCTTATCACCCAGCATATGATCAAGGAATTTGATATCAAAAATGATATCTGCCACAATGACACTACCAGTGCATCAACCTACGGCAACTGTAACAAAAATAGGACAGCAGAAAGTATTGAAATCACATTTGGTTACAGTAAGAAACATCGACAGGATTTAAAACAACTGGTCTGGTCCCTGTCGGTAAGTTCTGACAGTAGTTTTCCTCTTTTCCAGAAAGCCTATAGCGGCAACACAGCAGATGTTGATACCTATTTTCAGCAATGGAAAAACCTCATTGACTTGCTGGGCGACCAAGACTTTTTATATGTGGCGGATTCAAAACTCATCACCAAAGAGAATATGGCAGAAATCCATGATGGAGATGGTTTCTTCATTGCCCCGGCACCCATGTACCAATCCTATAAAAAGGTGATGCATGACGCCCTTGAAAATCATGGTCGGGAAGAACTGATTGCCTACAAGGACCAGTTCAACCGAGGGTTTGAAACTCCCATTGAAATAGAACACGACGAAAAAATTTACAACTTCCGGATGATCATTTTATACGATCAGAAAGTTGCTGCCAGAAAGCGGAACACCCTGCATAACCGAGTTGCCAAAACGCTATTAATGTTTGAAGAGGTCGAGGGTAAGCTTAACAAGTACAGATTAAAAACCGAGGCGGCCATTGAAAAGCGTTGTGATGCCATTTTAAAAAAATATCACACCACTGATTTTTTACAGTACACGATCAACAACAATCCCGTCACAACATACAAAAACAAGGGAAAAGGCAGGCCTGCAAAAGGAGAGACGCCCGAACAGGTAGCTGTTGTAACAGACAACTTTAGCATCAGTATCAATTTTAACCAGGCTGAATTTGCAAAAGAACTGGCTCGATGTGGTTTTTATCCTTTAATCACAAATAAGACAAAAGAGACCTTATCTATTGAAGAGGCGATGCTGGCGCACAAGAATCAATACAAGTGTGAGCACATAAATCGAAGAGCCAAAAGCTCTCTCAATATTGAGCCTATTTATTTGCAAACCCCTGAACGGATTGAAGCTATGCTGTTTCTGTTCAAGATAGCCCTTCAACTGGTCGTTCTGATCGAACGAACAGCCAGAGCCAATATTAAAAAAGCAGATAAGGGGCTGGACAATTTCATGCCAAACAAAAAGGATGTTCGAAATCCAAGTACAGAATACATGCTGGCTGAATTCGAGTTTGTTGTCAGTGGGAAAGTGTCTATGCCTGGAGGAGAGATCGCAGGGTTTGTATCTGAACTGAATCCGCTGCAAAAAAACATCCTGGATATTCTGGAAATCCCCGTGGAATGTTACACCTATGAGTACATTTTCAACACTGGTGACGAAATTTAATCCGCCAAGAGCATTGACTAAAGCCTCCCTTCTGGCTATTGAAAGGGAACAAATCTTTTTTTCCAATTTTCAAAGAGCGAAACGTGAGTTTTAGGTGATTTTATTTTTTATTAGGAAGAGGTGTTTATGACAGATCAAGATGAGTTGTTGAATAGGAATTGGTTTTATGAGTTTGAATTGCCTAATGGAATAAAAACAAAAACAGATATTCCTGATGGGGTACGACAGTTACATCTTTTTCGTCGGAATGTACTACTTGACGTTATCCAGGCACACTTTGGTGATCAAGCTTGTAACTTAAGGGCATTAGATATTGGATCTCATGAAGGCTATTTTTCTGTGGAACTTGCTAAACGATTTAAGTCGGTTCAGGGTGTCGAAAAAAATGCGGAAAGCCTTTCTTCATCCAAAATGATTTTTGATGCGTTTGGTATTGAGAGCTTTGCATGATTAGGATACTCCCCGGTTTTAGCATTTTGTAATTTTTTTTACAAAATGTGACCAGGTGGAGTCAGTCAGACTATCAAATTTGTCGTTACGCCAGTGTTTTCGGCTTGGTTTTGTCTCTCTTGGAGGCTGTTTTTCACGGATTTAGGTATCCGGGCGCACCTATCCACTTAAACGGGAATAGCATTCGAAATCTTGGCCCTTTTTTTCAAATTAAACGCAAACTGCCGGAACATAATATCAATGGTGTTCTTTAGAATTTTTGGAAACTTTGCCTTTTCTGCGTTATCATGAAGGTGGCTGATACCGAAGTACTGCTCCACGATGTATCGGAATTTTGAAATCGATTTGTTACGCTTAATTTCTAATTAATCATTTGTTTTTATGGCAAGCTGTAGCATTTAAGATGAGTTTTTTTCAAGTATATACGTGCTTTTGATCTGAAATATTGTGGGTGCCGGTGGGGAAGATTTAAGAGTGGGTACCGGCCTGGTTAACCAAAGCCACTATAGTCGTGCAAAGGTCTCGTATTGATAATATTGAATTTCGATATGGAAGCTAAGATAGACTGGGGGAACTATGAATCCCAGAAAAACGTAAATAGTGTGTTTGGTGTCGTTAGCGATGAACCAGAAGGTAGGGAAGGTGGTCAAACAGAAATTGCACTTGTTCCATCCATGAATGCGCTTTATTCGGTATTGAAAGCGCTGGGCTTTTCGACAATTACAAAAATTTCAGATTCAGATCGCATGAGCGAACAATTTTATCGGGATAGGCGAGTGATACTTTTGTGCATTAAGTAGTGGTGCAGATTTTGTGCTGGCAATGTCCATTGAAATTGAAAATCATATTTGTTTGATTTAGATCATTAGGAAAAAAGGTTATGTGTAATCACTGGTGTTTAGAGTTCGCAAGTCTTGCCCCGTCATTTTTTCAGAATCCTGCACGGATATTGGAGGTTGGGTCTTGTAATGTGAATGGGTCAATGCGTGATGTGCTATCAGAATGTGCGGATGAGTATATTGGTGTTGATTTGTTTGATGGTCCAGGTGTGGACGTAGTCCTTGACGTTGCAGTGTTAACGGGTACCTTTGAATGTCAGTCTTTTGATCTTGTAGCCTCAGCCGAGATGATTGAACACTGTTTGAAATGGCAGGATGCGCTATATCAAATGGTTAGTGTTCTTCGGGAAGATGGATTGCTGCTTATTACGACCAGATCACCAGGTTTTGAATTACACGACTATCCTGCTGATCACTGGAGGTTTAGTTATAGTGATTTTGCGGAGATATTTCAACCTATAGGCGACATAGTCGCAATTGAAAACGATATGACGTTGGGTTGGAAATGTGGAATTGGCATATTGGTAAAGAGAACACTTCCTCAGTCCAAGTTGCCAGAATGGAAATCCTGGCTCGATACATTCTCTGTTTACTCTATGACGGATGAAATGAACCATTCTAAGGTGAATGAAGATTTGTATTCAAGGGGCATTGTTTTCGATATATACAGTCGCTATAAAGCCTGTTCGGATCTTCTTCTTCAAACAAATTTTGTTGCAGGGAATTCTGTTCTCGACGTTGGCAGCGGTCCAGAGTGTTTGCTTGGACAATTCCTACCGGAAGCCACACTGAGCTATGTTGATCCGTTGATTTCAAAAGGGTCAGGGCAGGGACGAATAACAGGCAACATTTTTAGCAATGAATTGAACAATCAGGTTTTTGATTGCGTATCAGCAGTCGATGTTCTGGAACATGTTCCCCATGAACATCGACAAGCATTTCTGGAACGTGCATCTTCTCTGACCAAAAAAACATTAATTCTTGGCTTTCCTACCGTGGACTCTTCAGATGCCCACGAGACGGACCAGGCAATCAACAAACAGTACAAAGATGTTTTTGGCCAAAATTATCCCTGGTTAGAGGAACATTTTCAATTTGGGATCCCAGCTCTTTCTGATGTCGTCCTTCAGCTTGAGGAACTTGGCTGGCACTGTCAAACGATTGGCCATGGTCATGCTCCGTGGTTAAGAGAACTCCTTGGATTTGTGATTTGTGTGTTGGAGAATCAAAATCTGAAGAAAATAGTTCTTGATATCAGTGAACGGTTTAATAAAACCCTTTATCCTTCAGACTTTCGCTCACCCCATTATCGGCAGTTTGTAGTTGCTTCTCGGAATCCGTTGCCATTAATATGTCCTCCCGAAGAAATTGTTGATAGCCTTGAAGGGGAGCATATGTTTCAAGCATTAATGCAAGACGCACGCAAGCAGTATTTAGTTGAAAGTACACGCTTAATAGAGCATCAAGATTCGGCAGTAGCTGAACTCACAGCCAAAACTATTCGTTGTGAAGAAAGGGCATTGGAGCTGAAGAGTGAACTATTAGAGGAACAGGGTAGATTCACTGAGATAATCAATAGCAAGTCTTGGCAGCTTACCCAGCCATTGCGTGAAATGAGACGTTTGATATCTGCCCCAAGCCTGCAAAGAAAACGCTACAAAAACTACCTCCTGGGTTTAGCTGATCGCATTCATCAATCTCTTCCGGTTGAATTTAAGGAAAAATTCTTTTATACGTTTTTGTTAAATAAATACCGTCAAAAACTTAAAATACAAAGCAAACTGCCCTTCAAGAACGTTACATGGACGCCCTCTATTGATTCAGCTGCACGGAGTTCATTGCAGGATTTAATGATAAAGCAAAATATTCCGGGTGATGTTGGTATTGTACTTTCTGCGATTAAGGATACTTTTGGAGAAGACCGTTACAAAAGCATTATTGAAGATTTTTATATTGTTGCTCATCTGCCGGAATCGTTGTCAGATCCCACGGATTATCCCCTTGTCCAAGCCTCGGAATTGCCTGAAATATCCAGCAGCCCACGAAGAAGGCGTATCCTTTTTATTACATCGCTTTTCCCCAGTCCTCACCATGGGGGAGGCAATAGGATTCTAAATTTCATAAAAATTCTCAGTGAAAATAACGATATTTATTTGTCCACTTTTTATTCCCCGGAAGAGGATGAGAAATTACTAAAAAAAGTAGCTCCTTATTGCTGTTCTATTCAAAAGGTTCCGCATCTAGAGTTTGGAGGCAATCAAGCCGAGATTCACAAGTGGCTGAACGGCATGCGAATGGATATTGTTCATTATGAATGGCCGCTATCATTGCTAAATTATGATCCGACATTTGGAGAGTTTCATATTTTCACCTATATGGAAGCTGTCAGCCTTCGTTTGATAATGGACCTACAATGTATTGAACCTCTTTCTAAAGTATGGCTGGATAAATTTACTGAACTAATCTTCAATTTGCGTATAGAATTGGCCGACGCATCCTTGCTTGATGCCCGTATTGCTGTGACCATAAAAGATGGTGATTTTTTCAAGAATCTCTTTTCAAATCAGGAATATGCTGTCCTAAACCATGGTTTGACCTTTGATGAGTTTGTTATACCGGATGTTGAACCCGAGCCGAATACACTGGTATTTGTCGGCAATTATAAGCATCCTCCCAATGAGGAGGCAATGACCTATTTCTTTAAAGAAATATGGGAAGGTATCCGCAAGGAAGTCCCTGAAGTACGCATCTACCTTGTGGGAATGAATCCTTCAAAACAGATAAAAAGTTTGGTGGATGATCGGCATATTTTTGTAACAGGAAGCGTTCCTGATGTCCGCACATATATCCAAAAAGCGACTATCTGCATTGCGCCACTCATTTCAGGGGCGGGGTTGCGCGGTAAAGTTATTGAATATGCTGCGCTACGGCGAACCTTTGTAGGAACTTCTATTGCTGCAACCGATCTTGTTTTTAGAGACGGTATTGATTATCTGTGTGCTGATACGGCGGCGGATTTTACTCAAAAAATTGTTCAGTTGCTGAAAAATAAAGAGATGGCCAGGCAGATGGGGATCTCGGCCTTTGAAACTGCTCGCAAAAATTATGATACCCGACGGCTGACGGGTTTTTTGAACCGATTATATAATCGCCTTGAGATGGGATAACGTGTCACGGATAAAATCATTTTTTCTCGGATTGAAGTTCTATGTCGCTACCAACTGGATTGCCAATATCCCTTCGTTTAGGATACGCCACTGGTACTATCGTCGCTTTTTACATTATACAATTGGGAAAGACAGCAGTGTCCATATGGGGGCCTTTGTTACCGGAAGTAATATAAAAATCGGTAATAATGTAGTAGTCAATAGGCGCGTATATTTAGATGGCCGAATCGGTATCACCATAAAAAACAATATCAGTATTTCACCTGAAGCGTATATCGTATCGATGGAACATGACCCCAATGATCCTCATTTTGCCACTCGGGGCGGTGAGGTTGTGATTGAAGATAATGTCTGGATTGGTGCGCGGGCGATGATACTTCCGGGGGTACGGATTGGGGAGGGAGCAGTTGTCAGCGCATGTGCGGTCGTGACTAAAGATGTGGAATCTTATCAAATAGTGGCAGGTATTCCGGCACGGTCAATCGGGAACAGGTCCCGCCAAATTGATTATCGTTGCGTATATTTCCCCTGGTTTGACACGGATATTCAAAGACAGGAGCATTCCCATTTGTTGGTAAAATAGGCGGGGAAAAAGGGATTGTTCCTTGGGTTTACAGAACCATCCTAAATTATATTAAAAGAAAATGTAGAGACAATAAACGCTGGTTATTATTTGTTAAATTGCAGCAATAAGGGAAATTTATGAGCGTTTTTAAAAAAATTAGCGAGTATCTGCAAAAGGGTTTAAAAATTGTTAGCCAGAGAGGCATCAAAGAGGCTTTTCGAACCGTTAAAATTAAATTTCAATCTTATTCCCAGAAAAAAAAGCTCCTTCTATCAGTAGAGGACTGGTTGTCTTATTATGAACATCGCCCTGAAATTGTTGAGCCATTTAATAATGAGATTGACACTGCTAAGTTTCCTAAAGTGAGTGTTCTTATCCTTACGTTTAACAATATTCTTATCAGCAAAATTTGTCTTCATAGTATTTATTGCAATACTGCCTACCCGAATTTTGAAGTGATAGTAGTGGATAACGCATCTATTGACGAAACACCGGCCTGGTTAAAAACCTTTGCGAAAACGCATCCTAATCTTAGATTGATACTAAACTCTGACAACCTGGGATTTGCCGGTGGAAATAATCAAGCCGCCCGTGAAGCAGCAGGGGAATACTTGATTTTTTTAAACAATGATACCGTTGTTACCCAAGGATGGATAGAGCGTCTTTTAGTGCAATTCCAAAGGGATCCCGGGATTGGATTGGTCGGTCCGGTTACCAATGCCACGGGAAATGAGGCGCTTATACCCGTAAACTATACCAATCCTGCTGAAATGGAGGCGTTTGCCTTTGATCGCGCCATCGCCTTGTCGATGCGGTCCTTTGATATTCGTATGCTGGCGTTTTATTGCGTGATGGCCCGAAAAGATCAATACGAATCTTTAGGCGGTTTGGATGAGCGCTATTCGGTCGGCATGTTTGAAGATGACGATCTGGCTGTCCGCTATCATGAACAGGGATTAAGGGTGGTGTGTGCTGAGGATGTTTTTATCCACCATTTTCAGGGGGCATCATTTAATAAACTCGAAAATAAAAAGTATCAAAAAATATTTGAGGAGAATCGGAAAAAGTATGAGGAAAAGTGGGGACGTGCGTGGGAACCGTATCAATTGAGGCAGAAGGCTTTGGGAATACTCAAGTATCGGTGCAATGTCTGTGGTCGGGATTGCGAAACATCTGTGATTGAACTGGGTCGTGAAACACCGTCTTGTGAATGTGGCTCAACCGTTCGAAGCCGTTCTATTGTCCATCTGCTTTCTGAATCTCTTTTTGGGAGCAGTATGCCCCTGCCTGATTTTCCTGTGCGCCCCGAACTGCGTGGCTGGGGAATGAGCGATGGACGCTATGGGGACTTGTTATCAAAAAAAGTTGGTTATACCAACACCTTTTATCATCAGGAGCCTTTCTTTGACATTACCGCTCCATTGGATGCTGAGGCCGAGGGGACTTTGGATTTTTTGATCTCAACCGAAGTTTTTGAACATGTGACCTCTCCTGTTTCCATTGCCTTCGAGAACGCAAAACGCTTGCTTAAACCAACCGGGGTATTCATTTTCACCGTGCCTTACACCCTGGAGGCGGAAACACGGGAACATTTTCCTGAACTCCATAAATTTAAGGTGATCGAGAAAAAAGACCATAACTTTGTATTACAAAATACCACGAGGGACGGGCGGGAGCAGACCTACGAAAATCTGGTGTTTCATGGCGGTCCTGGTGAAACACTTGAAATGCGGGTGTTTTCTCAGAATAGCCTACTTGCGGAACTGAAACAGGCCGGGTTTGAGACTGTGCGGATTTGCTCCGAACCATGCTGGGAATTTGGGATCTACTGGCATGATTCCTGGTCATTGCCGTTGGTAGTGCGGCCTAGCGCATCGATGCTTTCTCCTGCAAAGGATTAAATTATAAAGTGGATTTTTTTATGAATTGTTTGATGTCTCGAATATCTATAGCTGCTATATTATTTTTTGCTTGTCTTTGTGTAGGGCTTATTGCGACCGCTTTTGGCTTATGGCATTTACCGTGGCCGGAGTCTTTGCCATGGTTGTTACGCCAGGCTGTTTTGATAGGGTTTTCGGCCTTATCAGCTTATATCGGGTTTTCAAATGGGAACCTGCATTGATCTGTTGTGGTGGTGCATTCTTTATTGCTTTACCGATTTCATAGAATTTCAAGAGGAGAAGCTTTACTGACTCCCAGTCAATACTGTTGTCAATTTTAAGCAGGAATAATAAGGATCAATTATTATCAGCATTTTTTTCGATAGCAATGTCAGCAAAGGAAAAGTGATTTTGGATATTTTTATAAGCCATAGTGCCTCCTGAAAGTTGATTTTATGATGGGGTATGGTGTAAATATCAAGTAAATTTAAAAGGTTGTGATGGGTTTGCTCAAGAAAAATCATGAAAACTAATCAAAAAGAGCCTCTTGCAGATAAAATGGTTCTGCAAGAACCTCAAAATATAGGCTTTAAGTAAATCAATTCGAGAAAGTTTAAACACTCGTGCAAAGGCCCCGCCTTTTTTAATTGCCGGAGTAATACCATGCAGTTTGCTGTGGGGTAGTTTATTGACACTGTAGTTAATAAACAATGTATCTATTCAGCCTCGAAAAAAATGCGTAGATTTTCATTTTTTACTTGACAGTGTTTTTTTGCAAAACTTAACTTTTCAAGTTGTGTTTTAGGCTTTATCTTTTTGCAGACGATATCCCCTAAAAGAGGCTATTTCCTCACCAAACCAGTCACGGTCTATGGTCCGCTATATGGGAAAAAACAAATGTAACCTTCCCCTGTACAAAGGCATTTTTTGTCACGATCATTGGAAACCATACTTCAAATATGATTGTCAGCATTCTCTTTGCAATGCTCACCACTTAAGGGAATTAGAGCGGGCATGGGAACAGGACAATCAAACATGGGCCAGAGATATGAGGGACTTGTTGAAAGAGATCAATAGTGCGGTGGATGATGCCGGTGGGCAACTCAAACCGGCCGATTCTGAGAGCTACCGAAAAAAATATCGAGATCTGCTGGAAACTGCCCAAAGGGAATGTCCGCCACCTGATGAAAACAAGAGGAAAAAAGGACAACGGGGCAGACTCAAGCGCTCTAAATCAAGAAGTCTTCTTGAACGACTGGTGGACTATGAAACGGAAACGCTGAGATTCATGGACGACCCCATAGTCCCTTTTACCAACAACCAGGGTGAAAATGATATCAGGATGACCAAAGTTCAGCAGAAGATATCCGGGTGTTTCCGCTCTGAGGATGGTGCTAAAATTTTCTGCCGGATTCGAAGCTATCTCTCCACGTGCAAAAAACATGGGATGATGGCAAGCGAAGCATTGCGCATTTTGTTTGAAGGCAAGCTTCCCGCTTTTTGCTATGAAGATTAGTCAAGTTAAGGAAAATCCCTGCTGTTTCTTTCGATAAACAGCAGGGGACAATATTTCGAGGCTGAATAGATACTAAACAATAATAAAAAATCGGCTTAACCCCGACTCCATTATTTTGTTGCAAGATTAGTGAATTCGATGCAAAAGGAAGATTACAGATGAATCCACAAACTGACTCAACCTCTCCACTGCATGTTTTACGCCTGCTCGGCCTCGGCCTTGGCCTTGGTTGGATGATATTTGTTATCATTCGTTATTTCAGTGTTGATAAGTAAATATTCGGGTTGATAATTTTGCCATCCTTTATATTGGATAAAAGTGGCATACACTTTTGAAGAAACCCATAATTATTATCGAAGTTTTTAAAAAAGTTCGGGACACAGGTAAAATAATTT
>Ga0265295_1004290_pt1 | contig 19360 bp, 19 predicted proteins | sample Munlansysbiofilm_FD_192503 | JGI IMG/M metagenome (GOLD analysis project Ga0265295, IMG submission 192503) | Leachate microbial communities from a municipal landfill in Southern Ontario, Canada - Methane capture system biofilm | ecosystem: Engineered > Solid waste > Landfill > Unclassified ... | reverse complement strand
AGATTGACTTTGTGGTTTCCTGGGATTAATGATAAGGCCAAACTTAAGTCGTCTTTGACTTCTTGTGGGTTTCTTGCCCGTCCTTTATAATTACCCGTGACTTGAATCCCACCAGTTAACGCATTGTCTTTAAATAAAAAACCTTTCACATCATCGGTTTGCCAGCACTGTAAGGATAATCTAACTTTCCCTAAGGCATTAATCGCTTCTTCGGTATCCACACCTATTTCTTGATAGGCTTTTCTTGCTAATTCATAGTTTGTCATGACTTATCCCCTTCAATTAGTTTTAGAAAGCGTTCGTAGGCTTCTTCACAAGCCTCACATTCGGTTGGTTCATAAACCGTTCCCTTAAATGATTTCTCTATTAAGGTTTGTCCACTCTTGATTGTCTTTATTTCTTTAAAATAATGCATCTGAACGATTGCATTACCAAGGACGGTTGCTTCAACCGCACCGGTGATGACTCGTTTCTTACAAAAATTCGCCGTCATTTGATTTAATAATTTTGATTGACTGCCCCCACCAATGATGAGAATCTCATCCATTGGTCTTTGAAGCACTTTTTCTAGTTGTTCGATGGTGTAGCGGTATTTAAATGCTAGACTTTCATAAATCACTCGAAGCATCCCTTCAGTCTTAATAGGAATGTTTTGATTCGACTTTTCTAGGTATGTTCTCATACGCTCTAACATGCTGCCTTTGGTTAAGAATATTTCATCATCCGGATCAATAAAGGCTAGAAAAGGTTCTGATGAAATCGCTTTCTTTTCTAAATCAAAAAAAGAGAGATCTTCATTACTTTTCATTAACTCACTTCTTGATTCGTTAATTAACCACATACCCATGATGTTCTTTAAGAACCTGGTTTGCCCTAAATACCCGAGTTCGTTTGTAAAATTACACCTAAGTGCTTCTTTACTTCGTTTGGGTTTAGATAAGAGTGTGCCAACCAAACTCCAAGTCCCAGAACTAATCAAGGCTTGATTCTTAAGTATCCTTGTTGATACAAAGGCACTGGCGGTGTCGTGTGAACACACGTTAATGACCGGTGTCTTTGGAAAGTTAAAGGTCTCTAAGGTTTCACCAAGAATCACGCCTGGGTTGACAAGTGAGGCAAAAGAAATATTCTGTTTATCTACCTCAAAGAGTGTTTCAACAAATCTATTTGTTCTAGAATCATATAGGGCTGTGGTTGAAGCATTTGTGACTTCGGTTTGCTTGTTTCCGGTTAAGAAGTACCCAATCAGATTAGGAAGTAATAATATAGTCTCTTGATTATTTAATTGATTATGCATTGCATGATCGTATAACTGATAGATCGTATTAAATGGTAAGTACTGTATACCAGTTAAGATGTTGAGTGCTTCTTTCGAATACGATTCATGAAACAACGTAGATGATTCGATAAAACGCTTGTTACGATAACATAGAGGATCACTAGTCAGAGAACCGTTTTGATCTAGTCGTCCATAATCGACACCAAACGTGTCGATACCAATCGACTTAATGTCTTCATGTAAAAAGAACGCTTTTTCAATCCCTGTGACGACTTCTCTAAATAAATCATTAAAGTCCCAGTAATGAAGTCCATCTTTTTCATACGATTTAGTTTTAAATCGGTAAGCCTCATCGAGTCTTAGGGTTTGTTTGTCTTTAATGACAACCACAGCCCTACCACTTGAGGCACCAATATCGATTGATAAGTATTTAGAAATCATGCCATCTACCTCGCAGTTTGATGATATCATTTAGTGATTGAATAAGTCAACTTTTGATTGAATAGTTGATTTTCAATCACAAAAGTTCTATAATACAATCACAATAGCGCTTTATTTTGAGCGTTTTCATAAGGAGAGACCCATGGACATCAAAGAGAGACAAAAACGCATTCTTGAGATCATTAACACTAAAAAAACAGTCACCAACAAAGAGCTACTTCATCTACTCTTTATCAGTGAAGCAACGCTCAGACGTGATTTAACCGAACTAGATCAAAAAGGCTTAATTGAACGCACCCACGGCGGCGCCTCCATGATTGAATCGTCAAACATGGAGTCATCCATTTTGATTCGCTCACAAAAGAACGTTAAAGAAAAAAAAGTCATCGCACAAAGGTGCTTAGACTTTATTAAGAATAATGATGCCATTTTTATAGATTCATCTAGTACAGTTGGTTACATGTTACCACTACTATCGAACTTCAAAGACTTAACCTTTATTACCAACGGCATTAACAATGCCCTTGTCTTATCAAATAGTCTTTTAAAGTTCTCACTTCACATTACCCCTGGTGTTTACAATGCAAACACCAGTTCAGTCTTAGGTATTGATACTATAGACTATATAAAGAACTATCATTGTAATATTTCTATCTTCTCTTGTGGGGGTATCTCTGAGTATGGTATTACAGAAGCAAACCATGAACAAAGTACCATTAAAAGAGAAATGTTAAAACGTTCTAAGATACACATTTTACTAGCAGACCACACAAAGTTCAATAAGATCTTTATGAGCCAAACCTGTGACTTTGATCAGATTGATATCTTAATAACTGATCAAATGCCTTCAAAGGAATACGTCACACTCTTAGAACAAAATGATTGTCAGTTAGTGATTGCGAATTAACTCTTCAAAACTGATGCTGTATAACTCTTCATTAGAGGGCCATTTGAATTTACTTTTTGCTAGACTATGGTAATATAACCAAAAACCATTATCGAAGTGAAGTATCTTCAGTCTATTCTTACCCTTACTACTGAAGACGAATTAACTTGGTTCAAACAGATCTAGTTTAAGCACTGTTTGAATCATGATTAAAAGACCATCGACCTGTTTTCTCATATCGGTGTATTCGCAGTTGAGATAGATGTTTTTAACTTTATCCAGGTTAATCAACGTTCATCACCCAGTCTCCGTAATGTCTTGATGAGCTCAATCAATGTAGATCCGTTATAGGATTCAGGAATATTAATCCGTAAATCCTGAAAGTCAATCGTTAGTGGTTTTTGAGTTTGATGGATGGGTTTAATAACTTTGACGAAACTTGTCGGTGTTGATTCATGTTTAAATTTCTTTAACCAATACTGTAACTGATGGACATTGACCTTATGTATTTGACAAAACTCTTTCATCGTTATGTCTGATTCGTTGTAGGTCTTGACAAGAACGCGCCATTTGTTTGTTTTTTCTGGATTACATTTCATTTGATCAACCGCCTTTTTATTTTAATCTTAGCAGTTTCGGATGAACAATCAAATCCGTCTAATATTTGACGCTTACTTAAAGGCTTTTTTAAATGTTCTTTTATTATAGATTTTCAGTAAGCGTCAAATAATATTTTAATACTCAATTAAAAGTCTATTTATTCACCAACTCCCTATTTACTCTATTATAAATTAAAAACCCTATAGTCAGGATCTTTTTTCAAAGAGTCAGTTCTATAGGGTACATTTTAGAATTTTCTGTGTTTTTTTATCACAAACTAGATTTAACAGGTGTTATTTCTCAAATCCACACCTTACTTCGTAGGACCCTAATTCATTAAAGGTCATTACCTATACATGTTAATTAATAGATTCATTTGATTGATTAGAAACATCAATAAATTCCACATTGACATTTCGATTTTTACAAAAATCCTTAATATAAAGCATATTTTTTTCAGATATAGAGTATTGTTTTTGTGTTTTATATTTGCGTAAATTAATCCTTAATGACACAATGTAAAGATATACGTATCCAATAAAAATCTTTTTGAGTTTTACTAGAAATGATTTGGGGTTAATTCCGTGTTCTAACAATGTTACATGATGTAATAACGGATAATCGAAAATCGATATTTTTGTGACTGTATAATATTTTTCATCCCGTCCATTTATTAAAAACTTTATAATGCCGTCCTTATGTAAAAAACTGTAATATCGCTTCATAATAAGTATATCCCCATATAAGTTTCTATTAAAATTTTGCAAATTTAATGAATCTTTATCAGTCTTTATTATACTATATTGTTTTCCTAAGACAATTGAAGAATAATTTCTTTTTAATCTTATCTTGGGATCTTGAATTTTAGATTCCATATATTTTCTATATCTGTTGATCCCAAAACAGCCTAAAATAAGAATAAAAAGCACAAATGAAGAAAATAATCCCGAGAAAATATAGTTTTTCCAAAATGAAAACAATATGGTAAATATTATAAACATCAAGGTTACACACGATATTGCTTTAACAATCCATTTTTTCATGATCAATATCCTGGACAGCCAAATGATTCAGGGAAAATTTTATAGTCTTTATTTAACGAGTTTATATTTTGAATTTCCTCAGTCTCTAAATGAAAATCGAATATATCAAGGTTTTCTTTTATTCTACTTGGTTTTGATGATGTAAATACCGGAACAACATTTCTATCAAGATGCCATCGCAATATAACTTGTGCAACAGATTTGTTATATTTTTTTGCGATTTCCAAAAGTATATTACTTTCTCTTATTTCTTTTATCATTCTGCATAAAGGAGAGTACGCCTGTACTACAATGCCTTTATTTTGAAACATTCTAATATCTTCATTTGCTGTTCTAAAAGGAGATATTTCGATTTGTATAACATGAGGTAGAATTTCAATATCATTCTTTAAAAATTGTGAAAATGTTCTAACATCAACATTACATAATCCAATAGATAGTACTTTTCTATTCTTATATAATCTTTCCATAGACTTCCATGTTCCACTTATATACTTTTCAAAAGGCCAATGAATTAATAATAAATCCAAATAAGTCGTATTTAATTTTTTCAATGAAGCATCAACATGTTTTTCAATTTCCCCATTAAGTTCAAACATTTGCAAGCCGTCAATTTTATCAGAAATAAATAAATCTTGTCTTTCTATTTGGGCATTTAATAACGCATCTCCTAAGATTTGTTCATTTCCATACGATGGAGAAGTATCAAATCCTGTTTCACCTTCTAAAACTGCAGTTTTAATCATCTCATGCATAATATTTTTGTTATTAACATTAAAGGACCCGAGTATAATCTTTGGCAGTACTATACCATTATTGAGTGTTAAATATTCCATTCACTTTCACATCCTTAATATTTTTTTGATTATTTTTTTGATTATATATTCTATTTTTTTATTAAATGGCAAGATGCGATTCATTTTGTAAAATTCATTTGTTACCTTCCCATCTAAATCTGCATCTGTAAATATTTCCAAAATGATTGGTTTATCACTTTTAGAAACAAACATGTCAATGTTATTGTACAGTTCTTCTTGAGTGGCTGCTGAAAGGTATACAAAATTATTAACATCAATGCAGTCCTTAATATTTGTATTATGTTTTGCTGCAATATGTTGATTTAATGATTTAAATTTATGTAGTCCAAATGAGGTATGGAATTCACTTCCACCATGATTATTGATAAGTAAGATTCTCTTGTCATTCCCGAATTTCTCTAGAGACACATTTAAATCGTATAAAAAACTTAAATCTCCTATTATTAAAAATGATAGTCCTTTATTTCCATCTGTCTGACCTAAAAAAGTAGACATACATCCATCTATTCCTTCAGCACCGAAATTGCAATAAGTCTTTATGTTTTTAGCTTCATAATCACTGAAATCATTTAACCGTGCACTGTTTAAGATACTCGTATGTACTATTGAATTTTCTGGAATCTTACTCATAATATCTTTTATTACGGAAAAATTGGAAAAATTTAACTTTGGAAATTTAATGTTCATAACTTTGTTGTGCCATATTTTATAATAAGAATTATACATATTCGGCGTATCATTCATTAGTTCAAAAAACTTCTCTGGACTAACATTAAATATATTGGTGAGTCTCTTAAGTCCATCTCTAATAACAGGATCATCAGTAATCATCCAATGTTCAAAAGGCTCTTTTAGCTCTCTCAATTTGTACTTAATAGAAGACCAAATATGCCCTCCTAAATTAATAACAAGATCTGGCGAAAACTTCTTAAATTCATCTAATGTCATTGTTTCGAGTGCTAAAATAGATTTCAAAAAAGGACCATTTAAATTTGAGAAGTGATTAGAAATAACGACAGAGTTATATTTTTCTTGAAATTCAATTAATTGTCTAGACAAATGTTCATTTTTTAGATAGTACTCTCCCACAACAACTAGTATTTTATGTTTTTGACTTAATACATTCCTAAAGTAGCCGACATCATCAACAAGTTTTTTATCAGAAATTTTATTAATTTTCCTGTATATGGGTAGTTTTTTAGACGTAAACTGATCCGTTCTATTAACTTGAAAATTGATGTGTACAGGCTTAGTCACGGTATCATTTAATGCTAACAAAGCTTCGTTTACTTTTCTAACGCATAACCACTCATCTAAATCGTTACGAACAACTGGCAAATCTGCACAATATTTTGTATATGGCGCATACATATTCGTTTGATTAATTTTTTGATCTTCCATTTGATTTAGGTAATAATTTTCTCTATCTGCTGTCAAAGCAACTAGTTTAATGTTTCTTCTTGCTGCTTCTTGAATTGCTGGCATGAAATTTGCGCTTGCGGTTGAAGAGGTACACACAAATCCAACAGGTTCATTCATTGATTCAGAAAGACCTAGAGCAAAAAAAGCTGCACTTCTCTCATCTACGATTGAAAAACACTTAAAATCATCATCATCTTCAACACTGTGAACTAATGGTACATCTCTATTACCTGGAGATAGAACCAAGTAATGTACTCCATGCTGTTTCAATAATGAAATGATAATTTGCACATTTACCAGTTTAGTGTACACTAGTTCCCCTCCTTCATCTGATTTACAAACAATATACATGCAGCTTGTAAATCTATAAAGTTTCTCACTATATCATCACTTAAAATTTTTGAATGCATTATTGTAATTTGATTACTATAAAGCCAATTATCAATTTCAAGATCATCTATTAACCCAATTACAATAACTTTAAAATTCTTGTTCATATAGCGATTATTAAAGAGATTCATATCCAGCTTAATTGATTCGGCAACAGTAACTAAAATTGCCTTTTCTTTAAACCCAATACAGAAACCCATAAATTTAGAAATAATTCCATATTTATCCTTTTTTGATATTATATTCAATCTCGAGTCTTCCTGTTCTACTGACGATAATGTTTCATAGACAAATAATTTATCGTCGCTATTTAGAAACTTGAGTATTTGATTCAAATCTAAAAAATTATGTGTGGTGAAACTATTACGCTTTTCTTCAATCATAAATATAACAGGAGTAGTCAAAGTATGTAAATTGTCAATCGAATTTTTGAAATCATCTTCAGTTTGAACTTTAAAAATATCTTGAGTACAAACTTTTAAGTAAGAGACATCTTCATTTAGAACACGATCGTACAAACATATTACAATTATTGGTCTTCGTTGGTACCACGCCTCCGTTAATCCAGTATAACTATTGGAAAGATAGTCCCCATTAACAACAAGAACAACCGGTTTGTTACTCTTTTGTGATAATCCTAAAGCAAAGAATGTAGCACTTCTAACATCTTCAATAACATCAATTTGTATCTCCTTCGAGGATGACTGAAGCCTATTGAACAGATTGAGACCCTTTTCTACAACAACATTATCTACACCATATGTCAGAAAATGGTTAATTACGGTTTCCAGTATCATATATTATTTTCCTTTCACAATACTTTTTATTCTTAATAGTGACCCAATTAGTTTGTTTTTATCGGCAAAAGCATTAATGACAAACACTATAAAAGTAGAAATAATCACTAATATTATAGCATACAAAAGCCAAGATAAATATCCCGTAATAAAATTGTTTGGAACAAAGTATAAAACTATGCACAATATTGAAAAAATGACAAAACTTCGTATCCACATTATTAATGAGTCTTTAAAGCTATAATCGATTAAATGTTTTGGAGCAAAATCGACAAACTCAAACACTCTATATAAGTTTGAAATAATTGCTCCAATTATAATTCCATTTAATCCTAAAAATAATACGAGAACAGATCCAATTACAATTTGAAGTAATGCCTGTATAGTTATCGGAAATATTGATTCACTATACTTTCCAGCGGCAATAGTTAGCATACCATATGGAGTTTTTAGACTATAAAAATATCCATTTAGCGTTAGTAAAATTGCTAGAGCTGGATAAATATAATTAATATCCGCATTTGCAGTATAGATTTTTACAAAAGGAACGAATGTAAATAGCATTACCGAATACACAACTGTTATAAACATATAATAAAGGTATTCAAACTGCTGAAATGCATTTTTTAGACTTCTTTTTTCTCCTCTAGTTATTAAATCACCAAAGCCCGCAGATATACCTGAAGTGAAAATACTTAATATTGCGGAGATTCCACCAACAACTACATAATAAACAGCATAAATACTTACGTCATTTAGAGTCAAGAAGATGGTAGCAATGATGACAGGTGATCCAATTTGCACCACTCCTATAATCTGAAAATATAACGCACCCTTTCTTTTATCTAGAGATGAGTAATCAGGTTCGACTGAAAAATCAAGGTATTTATACTTTATTTTGCAATAGATCCAAAGAATTAAAGAGCGTACTAAAATAGCAATAATAGCAACAAGACGAACAATTATAATTGAAAATCCACTGACTGATAAAGACCAAATAATAATAACGTTTATAATTGTTTGCACAATACCTGCAATAGATATTACATATGTTTTCTGATCAGCGGTCAATAGAGCTCTATATTTTGCAAGAGTGAAAAATTCGAGTATACCATTCGTACCTAGAACAACAAATATAAGGCTGATTTCTAAACTCGAAAGTAAATCAGATTGAACAAATAAGGGATATAGAATTGCACCTCCGATTAGTAACAAAATAAATAAAAAACCAATTCTATAATAGAAATTCTTTGCCGCAGTTATCACTCGATTTATTGATATTTTGTTATTATCAGCGAGTGGCTTATAAAGCGAGTAAATTGTAGCTCCACTTAGACCAGCCTCAATAAGTGTTAAGTAAAGGACAAATTGCGTAATAGAAGATACGAGTCCGTTAATTTCAGAACCATAAAAAGTTAGCATTACCTTAGGCAAAATAAAACCTGCTATCATAACTACTATTTGAAGCATAGCTGTTGATGCAGTATTCAAAAAAAATTTTCTTGTTCTATTCAAAATATACACTCACTTTCAATCATTACAACATTAGTTTATCTACTTGAATGACAATATCAAGTGTACTATAGGGATCTTAGAGAATTCAGTAATAATTGTTTTGATTTTTCTCTTTCTAAATCAATTAATTGATTAATATTTTCCCAGTTATAACTTAAATTTAAATATTCAATTAAATCATCAGACTGAATAAGATATTTTTCCAATCTAAATGTATTCATAACCTCAATTAATCTTGAGTTAGCATTGACGGATTTATGATTCATTTCAAACAAAAACGGAGTGTTAAAATTTAATGAAAATATTAACCCATGAAAAGATGTGGTTATTACATATGTAGCATTTTTAATCAGACAAATAAATTCGTCTGGCCCAACATCCTTAATATTTATAATACCATCAATTTTAAATCTACCTGCATCTAAATAATATATCTTAAGAGACTTTTCATGAGCTATTTTCTTAGCAATATTAATTGCATTTTTTTGATCAGCTACAAGATATAATAGTATATATTTTTCATTTATGTTTTTGAACGGTTTGCTTATTTTAAGCCATTGTTCTTCTCTAACTAGTAATGTTGGATCTAAAACCTTATTTACCAGTTTATCCGTCATCTTTGATAAAAATTTGATGCCATCTTCTTCTCTTACAAGTAAAGAGTCAAACTGTTCTATATATTGTTTCATTTTTAATGAATCATTATCGTTGAAAGAACTTGTACCAAAACTCGCCGCGTAACTAAGCTTTTTTGCTCCATGTCGATATGGTAGAAAAAAAGTATAGTCGTTATCAGTTAGTTTTACATTCCAAACTTGGTCACTTCCAACAATAACGGCCGTATATTCATTGGAGAAAACATCTGCATTCTTATAATGTTCTGAAATTATAAAATGCTTTTTTCTGAAATTAGTAAACTTAATATTTTTCGCTTTTGTATCACTGTAATACTTGTGATATAGGAAAAACTTGATGGAGTTAATTACTTTTCTCTTCAGTGATTTATTTTGAAAATGCGCCTCGAACTTAGGGTTTCTGTAATCAATTATTTCACAATTAAAGTCATTTTCTAGAATCACCTTTTGCAAAGCATATGCTTGCAATGTCGCTCCATAGTTATCTGCACGATGAAACGTGAGTACCCCTATTTTTTTCATATATTAACATCTCCTTTTAGCATTTGTGACACCATTGAACTAATTTAAAACGTATCATACTCTTTAATAAATGATTCAAAGGTTGGAAGTTGCTTATCTTTATCCACTTCGATCACCTTATCCTTTCCGCCAATTTCCTCAAAAGGCCAAATTATACCCATATTGGGGTCATCATATCTAATTCCACTATCGTATTCCTTATAGAATTTTTCGTTACACTTATATGACACTATAGAGTTCTCTATTACTAAATACCCATGTCCAAAGCCTTCGGGGACTAATAACTCAACATTATTATCTCCTGTTAGATAAAAACCCCTCCATTTCATAAAAGTAGGTGAGTCTTTTCTCAAATCAATTATAACATCATACACTTTGCCGGATATGCAACGCACAATCTTTGCTTGATGCTTTACACGCTGAAAGTGAATTGCTCTAATAACTCCCTTGTGCGAAGTAGTGTAGAAGACTTCTGCCAAATCGTGAAAAATTCCATTAGCCTCAAAAATTTCCTTTGAATAATCTTTTAAGAAGCTACCTCGGACATCATCAGCAAAAAAAGGGGTAATAACATAAGCCCCTTCCATATCAAGTTTTTCAAAATTCCAATTAATCATTTTATCGCTCCTAAATAGTTTTTGTGTTTAGATTCGTTCTTTCGCCTTTAATTTTTATAGCTATACAAGATAAAATCGTGAGGAAAAACAATGTCATACTTGCTGATATTATTGGATGCAAATAAAGAGCAACCTCATATTCATTTATTCTAAGGAATGTGTATGCAAAATTTGTAGTTGAAATGAAAATAGAATGCCACAAGAACACATGCTTAGTTAAATACTTTCCGATTAGAGTAAAAACGTTTTTCTCACTTACAGTATCATCTGTTGCCATTATGAATATGATGAAGTTAATAACGAGTGTAAATGATGTGTAACTTAGGTACATATTGAATCTTTGATCAAGCAAAAAGCACCACAAAAAATTAACAATAGTTAAAATTGATATTGCATAATAACCAATTCCCCTTCTATAAGTAATCGTATCTTTGTTGCTATCTATGAACTTTGCTACTCCAATTCCAATTTTTACGAAAGGAAGTCCAATTTGAGCCCAATTACCAAAAACCCAGTATGAAGACAAATCCAAACCGAAAAGCAAAATCTCCAAATCAGAAAATATGAGAACATAAGCATCGATGCTTTCATTTTGTATCATTATTTTTATAATGTCAAAAATAACATGTATTTAAAAAGCACTTAGTAAAGTATATACATTTTTCTTCACTCTTGCTTTCAGTTTTGGAATATAATCAGGTTTTTCGAGATATTTATATAAAGAAATCCAGGAATCATGAAAAATGAAGGAACTGCTGTTATGGCTATAGAAGTAAAGAAAACTCCTAAAGTGCCTGGAAAAGGGTCATGAAATAATATTACTAATATGCAAGCAGTTCCCTGAAAAAATACAATGTTATACTATTCTTCATATAGACCTTCTACGATTTCACACTTTATTCGCAATATCATTTATAGATTTACAAACGAAAGCCTTTAATGTGCGTTGTATTCCTTCTTCAAATGACATTGTTACATAGTTTCCAATATCTTGTACAAGTGCACTATTATCAAACATCGAGTAATCGTATTTGATACCGTCATCTTGTCTTGCTCCTATTTTAATCAAATCTGGATTCCCGTAAATTTTTCCAACAATTTCAAGATATTCTTTCAACAGCTTGGGTTGTCCGGACCCAATATAGTAAAAGTTATTATAAGTTTCCAAATGTCCAATCCTATAAATGGCCTCAATCAAGTCGTCGGCAAAAATAAAATCATATGGTTGCTGTGATGGGCCAAAAGATGCATATCTGTTATTGACAAGTTCATTAATCGTATAACTAATCAAATTACCAGTCATGTTTCTTGGCCCATAAATATTTGAAAACTGCATCCAAATTAAATCTAGACTTATATTCTTGCAAAATGTTTCCAATAACAAATGTGTGCACTCTTTTGCTACACCATACATCATGCCGCTGTTAGTTACTGTAAGCAAAGGGATACTTTTTACTATTTGCTCTGCAATTGTACCTGCACATAAGAACTTTTTACAGCCGATATTTTTAGCTGTAGTTGCGCACTTAACGGCTAGTTCAATGTTATGGATTTGAATATCAATATTTCCCTTATTTGGTCCATTAACGCCATTCCAAGCCAAATGATAAAATGCTTCATAATGTCCATTTTCAAACAGGGTTTCTATCTCAGAAATATTATGAATAGACATTTCAAGAGTCTTTATATATTTGCTTTGAGGTAATTTGGATGTAGAAAACGATAGGTCAATTGCCAAAACATCAATTTCATTTTCTATTAACTTGATAATCAGTGAACTTCCAATAAATCCATTTGCACCCGTTACAATTACTCTTTTCATAGTGTTTCTACCGATTTAGTGTCTAGAAACGCCATTATCTGTTTGTCCATACAATTACGGACATCACCTTTGGATAACCAGCATTTGCTCCATTCAACAGTTTTATCAATTGCTGTTTCAATATTCCACCGTGGTTTCCAACCGAAAACTGATTTAATCTTTGAGCAGTCAAGTTTTAAAAAGTTCGCTTCGTGTGGTCCACCATCATACCTGTTTATCCACCTGGAGTCCTCTCCCCAATTTTTAACGAATAAATCCACTAGTACACCTGTTTGAACACAATCATCCTCATTTGGTCCAACATTGTACCAACCTGCAAAGGATTTATCTTCATATTGTTTTGCAGCAATCATCAAATAGGCATACAAAGGATCGAGAACGTGCTGATATGGGCGGGTTGAATGTGGATTTCGAACAACAATATCTTCATGTTTAATTGCTGATCTAATGCAATCTGGTATAATTCGATCATTTGCAAAATCACCACCGCCAATTACGTTACCCGCGCGTGCTGTAGAGATGGAGGTTAAATTTTTCCCTTCTTTATCAGCAAAAAAACTTCTTAAGTAACTATGGGTGATTAGTTCAGAGCAAGATTTTGAATTTGAATATGGATCAAAGCCATCTAGTTCTTCATTTTCACGATAACCCCAAACCCACTCTCTGTTCAAATAGACCTTATCTGTTGTGATGTTGAGAAAGGATTTAACATTCTTTGAACTTCGAATACACTCAAGAATATTGACAGTACCCATAACATTCGTTTCATATGTATAAGCAGGATTTATATAGCTATCACGAACTATAGGTTGAGCGGCCAAATGAAAAACTATTTCAGGTTGTGATTCATCGAATGCTTTTTTTAAACTTTCATAGTTGCGCACATCACCAATTACAGAATAAATATCTTTTTCGAGCTGAGCAATTTCGAATAATGAGGGTTTTGTCGATGGTTTAAGAGAATAACCAGTCACAATAGCTCCCTCATTCGAAAGAACTTTACATAACCAAGAACCTTTAAAACCTGTATGCCCAGTTACAAAGACTCTTTTCCCTCTATAGAAAGACATGTCGAATTCTATCATTTTTCAAACCTCCATGGAGCTTTGCCATCAGTCCATAATTTCTCCAATTTTTCCTTATCTCTTAAAGTATCCATGCATTGCCAAAATCCTGTATGTTTGAAACTCATCATTTGGTCTTCAGAGGCGATTCTCTCCATAGGTTCTTTTTCAAACATGATTGTATCATCTTTTATGTAATCAAGAACTGCTGGTTCTAAAACCATAAATCCTGCATTTATCCATCCTGTATCATGTTTAGACTTTTCTCTAAATGAAATGATTTTATTATCATCAAGTTCAATATAGCCAAATCTTCCTTCTGGTTGAACAGTAGTAATAGTTGCGAGTTTCCCGTGCTTTTTATGAAAGTCTAATAATTCTTGAATTTCAATATTAGAAACACCGTCACCATATGTCATGAAAAATGTTTCATCACCTATGTAATTCTTTACTCTTTTTAAGCGACCGCCTGTCATTGTGTTTAAACCGGTATCAACTATAGTTACTTTCCATGGCTCAGAATGTTTATTATGTACAACTATTTCATTTCCTTTGGAAAAATCAAAAGTTATATCACTTGTATGTATGAAATAATTAGCAAACCACTCTTTGATTGAAGTCTGCTTATATCCAGCACAAATAATAAATTCATTGAATCCAAAATGAGAATATTGCTTCATAATATGCCATAAAATTGGCTTTTCTCCAATCTCAATCATTGGCTTTGGTTTTAAATGTGATTCTTCCGAAATTCTTGTCCCAAAACCACCTGCTAACAAAACGACTTTCATTAATTTTCCTCCTTAATTAGGTTTTTATATTTTTTGTACTGACGATACTTAATTTTATGCTCACGATCTAGATTTCTAAAATATATATACATGATTTGTTTTAATCTAAAATACATATATTTAAATCGTGGCTTTTTGGTTAAAATACATTCTATGAAAGAACGATTAAACTTGGCTTCATTAGAATTTAAAATTTTTATCTTATCAGCATAAAATTCTTTTTGAACTTTATATGTGTTTGTCATTCCACTATCCAGTCTTCTTGCACCTATAACACTATGTAATAAATAAATTGTATGAGTTTTATTAAACTCTCTAAAGTTATCATAATCCCAAGCAGCTTTCATTTGGTCTTTAAAATATCCAAAATCTTCTAAAGCTTGCTTACGAAATAGAGTTCCACATGTTGGGGGTCCGTACACATTATGAAAAGATTTAATATAGTCATCGTAGTTAACCCGCTGTATTGTTCTTCTCCATATTAACCTGGGTAAAAACAATGTATTCAAAATCATTCTTTTAAAACTAAACCATTGATAGTTTTTATAAAATGAAAAATAGTCAGGAATTATGCAGTCATAGCCACTATGAATATATCGACTTATAATTATACTATAATTCTCCAGTATAAAATCATCATCATGAACGAAAGAGATATATTTACCTTTGGCCAATAAAACACATTGGTTCATATTACCAACTTGTCCATAGTTTGTCTTATTTCTATAAATTTTTATAGGGCAGTCCATGAAATACTCAATAATATTAGACATGTCTTCAGTTGGATCATTATTTACAACAACGATTTCGTACTTTAAATTATTGATATTATTATTCATTATACTGGAAATTGTTTTTCTTAAATAAATGGGTTGTTTATAAGTTGGAATAACAAATGATATGTCAATTACGTCATCATTGTACAATCCTTTATACAATAATTCACTTTCCATTAATGTTCCTCCTTAATTGATTATTTTGGTTCGAAACAGATATTCTATTTGCCATTCCAATAGCTAGAATGAAGTAAATCAAAGTATGAGTATTAATGGGTTCTGTTAAGAACGATAGAACAAGCCATGATATAATTAATAAAGCGCTGTTCTTCCCATAAGATTTAGAGAAAAAGGAAATGAATGCGATAAAAAGATATGTATATATAATTGCGCCAATTAAACCAAAGTCAATAAGTATTGAAACGAGTCCGTTAGTATTTCCTCTACTTGATCCAAAATACATAAGATAGGCGTTATAATACGCATCACTATTTGGCCCGTATCCGGTTATTGGGTTAGTAAGGAAAAATCTAAATCCAAAGTTTAAATCACTGCTTCTATGGTCATAGGATGCTGTTGTCAATTTTACTTCATACATATTGCCCAAATATGGTAAAACTACCACAAGACTCACAATAGCAAGAGTGCCTAATAAAATTTTTGTGACTAACGACTTGTTATTGAAGAAAGTATATAAGATAAAAATAGCAACGCATAGGAAATACCCAGTTATTGATCCAGTTGAAATAACAGAAACAACAAGATAGGTTAAGATCAAAATTCTTTTTTTACTAGAAAGATTCTTTTCATACAAAAAATATATAATCGCAAGATTTAAATATATTTGATACATACCCGGCTCCCAATATATCCCTCCATTCCTGTAATTAAAAATGCCATATAATTTATCATAATGAATTGTAAGTAAATAAAAAACACTAGTAGAATTATGTACTATAGTATTTGTTATAGGTAAGTTAAATCCAAATAAATAAAGAACGAATAATGTGTTGGAAATCAACGAAAATAAAACTATCAATCTAATAATATAATTGAATTTCAATCGATTCGTACCTACTTTAGATGAAGCATAAAGAAAAACCATAGCAAATAACGAAGCATGCTTTAATAAATTCAATAAATTGATAGAACCTGATTCGTTAAAAATAACTTGTGTAATATAAAATAAGAGCATTACGATAATAAATAAACCCATTCTTCCCGCATTATTAAAGGAAATTTTCTTAAAGATGATCATTAGAATAAAGATTGTAATAATTAAATAACCCAAAAACGAGAAATCTATAGTTAAAGCGGTGCCGGTTTGTAAAAAAACCAATATCAGAAATATTTTCTCGAGAAATGATATTTTTTTGTTATCTAATGATTTCATTTTTCACCTCTTTGCGCTTTAACCCCTATAGAGAAATACTTAATACATTCGATAAACTTAGTATTATAATTCTTTTTGTGTTTGATTATATGATAAACACCGAACGGAAAGGCTAAGAAACCAAACAAAATCGAATATGTATAACCATTCCCAATTAATTCATTTCTCTCATTTCTATTTGCTCCTTGCCAAGTTGACTCAACTTGTTTTGCATGAATTCCTGAAGTAGTAGTTTGTATTACTTTGCATTTCTTTAAAAATCTTCTATGAAAAATAGAATCTTCACCGGCAGGATATTGAGCGCCAGGACCAACTTTTAACTCAAACCTAAAGTTGTTACTGATCAACAACTCACGTTTATAAAAAATACCCCATACACCCACAGATTTAAGATCAAAGAAACCTAGTTTACCAGTATTATATTGTTTAATTGCACGTTGGGGATTATCGCTAACTACATTTACTCTGAACGCTTCCCAATGATTATCTATGTACTTGTCTAGATTTTTTTGTACAGTATCTTCGAAATAGATATCATCATCCAAAAAAGTAATATAATCTGCAGTAGCTTTCAGTAGAAGTTCGTTTCTATTTCTTGATACGCCTTTCGAGCTTGAGTAAATCACTTTGACGTAGTTGTCTCCAAAAGTAAAAATCCGCTCATAGTCTCTTTCACAACATTGATTACCTATAATTATGGAAGCGTTATGTAAATTAGAGTCTATTATGATTTGTTCAATTTCCTTATCTGTTTTTTTGTGTGTACTTATTAAATAATCTATTTTCATAACTAATACTCCGTGTGAAACTTTATACCAAATCTCTTTAATATTCTCTTTATTTTAAATCGAAATCTTGGGGCAAAATATGCCCCTATATTTCCAATAAAATTCAATCGTATTTCTTCTATTCTCGTCATTACTCTTCTCTCACTTCTAATTTCTATTCCTAATTTGGATATTTTATTTATCGCACTAGGGTACCACTTAGATTTATTAATTCCATGAACATATTTCATGATAGGTTTTTGTATTCCGATAACATCTGTATAAAATCCTTTTGGCGACAGTAATGACTCTTTGTTCCATCTATTCTCAACATTCCAAGCAGTTTCGCTATTCTCTTTAAATTCATTAAGCAAGTATTCCTTGTTATAAATTCCAAATTGCAAATTTTTCGCATACGGCATCCTTAAGGGTAAAAACTTAATATTTTTTTGTGCTTTTCTTCCTCTTTTCGTTGGACTTAAACGACAAAAATGTACATTATATTTATCCATAAAATTCAAAATTTCTTCTATTTTTTCATTTTCAACAAAATCAACAATGAATATATCATCGCACATCAAAAGTATGTATTTTGATTCAATTTGTCGGAGAAATGGTATGGATCTATCAACCCACCCATCGTTTTCCTTACCACTAAAAACGACATCAATATTCGGATAATTTTTAACTGATAAATCGGTTGCTTTTACTACTGAATATTCACTGTTCGCCCAAAATTTTCTATAACATGTAAACCAAATATCAAAAACATCCAAGTACGATGCGGGCGAACTTATAAAAATTGATAATCTGTTGTTTTTATATTCCATTTATACTACCTCACCTTAAAAGTGTTTTCTAGTTGCATTGACAATATATTTTGAAAAATACCATAAACTTTTTATAAATGGGAACTTGTAATATGTTCTATACACAGTCCACTGTTGTTTAACTGCTTTCTTTTTGCTTCTTGATAGCGAGTTATTTGAAACTCTATAGAGAGCTAATACTTCTTGAATTCCATGTGCAACAAAACCTTTACTAAGTATAGAATACCACGTGCAAGTATCCTCCCCGTGTTCTAGTAAAGGCATACAAAAATCACCTGTTTTTTCTCTATCAACCATAACAGTTAAACAACCAATAGCTGTATTACCCAATAATTTCTTTGCTGTCATTATATTAGGTACGTCAATTATCTTCCCATTACTTTTCGTTTCGGAGATGTATTTTTGATATTTGGAATAAGAGAAGGCTACATTGTTTGCTTCCATATATCCAATTTGCTTTTCTAATTTTTTAGGAAGCCATATGTCATCACTGTCAAGAAAAGTTATATATCTTCCTGTTGCTACACTAAGCCCAACATTTCTAGTTTGCGCAACTCCAGAATTCACTTTGTTTTTCATTCCCTTTATTCTTACATCACGTTTAGAATAGTTTTCAACTATTTTAAACGTTTCATCAGTAGAACAATCGTCAACTATAATCATTTCCCATGATGTAAATGTTTGCTTCAAAACACTTTCTATTGTTTCAGCTATAAATTGTTCTGCATTATATGCTGGAGTTATTATTGAAACTTTAGTCATTTATTCTATCCTCATTTTCTACTATTGAACCTGTACCGCCTTCAACTACACCATCTGATTTGAATATACTAACAATGGTACCGAAGAATATTTTAATATCTAACCATAGACTAATATGTTTAACATAATACCCATCTAGTTTGGCTTTTTCAGGAATCGGCAATTCATCTCTACCGTTGATCTGTGCATA
>Ga0265295_1004288_pt1 | contig 19363 bp, 23 predicted proteins | sample Munlansysbiofilm_FD_192503 | JGI IMG/M metagenome (GOLD analysis project Ga0265295, IMG submission 192503) | Leachate microbial communities from a municipal landfill in Southern Ontario, Canada - Methane capture system biofilm | ecosystem: Engineered > Solid waste > Landfill > Unclassified ... | reverse complement strand
ATGAGGAGAATCCGATAGATCATATATTCAGGTACTCAGAGAATTGGACATCTGGTTATAAGGCATTTATGTATTGATGCAGGAAATTCATCAGGTTGATGCATCATCAGAACTAACATACTCTGATTTTTGTGTATTTTCATCTCTATCTTACCGACTCATGCAACCTTGCATGCCAGTACTGCAGGGGAAAAATATTTGATACTCCTGAACTGGAATGCGATGATATAACGATAGATGAATGCATTCCTGCTGAAGTGACCTGGGATAGCAGAGATTTATACCGGTTCCTCTCTCTCGATCCTGACGCAGTTCTTACCTTTATCGGAGGAGAACCCACCCTGCGCCCTGACCTGATACGCACCATTATGGAAGAGGCACCGGTATCACGGTTCATGATCCAGACAAACGGTATTCTGCTACATCGACTTTCTCCTGATATCATAAACCGATTTGAAACGATTCTAATATCCATAGACGGAGACCAGAAAACGACAGATGAGGGGAGAGGAGAGGGGACGTATCGCAGGGTGATGGAAAATATTGAGCACATTCTGGCAGGCGGATACCAAAATGAACTGATAGCCAGAATGACAGTCACAGAGCGAACTGATATCAGGGCCGCTGTCAGGTATCTCTCTGATAATCCTGATAATTCTTTTTCTTCCATTCACTGGCAGATAGATGCAAATTTCTGGAACGATTACTCGCTCAGAACATTTCGAAAGTGGGCACTCGAGTCGTACATTCCCGGGATACACTTTCTGGTCAGGGACTGGCTCGATATCATTAAAGAAACAAGAAGAGTCCCAAAATGGTATCCTTTTATTGACACAGTCGAAGACCTGCTGCTTGAACGAAGCAGTCAGCTGCGCTGTGGATCGGGTTATTCAAACTACACTATTTTGACTGATGGAAATATAGCACCCTGCCCCATCATGGTTGGAATGAGAGACTATTATGCAGGTTCAATTACCACCGCAAGACCAGATTCTCTGCCCGTCATCCCGGTTCAGGGCCCCTGTGAACACTGTGACATCCGGGATTTTTGTGGGGGAAGATGCCTGTACTCGTCAATTCTTCAGCCCTGGCCAAGAGAAGGGTCTGATCTGGTGTGCCTTACGGTCAGGGCACTTCATGATGCGATCACCTGCATTGTTCCGGAAATACAGGATCTTATCAAGAGCGAGGTAATCTCTATCGAGAGTTTCGCTCATGAGAAATTCAATGGATGTGAAATAATTCCCTGATATGAAACAACCGGTCACCCCATTGTTGCCCCATCCTTATGACCATGAAACAGAAAAACAGTATACATGAGAATATCCGTCCTTGCCAGTGGGAGCAAGGGCAACTGTGTATACATTGAAGGGTCATCAGGAGCCCTTATCATAGACGCCGGACGTTCAGCCAGGGAGATCCTGGGAACGAAAGATAGAATGGGAAGACTGCGGGAGGCCGGCGGAAAGCGTGAACTCATTGACGGAATTTTAATCACACATGAACACGGGGACCACGTAAAAGGGCTCGGCCCTCTCGGAAACGCACTCAAAGTTCCAACATATGGAACAAGCGGAACTCTTGATGCAACACTGAGAACGATCCAGTCAAAAAAACAGTTTCCCTTTGAATCAGTCCGTTCAAAAGACACTTTTCATGTCGGTGACTTTGAAGTGACGCCCTTCTCAGTATCACATGATGCAACGGATCCGTGTGGATTCCTTATCAATGAAGGGGGAACCAGAGTCTGTTATTGCACCGACACGGGTGTCGTGACATCTGGAATGCTGGAAATAATTCAAAAAGCGGACGGAGTCATCCTTGAATCAAATCACTGTCCGCAAATGCTCGAAACCGGCCCGTACCCTGCATTTCTTAGACGCCGGATAGCATCCTCACAGGGCCATCTGTCAAATGAAGATGCAGGAAAAGTCCTAGCAACCATTTCAAGGTCAATCCACTGCGCCATTCTGGCCCACCTCTCTGAAGAGAATAATGAGCCAGGTCTTGCACTCAGGAACGCACATGAATCACTCGGACTTGCTGCAGATGATGTTGAGATCTTTGCCGCTTCTTCGATTGATACCCGGACAAGACCAGCTCACATAAAATCAAAAGGGCAGTGCAGGAAACAATGCGACGAGGACTGCTGGAAGATCTCCGTCTCTCTGTAATACCATTTATTATGAACACCATGAATTTTTTGGAGTTTGCAGAACTCTGCTCCCGGCTTGAAAAGATATCAGGCAGACTTGATACCATTGCACTCCTTGCAGAAACTATTGAGGAACTATCAAAAGAAGATCTCCCCTCTTTTTGCCGACTCATCCTGGGTCGGCCATTTCCGGAATGGAGCGGACAAAAATTAGGAATAGGTCCAAATCTCCTGTATGAAGCAGTCGCTTATGTGACAGGCAGGAAACGGGATGAAGTTATCGAACGCCTCAGTCATGTCGGGGATGCCGGGGCAGCGGTAGAAGAACTACTCTCTCAAAAATCCCAGACTTCCTTTTTTACCGTTGAACTGACCCTTACAGACATTATGGCTGCCCTTATAGAGATATCAGCAATGGAAGGGGGAAGATCGCAAAAAGAGAAGGTCAGGGTTATTCAGCGTCTGCTATCAAGTGCAACCCCCCTTGAAGGACACTATATTACCGCCATTCTTCTTGAAGACTTTCGTATCGGAGTTGGAGAAGGAAATCTTCGTGACGCCATTGCTCAGGCATTCTCAGTAAACCCGGATCTCGTGGAGTATGCAAACCAGGTACGAAATGACATGGGGGAAGTATCTATCCTTGCAAAATCGGGAGAAGATGCACTTCAGTCAGTCAGACTGGTCCCATTCCACCCGGTCAGGATGATGCTTGCACGGCAGGGAACTATTTCGGGCGTCCTTGAGAGAGGAGAACCTGTTGCAGTTGAATACAAATATGATGGAGCCAGGTTTCAGTTTCACAAACAGAACGGTTCCTGCAGAATGTACTCAAGGCGACTGGAAGAAGTAACAAAGGCAATGCCGGATGTTATCGCACTGCTTGATGCAGCACTGGAAGATGACGTAATCGTTGATGGTGAAGTCATTGCAGTCAGGGACGATCGCCCACTCCCCTTTCAGACAGTTCTTCGGCGGTTTAGAAGAAAACATAACGTTGCAAAGGCAGCTGATGCAATAACAATGATCCCCAATCTATTCGATATTTTATACCATAACTCAGAGATGCTCATTGACTTGCCATTTTCCAGCCGAAGAGAGAGACTCTGCCAGGTTGCAGGCAGATATGTAACACCGCAACTGGTATCCGGAGATGAAGCGGAGATTGAAGCATATTACCATGAAGCACTGGATGCGGGTCATGAAGGGGTAATGCTCAAAATGCAGGGTTCGCGGTATACACCGGGTGTCAGGGGAAAAGACTGGGTAAAGATAAAACCAGAAGCAGATACCCTTGATCTCGTGGTTACCGGAGCTGAATGGGGAGAAGGAAAACGGGCCCATGTGTTTGGGTCCTTTCTCACCTCAGTCAGAAGCGGAGACCACCTTGTCCCCATCAGCAGGGTAGCAACCGGTTTTTCAGACGAACAACTTGCATGGCTGCATGCATCCCTTGAAGATGATATTCTCAGAAAGGAGGGAAAAATGGTCTACTTTGAACCAAAATTCGTCTTTGAAGTGGGATATTCTGAAATTCAGAAAAGCCCTCACTACGAGGGGGGGTATGCTCTCCGGTTTCCCCGATTTATTGCAGTCAGGGAGGACAAAGATATCAGTGAGGCAAATACCGCAGAGGACGTAACAGAACGGTATATCCTGACACACCGACATCAGAATGAGGAGTAATATCAGGGCTCTAATGATTTTTCATCGAGTTTGTAAAAAAAAGGGAAATCTTTTTTTAAATTCCATTTTTTCCGTTTAAATCTTTTTTATTACCAAATACCTTTATCTTAATTGCTATCTCATTCTTATACCCGCGGGTCTCTGGTGATGAGACCCCTATATAACCTTACAGGAGGGATGGCAAATGAATGGACTACATCTAATCGCTGATATGTACCGCTGCACCTGCACTGCTGATCTTCTCCGTGATCAGAGTAAACTAGAGCGGCTCTGTGTTAATGCATGTACAAATGCGGGACTTACCCCGCTTGGAACGTATTTTCACCAGTTTATGGATGAAAATGGAAATAAGGCAGGAGTCACAGGTAATGTGGTTCTGGCTGAGTCTCATCTCGCCATCCACACCTGGCCGGAAAATAATGGAGTGACTCTTGATGTCTATGTCTGCAATTACAGCCGGGACAATAGTGACCGGGCCAGGCAGACATTTAACGAAGTAACAAGTGCTCTCTCCCCCGGAGAAATGGCAAGCCATGAAGTTATCAGGGGCGAAATAAACCCTGCAGTGGCGGAAAACTGATCCATGGATAAAACGTTTTCTCCAGATATGCTTGTAGAATCGCTGAATGAGAACAGTGGGTTCTATTTCCGGAACGCGACCCTGCTCGAAAAAGGAGAGACACCCTACCAGACTTATGAAGTCTGGAACACACCGGAACTTGGCAGGTTATTTCGACTTGATGGTTATTTCATGACCTCCGAGCGGGATGAGTTTTTTTATCATGAAAATATGATTCATCCGGCCCTGGTCTCGCACCCAAATCCAAAAAGTGTGCTGATCATTGGTGGGGGTGATGGGGGATCCGCAGACGAGGTATTCAAACATCCATCTGTAGAACGAATTGTTCTGGTTGAACTTGACAAGATTGTGATTGACTTATCCAGAAAATATTTTCAGAAAGTCCATCAGGGATCACTTGACGACCCACGACTTGAACTCCTCATTGAAGATGGACTTAAATACGTCCGTGAGATTGGCCCGGAGCGTGGCGAGAAATTTGATCTTATTGTTCTTGACCTCACCGACCCGATTGGCCCTGCGGCAGAACTCTACTCCGCCCGGTTCATGGCAGAATGTAAAAAACTCCTCCGAGATGGAGGGATGTTTGTCCTTCATATCGGACCACCGGTATTTGAGCCAAAACGGGTAGCAGGCCACATGAAAGACCTTGAAGAGGTATTTTCTGTCGTAGCCCCATACTTCGTGTATATACCACTTTATGGGAGTTTGTTGGGGATGGCCTGTGCTTCTGATTCAACTGATCCCAGACTTATTACCAGAGCAATGGTTGATGAAATTATCACCCAAAGAAACATTTCAAAACTACAGTATTACAACGGGATGACTCATAAAGCAGTCTTTGCTCTTCCTGAATACCTCAGAAAACTTCTCTATTTCTAAAATTTTAAAAAATCAGCGGTGGGTGAAATACGCCACTGCAGGGCTCCCAGCCTTATCTATTCGGGCAAATCCGACCCTTTCAAACTGGACGAGGGTATCAGGAGATATCACCGCTTCAGGTTCACATACTCCGGCAATATCACCTTCAGGACATTTCAGTGTGCAGGGGTTTGCAAGTTGCTCAGGAAGCCACTGGATGATGGGCGCTTTTTTGGATCTGGCTTCCTTGAGATCATCACCGGCATATTCTCCTCTGATACTCTCTCCTTCATGAAAAACCCGGATATTGAAGAGATCTTTTAATCGGAGAAATGCTGCTCCGGATGAGAGTTCAGCTCTTGGGAGATAGATAGAGCCCGAAAAAGGTATTTCACGATATCCCCGTGATTCGTCACCCGGGTATCGCATTGACCGTGCAACGATCGGATCTGAACCGGATATCTGAACTTTCACTGGATCAGGGACATAAAAGAACCGGTCAGCACTGTGATCAATAATATCCTTGTTCTTGGCATAGAGGTTTTCCCAGGAGAACTGTATATCAGTCTCGCCAATGCCAATCTCAACAACTGCATTTCTCACCGCCTGCGGCTGAATACCCCGCCGTGCCATGGCACGAAGAGTACCAAGTCTGACATCATCCCACCCGGTATACTCACCAGACTGGATACCTACCCGCATCTGAGAGGTTGAAAGGACAACGCCTTCGATACCCATTCGTCCATAATGGCGGTATACCGGAGTGTCCCATTCCATGTACCGGAAGATAAATTCCTGTCTTCTGGTATTGGCAATATGATCCTTCCCTCTGATAACATGAGTCATCCCAAGCAGGTGATCATCAACCGCAACCGAGAGGTTCATGAGAGGGTACACAATGGCATCCGCCCGCTCATGGGGTGTTGAAGTCAAAACCCTGAACAGAGGATAGTCCCGCATGGCAGGGTCTGGGTGATTCAGATCAGTTTTGAGTCTGACACCCACGTCTCCTTCGCCGAAGACTCCATCCAGCATCTGTTCGAACAGATCCATTGCTTCTTCAGGAGACTGACTGCGACAGGGACAGGCAGTCTTGTGATTCTTGAGGTCCCGAAAGGCCTCATTGTCACACCGGCAGACATAGGCAAATCCTTTTCTGATAAGTTCCTTTCCTACATCATAATATTTTGAAAACCGGTCAGACTGAAACACTGTTTCTCCAATGGAAAGACCCATCCATTCGATATCTTCCCTGACCATATCATAGGCCATTGGGTCAACCCGTTTTGGATCGGTATCTTCAATCCGGAGGATGTATCGACCGCCATATCTGCGAATGTATTCATCATTGAGAAAAGCTGCCCGTGCATGACCAAGGTGAAGCGGCCCTGATGGATTTGGGGCAAACCGCATAACCACCCCTCCCTCACTTTTTGGGAGATCAGGAAGGCCGGTTTTTTTCTTCTCTTTCTTTTCAAAAAGAGCGGCATATTGATCAGGAGCGATTGCCTGGAGTTTTATTTCCCGTTCTTCGCCAGATAATGAAGAGACCTCGCCCAGAACTAAGCCAAGGAGCCCCTTAATCTCACCCGCTTGCGGCCGAAGTTCAGGATGGGTTCCAAGGATTGCGCCCATTACGGCCCCTGCTGACGGGACACTCTTATGTTTTACCGCATTTGACAGAGCAGCAACCAGTAATACGATGTGTAACTCGTCCATCAGTAGTCCCTTCTGATAAAAAACCAGGCAAGTTCAGCCAGGAGATTTTTTTCAGCCGTATCTTGAAGCACCGAGAGGCCATCTATCGCAGAGGTTATCATCTGCTCTGCATCCAGCTGTACCGCTCCGAGAACTCCTTTTTCAGTTAGCATGACAATGAGTGAAGTTATCTCATCCTGATTCAATGAACGACGCCACGGCTTCAGATCAATTCCCTGCTGTCTTGCAGTTATTGCAATAAGGGTCTGCTTTCCTTCCCTGATGTCAGATGCCTGATCCTTCCCTGATTTTTCGGATGCAGCAAGCAGATCAATCAGATCATCCTGGATCTGAAATGCTGCTCCAATCTTACATCCGTAATTATACAACGCATCAACCTGTACATCAGATCCATCGGCTAAAAGAACTCCGATAGCGGCTGCAGCCCCATACAATACCCCGGTCTTCTGCGTTACCATCTCGAGGTATTCGTCCCTGGATACATCCTCACGTTCTTCAAATGACATATCCTGCTGCTGGCCTTCACATATCTCCTCACATGTTCGTGAAAGGAGTGAAACAGCCTTGACTTTCGAAGATTCGGGTGCATCTGCCTGGCAAATCAGGGAAAATGCCCGTGCATACAATACATCACCGGCAAGAATTGCAGTGGGCTCATCCCAGAGTGTATGAACTGTCTTCTCTCCACGTCTGAATTCGTCCTTGTCCATGATATCATCATGAATGAGGGTAAAATTGTGAGTCACTTCAAGAGAAAGACCCGCTGGTAGTATCTTTTTTGAAGAGCCAGGCCTTACCGCATCAGCAGCGAGTTTGAACAGGGCAGGACGGAGGCGTTTGCCTCCTGCAAACAGGAGGTGGTTTGCAGCCTTTGAAAGTGTTGTTTTCGGATCTCCGTAGCAATCCTGCAGGAGGGAATTAACTTCATCTGCAGTTTTTTTCAGGTATGTCTCAAGTTCCATACAAAATCTGTCCTTTTTATGCCAGTTTTTGTCTCTGACCGTTCGCCATCAGGAAAAAGTCCTTATTTAACGTGTATCCCATGTCCTGTGCAAGTGTCAGATACTCGGACGTGAGATCAATTCCGCCATGAGCTGACACAATACACTGTGGATTGAGCATATGCACAAGCTCATAATGATCTTCACAATACGCATGCCCGCTTACATGTAATTCATCAAATATTCGGGCACCCTGAGATTTTAACATCGTAAACATCCGATACCGCTGGGCACGATTCATATCATTTGGAATCAACTGGGCACTTATCATCACTTTGTCACCCCGTTCAATTTTATACGGGGTATCATTCTGGGCAATTCTTGTAAGAATTGATCCCGGTTCACCCTGATGACCAGTGACTATAGGGACATACTGGTCCTTTCCGGTTTTAATAAGCCGACGCAGTGTTCGCTCAACCACCCGCCGGTTTCCAAAGACGCTGGTAGTCTCAGGGAACCTGACCAGTTTCATCTGTTCAGCGGTGACACAGTACCGTTCCATCGAACGACCAAGGAGCAGAGGTTTTCTGCCAATTTCATGGGCACATTCGGCGATGGTCTTTACCCGTGCAATATGCGAGGCAAACGTGCTGACGATGATAGCATTTTTGTCATCCTCATAACTGGTGATAACATCGCGAACCATGTTTTTCGCAATCTGCTCACTTGGACACCGACCTTTCCGATTTACATTTGTTGATTCAGTAATCAGACAGAGTACCCCTTCTTTCCCGATCTTTTTCAATTTGGCAAAGTCCGGTGGTTCACCGAGAACCGGGTTCCGGTCAAGTTTAAAGTCCAATGCATAAATTATCGCCCCTTTTGGCGTGTACAGGGCAACAGTCGCAGTATCAATAATACTATGCTGGGTTCTCACAAACTCCATTATAAGAGTACTGGAAATGTTGTACCGTTGCCCGTATTTAAGTGCAAGAAGCTTGTTGTTTACACCAAACTTCTTTTCACCTTCGATCTGCTGCTTTACCAGTTCAATAGTATAAGGAGTTCCGATAATAGGTGCATTATACCGGTGAACCAGTTTAGGAACAGCCCCGATATGGTCCAGGTGACCATGCGAGAGGATGACCGCTTTTACCGTCCCCTCAAGCTGGTTCATTGCTGTGTCATCAGGAATTACTCCCATCTGAATAAGATCCAGAGAGTGTGTATTCTCCATCTCAATTTCAGGGTACATCATCAGGGAATCGAGCCTGATTCCCATATCAAGTATTACTATTTCTTTTCCGCAGCGGACGGCGGTCATATTTCGTCCAAATTCATTATACCCGCCCACTGCAAGGATCTCAATGTCCAATTATTTCTCCTCCTTGAAGATTTCCTATCATGTCCCTTGTTTTCCCGGTAACATACCATCGGGCTTGTGGCAGCTCGGATATTCGGGATTTTCCAGTGAGAAACATACTAATCCGGAGTTCCTGGTGAATATTCCGGATAGTTTCCCGTAAAAATTCAGGACCGTTGCAGGCAGGCCTCAGGAGTGGAAGTGCCATTCCGGCAAGACTTGCACCCATTGCAAGTGCTTTTGCAATATCTATTCCGGATCGAATCCCCCCACTTGCAATTACCGGTCCCTTGCACTGTGTTACTTCATATAAACTGACGGCAGTTGGAAGGCCCCACTCTCCAAACCGTTCCCCAAGTCCTTTCAGATGCTGATCTTCGATGCCTGCCACACTCCCCGAACGGTGACTTTCAATCAGAGCCCATGATGAGCCCCCATGTCCACCGATATCAATACAGGCTGCTCCTGCACCAAAGCATCGAACGCCGGTCTCATATGATATGCCCGAACCGGTCTCTTTTACAATAACCGGTACTTTCAGTTCCCGACAGATCTCACGAAGGGCAGTATAACAACCACCTGCATCATGATCCCCTTCAGGCTGGATTGATTCCTGAAGAAAATTGAGATGGATGGCCAGAGCATCTGCATCTATCATCTCAACTGCCTGTTCAGCCCACTCAATCCCATGATCTCTCAGCTGAACTATGCCCAGATTTCCTACAATAAAGGAATCAGGTGCATTTTCTCTGACAATAGAAAAGGTATCAGCAAGACCTGGGTCTTCAATCGCTGCCCGCTCTGATCCTACGCCAATACCAAGACCAAATTCACCGGCTATCTCCGCAAGTACAGCATTTACTTCCTTTGTCTCAGGATGCCCGCCGGTCATTGCAGAGATGAAAAGAGGTGAACCAAGTTCATGTCCTAAAAACCTGGTTTTAAGGGAGAGATGGTCCATGTTAGTATCGGGGAGAGCCTCATGTACCAGCCTGATATCTTCAAAACCAGTGCTTCCTGATTCTATTCTTTCATCCAGACAAATTCGAAGATGATCCAATTTTCGCGAGGAGGTAAATTCCCGTCTGTTCATGTTACCTCCGGCATAACCTGGGTTCCACCATGATCCGCACAGGAGAGAAAATCGCTGAGGCGTGATATATGGAATATTTCAGATTCAATGCCCATGTCAGCAAGGCGTAAGAGTTCCTTGATTTTGCCCTGCATTCCCCCGGTTACATCTACATGCCCGGAGCCTTCAATCCTGATGGTACGCGCCACTCCGCGGCGCAGTTCCCTCACAACTGATCCATCAGCGTCAAGCAGACCTGGCACATCAGTCGCAAGACCGATGCGTTTCATCCCAAGCTGCTCAGCCAATACCCTCACCAGTTGATCACCGGAAACAATACACGCCCCTTTGCGTACATCCATCACCACATCCCCATGCAAAACCGGGACTATTCCAAGGCTTATCATGAGGTTCAAATGATCAAGACAGTACCCTGCCAACTCACCATCTGATGCGACCATTCCCTCAAATGGGTGAACACCTATTGCCTCTATTCCTTCTTTTCGAAGGAACCTTACAACCATGTTATTCAATTCGGATACTGCCAGATGTGTCTCATAAATCCCCTGCCTGTTCTCTCTGGTGACTCCGGATTGTATATTGTACTGTTGTGCCTGCGGGTGTCCACATGAACCTGCCCCATGGATGAGAAGAAGAGGTAAATCAGAATGCTCTCGTAATGCCCTGGCTACTTTTGAAAGGGTTTCTTCGCGGATGATCCCGGCACCACCACTCCCCTTCTCTGTGATGACACTCCCTCCAAGTTTTAGGATTGTTCGGTCAGGCATCCCGCTCCTTTCTCAGTCCTTCAGTATCCATGCAGGTAATAATAGCCCGGCCATCAAAAACTTCAATCGCACCGGCAATCCGGGCCCTGATGTTTTTTGGAGCCATGGCAACCATGCATCCACCACCGCCTGCACCAGTTATTTTCGCACCAAATGCCCCAGTCGACCGTGCGGCAAGTACCAGCCTTGAGAGATGGGGATGGCCAACACCCAATGTCTCCAGAAGACCGTGGTTCATATCCATGAGCTTTCCAAGGTATACCGGTTCATCAAGATGCTTCATAGCATCCATTACAATCGCCTCCATGGAGTCAAAAACCGGGTCGATAATGGAAGGATGTTTTTGTCTGAACTCTGCCACCTTTTCAACCATTCTGCTTGTTGAATGAGAGATCTGGCTGTTGCCCACGACAAGGTGGTAATTTTGAGGGGCCAGGCGTTTTCGTGTCCCTTCCTTGATGAGAAACATGCCCCCGAAGGTTGACACGGTTGTATCTGTTGCGCTTGCACGGCCTTTCTGGACTTTTTTCTCTATCTTCCAGGCCATCTCTGCAATATGATCCCTGCTTCTCCCCATGTCAAACTCATCATTAATGGCTGCAAGTGTTGCAACCGTTACTGCAGCTGATGAACCAAGGCCTGATGAACTGGGCAATTGGGAGTTGATGTATACACTTCCCTTCACCCCGAATTCACGAAAACACTGGTCGATGTAGGGTGATTTGGCATGATGAGGATGATTTGTTTTTCGGACGGTTACATACACACGCGGCCTGATAGCAAGTGCAATTCCGGGTTTTTCATAGAGAACTGCATGTTCACCAAATAAAAAAACTTTACCAGGTGCACTCCAGGTTGCCACTATCGCACCGCCAGTGCTGCATACCCTACGACCTGATCATAGTCACCACTTGTCTCTCCTGAAGTGGTATACCCGAGCAGGTCGCACCGGATCTTTCCCCGGGTCTTTAATACTTCAATCATACATCCAATTGGACCATATCCACAGGCACTAATATTGTGAGTCTGTATCCTGGAGAAAAACCCGGGGACATCCATTTGTACAAGTGCTTCTATTGCGTATTGATCGTCGTGATATGCTTTTTCAGCAGAGACATAATGAGAAAAGTCACTTGACGCCACGATTTTTACCGGTTTTTTATATTTTTCCAAGGCTTTGATGATGATTGATGAGATACGATGAACTTCAGGCAGGGTCTGGTGACCCATCATTACCGGAACCACTCTGCAGCGGGGAAACCGGTATTGTATGAAAGGCATCTGAACTTCCAGAGAGTTTTCAGAACCATAACTCATCGCCCGCTCATCTACCGGGAGATCAATTAAGGCCCCGAGATCTGTGTCAGGCTCCAGCATCCCAAGCGGAGTCTCCCATGGGATCTGTGAGATACAGGTTGGAAAACCCCGATGGCTAGGACCAACAACCAGAAATGTCCCGTCAAACTTCTCATCGAAAGCAGCAAATGCCAATGCTGCCATCCTGCCGGAATATACATATCCGGCATGTGGAGATACAACCCCTGCTGCATCCCCGGAAGAAAAACAATCCCGGAAGAGTTCAGACAGAAGTTGGCGAAGGTGTCCAGGTTCACCAGGATAAAACATCCCGGCTACTGAACTTGCCCTGCTCTTCATGGACGAGGAGTTGATCCCAGTTACGTTTCAGGGTATCGGTTCTGACAGTTCCTGAAAAGACTCTTACATCTCATTTTCGAAATCTTCAGGAGTCAGTGAAGTACTGTATCCCTTATGACGGAGAAATTCCTTGGTAAGGAGGAAGTAAATCATGGAGAGTGCTTTGCGTCCCTTATTATTGGTTGGAACCACTACATCCACCAGGCTTGTCATATTGTTGGTATCACAGAGGGCAACCACCGGAATGCTGACCTCAATCGCTTCTTTGATTACCTGCAGGTCGCTGACCGGATCAGTAACAACAACAACCTCAGGTTCTGCATACCGTGGGAGTCGAGGGTTTGTCAGGGTGCCGGGAATATATCTACCGATAATCGGTGTTGCACCAATTGCATCTGCAAACCTGCGTGACGGATACTGACCATACTGGCGCGATGTAACCGCCAGGATTTTTGCAGGATTATACTGGGAAAGAAATTTTGCGGCAAGTTTGATCCGCTCATCTGTTTCCCTGATATCCAGGATATACAGTCCATCTCCACGGACGCGGTAGATGAAAGTCTTCATGTCGCTGCTTTTCTGCTGGGTTCCGATATGAACCCCAGCTGCAAGATACTCTTCAACTGAAACAAGAGGCTCGTTCAGTTCAATCTCCATTTCATTTCCGTTCATAGATACTCTCCTCAATCCGAATAAGTTCGTTTAATTTGGCTGTCCGCTCCCCGCCGACAACCCCCGTCTTTATAAATATGCAATGAAACGCACATCCCAGATGGGCAATGGTTGCATCTTCAGTCTCGCCTGAACGATGACTTATAACCGTTTCCAGTCCATTACGCTGTGAAAGGCGAATGGCCTCACAGGTGTCGGTTAAAGTTCCAATTTGGTTGGGCTTGATGAGCACACAATTGGCACTTCCATGAGTTATTCCCTCCTGGATGCGCTTTTTGTTTGTTACAAAGAGGTCATCTCCACAGATGAGACACCGGTTTCCTGCTTCCCTGTTCAGGGCAGCAAATCCGGAATAGTCATCTTCATGGAGGGGATCCTCTACATACACCAGATCATACTCATCAATCAGATCAGAAATATATGTGACCTGATCTTCAGATGATCTGACCGTCCCATCCCGGCAGCGGTACATCCCCGAATCGGAATCATAGATTTGACTTGCTGCAACATCGATTCCAGGATTCATTTCAAATCCCGATTCGTCTGAAACAAATTGAATTGCCTCAGTAAGGATTCCGAATGCTTCAGGATCTGAGATCGGGGGAGCCCAAGCCCCTTCATCTCCTTTTCCTGCAGTTATTCCACGTTCAAGGAGTAATTCATGAATTTTGGCATGCACTTGTGCGTTTGCGAAGATACCGTCATGGACATTTTCGCAACCGGTAGGAACTACCAGGAATTCCTGAATCTCTGTTGCATGGGGAGCATGAGCACCGCCACCAATAACATTCCCCAGAGGGCGCGGAATTTCGTCAACAAAAATTCCTCCGACATGTTGCCAGAGTGGAATTTTTCGTGAATCTGCTGCTGCTTTCGCCATTGCAAGAGATATAGAAACTGCAATATTTGCCCCAATTCGGGAAAAATTACCAGTCCCATCTATCTCATGGAGGAACGCATCAACACCAATCTGATCTGATGCATCAACTCCAATCAGGTGTGGAATGACCTGTGCCTGAGCTTCGGGTACTGCCAAAGCCGTTTCGCGGATTTTGGCTTCATATATTCCGGTACTGGCCCCACCAGGCGCTGCTGCTCTACCAAACCCGTGATCTGTTCTGACCTCAGCTTCAACCGTTTTTCTTCCCCTGCAATCGAGGATGATCCGCAGTGTGATTGCACGCGTGATGGTCATCCGATTCGCTATCTCCTTTTAACAGTGATCGGAATGACTTCACGCTCGAATTCCTCCAGTGCTATCTCCAAAGGATCAATACTTGAAGTAGCAACGAGGATCGGGGCACCCATAGATATCTGAAGTGCCCGGGCGCCTACAATTCGCGCCTTCTCATAGCGAGTATAAGTTTGCATGCGTAACTTCCTCAAAAATTCGTTGGCACAAGAATGGGGTCGCTGAGATTCGAACTCAGGTCAGAGCGTCCCGAACGCCCTAGGATGGTCCAGGCTACCCTACGACCCCTCATTGGTATGGATTGAGATCGTCAATAATCTCCTTGTGCGTGAGTAACATACGCCGGCAACAATACCGATCCATTCCGAGATCATCGAGGATCTTTTTGGGATCCTCGTTTGTATCTCGACGGTTTTTATATTCCTCGTATGCAGTGGAGATTACCTTTCCGCAGGTGAAACAGCGAACCGGTATCATCTGGTTGCTCCACTAATTTTAGAGTTCATTGTAATAAAGATCACCGGTATGATTTCTGGAATTTCGCCCGTGCCCCACGGCCATGTGGCTTTTTCGCTTCTTTCTGACGTGAATCGTTCACGAGCAGACTGCGATCATACACCTGATATACATCTTTCATTCGGGGATCATTGTGCCACTTGACAATGCCCCTGGCAAGGGCTGTACGTGCAGCTTCTGCCTGGCCCATGATGCCCCCTCCGGCAACCTTAATAGAGACATCCACTCCCTCCAGCGCACCCGGAAGCAGCTGAAGTGGTTCAGATATCTTCATTCTGGCCAGCTCGGTGGAGAAAACACCAAGGATCAGGGAGTTAATTCTCACTACCCCTTTACCGGAACGGAACGTTGCCCGTGCAACCGCGGTTTTTCTTTTTCCACTGGTATTGATTATTCTCATCAGAGGTCACCCGATCAATATTTTGCCCCAAGGAACGTGCTGATGGCGCCAAGTGTCACATGTGACGGATTTCCCAGCCGTTTCTTGCTTGCATCTTCAATCGTTTCAACCGGCATTCCTGAAAACTCATCAGGGACACCGACATAAATTTTGATCCGTTTCATGGCCTCGATTCCCCGCTCGCGCTTATAGGGCACCATGCCACGAATAGTTCTTTTCAGGATATGATCCGGTCTTCGTGGGAAGAACGGACCACCTTCACGTGAACCCCGCTGACGTTTCTGCTTATAGTTACCAAGAACACGTGCACGGGTTCCGGATATCACTGCTTTTTCAGCGTTGACAACTGCAATCTCTTCCCCTGCCAGAGCACGTTTTGCAACATTACTGGCAAGTCTCCCGACAAGCAGGCCATCACCGTCAATTACCGTTACCATGATCACACCTACCTCAGTATCCGGGTCCTGCTCCCTTTCGGGTTTTGTGAAAGCAGCTGTTCAATACTGATGCACTGCCCTTTTGCTCCGGCGATTTTGCTTACTGCAGCATCTGAAAAACTCAGTGCAGCAACCGTCACACCTGCCTCTACAATTCCACTCCCAAGCACTTTACCCGGCACAATCAGAGTCTCCCCTTCTTTAGCGTACCGGTTTATTTTACTCACATTCACTTCCGCGTAATTCTTCCGTGACTTCTCGAGCCTGAAAGCAATATCGCTCCAGATCTCTACTTCGTTCTCACGCGATGTGTGCTTGAGGAGTCTGATGAGTTCGGCAAGGCGTGGATTGGACTTATCATTCCTTCTGGTCATGCTCCATTACCCTCTAATTTCACTCAAAGCCTCGTGTAATTCATCTGATTGATTTTTCAGAAACAGCAGTCCATGCTTGATAATTCCAACTGGTGGTAAGGCACCGGCACTTTCAACGGTAAAGAGGAACCTTCGACCATCCATACCAATATGAATAGCTGGTTTTTCTCCAATCCCGCTGTTCAGACATGCCTGCTCACAAAGCCGACACAGGGAACATGATTCAAGAGCACCATCTTTTACCCCGATGGTAGAACCCTTCACCTGGAGAATTTCCTTTGGACAGACTTCAACACAAATCCCGCACCCGTCACACCTTTCATCGTGCGTAATGACAGGATAGTTCTTGTAACCACATACCGTAACCGGGGACCACTTTGCGTGCTCAAATCCCCGTTCCATGTATGCCTGTGCCTCAATCACTACCTTCTGGTTCTTCTCTAATTTGACAATCGGAATGTTGTCAATTGCGGCTCTTACCACCGAATCCTGAGAGATAAGATCACCCGACATCACCACTCCCGGCCCCTCAACACTCATGGTGAGAGTGACCGTGCACCGGGGACATCCGGCCCCATTACAGGAACACCGGCTGCGGGGAACAAAATTATCAGGATCCGTCACCAGTGGGATAAGACCCAGCCGGTGAGTTAGAATTTCGTCGAAGAATGCGCTGGTATTATCGTAGATCTTGACATCTTCAATCGCAAAAACCATGACCTCGCTGACCATAGCCCGGCGAAGCGCATTGGCAAATACAATAGAGACATCGTTGAGTGCGAATGACGCAGCGTTCTCTTCAAGACTGCTGAATTCGATCTTCATCAGACTCTACGACCTCTTCTCCCGCCTTTTGCCCTGATCGAGTCGTGTGCCACCGGAGTCACATCTTCAATGAGTCCAATGCGCATACCGGCGCGGGCAAGTGCACGAATTGCGGCTTGAGCACCTGGTCCGGGAGAACGTTGCTTTCCCCTTCCTGGAGCACGAACCTTTACATGGAGACCGAAAATTCCCTTTTCTCTTACGGCCTGTGCCACGTTTCCAGCCATTTGCATGGCGGCATATGGAGAACTTTCGTTACGATCCTGCTTGACAACCATTCCACCGGAACTCTTGGTAATCGTTTCGGCGCCGGTCATGTCCGTTACCGTGATAATGGTATTATTAAATGATGCGTAGATATGAGCCACGCCCCATTTTTCTTTCCCTTCACTCATGATTATCTCCCAACCTTCGCAATTCGCTGGCGTTCAGAGTGAATATCACTTACCAGTGGTGAAGAACCAGAATACGTAATCTCTTCCTGTTCCTTTGCGTTCACAGTGTAACCCGGAATGGTGACACGGCGTCCATTTATCGCAATGTGTCCGTGAGTGATGAACTGGCGTGCCTGCTTTGGGGAACGGGCAAACCCACGCCTGTAAACCTGGGTCTGAAGCCGTCGGTCAAGCTGCTGCTCAACTTTAACCGCGAGCACATCATCAATATCCGCATTCTCACCGACCATTCCTGACCGTTGAAGAGAGCCGATAAGTTCATCCTTCTTCCGCTCAATCCGTTCCAGTTCAGAACCGGTAGATTGCAGAGCAATAATCTCACGTGCTGCTTTACGGTATTTCCGGAGTGCCATTTTGGCGATCCAGACTTCCCGTTTGTTTCTGAGACCATACTCAATTACAAGGCGGGTCTCTTCCTCAATACGGGAGAGTTCGAACGGACGCTTGGGAGTCTGGTACTGCTTGTGATTTTTACCTGGATAGCCCATATTTCATCCCGCCTAAACTTTCTTTCTCTTCACACCGACGATAAGGCCGGTTCTTCCGCTAGACTTGGTGCGCTGACCACGGACTTTCTGACCCGTCTCATGTCTGATCCCACGGTATGCGCGGATTTTCTTGAGAAGGTTGATGTCTTCATCAACGGTCATCATAACATCTGCTCCAAGCAGATGGCGTTTGACGCCGGTATAAAGATCCTTGGGGCGATTACTCATCCAGACAGGAATCCGGTCAGAATAGTTACTGACAACTTCACGGATCCGGTCAACAGATGCTTCATCAAGTTTACCCATCAATACATTCTTTTCAACACCTGCAGATTCAACAATGAACTGGGCAGTGTGTCGACCGACCCCTTTGATACCAGTCAGGGAAATAAGAACGGGCTTCGTCCCGTCTAGGTCGGTATTATGTACCCTGACAAAGTAGTTTATCTCCTGGTCATCCAGAACCATGCAATGCCTCACATCTGAGAATTGCCTGCGTGTCAGCGTTGAGGGAGGGATTTGAACCCCCGAGTCCCAAGGGACACAGGGTTAGCAACCCTGCGCCATACCTGGCTTGGCTACCTCAACATGCAAAATCGCATCATATCGACACTCGCAACAGAATATCTGCTGCTACAGGAATTGTGCTTACTAATGTGGACAGGTATGAGATATAAGGGTTATGATATTTGTATCTCATTTGTTTCTGGTGAACAGAGACGGCGATGGAGCCCGGATGCAAGAAGCGCAGATGTAACAAGAGGGATCGCAATGGTTGCATCACAAAAACACTGAACCTTCTTACATGTACATGATTCTTTTCCCCACGATACTGCCTCTTCAAAGGTACAACCAGAAAGTCCTCCATAATGAGGAGCATCGGTAGTATATTGAATGGCATAATCATGCCCCCCACACCCATGCTCATGGATAGACGCGATAACCTGGGTCTGTTGGATGAAATTTTTGGGCACTCCCCCACCCACATATACAACACCAGTCTTTTTTGCACTTTCAACATATCGGGTCAGTTCATCAGCATCAGTCAGTTGATCAATAATGATCCTGTTTCCCTCCCTTCCTGCCATCACCAGAGCGATACCGATTGATGAATCACAGAGTGCCGGGATGAAAATCGGAATGCCAAGACGCGCTGCTGCTGCGGTTATTGACCGACCGGAAG
>Ga0265295_1004287_pt1 | contig 19366 bp, 33 predicted proteins | sample Munlansysbiofilm_FD_192503 | JGI IMG/M metagenome (GOLD analysis project Ga0265295, IMG submission 192503) | Leachate microbial communities from a municipal landfill in Southern Ontario, Canada - Methane capture system biofilm | ecosystem: Engineered > Solid waste > Landfill > Unclassified ... | reverse complement strand
TATGTGCATAAGGCTACTGTGTGCGTATTTGAAAGTTATTTAATCCGTGCGAACATTTGTATGTTTATTGCAGCGAAACTCTCGCAAATCGCCTTATTCACATACATTTGTCCGTTCATGATTGGTAATCTATGTTTTTCATTAATTCGGCAATAACGCGTTCTTTGTTTTCTAATTGTTCTTGTAACTCTTTTTTGAGTTTGCGCATAACTAACACTGCAATAATAAGCAGTGAGTTTATAACTACTAGAATGATTAATAGTGTTTCCATTTCAATAAAGTATTAAGTGAGTATTGGAATAATTATACGGCAAAGATATAACACGTTTACAATGTAAACAAATATTTTTAAATAAAAATGTACTAAAAAAATCTATTTAGACATTATCCAAATAGATTTATATTTAATTATCTGATATGTAAGTACATAAAAAACGAGTGAGATTTTTTCTTTCTCACTCGTTTCATAGTCGCATGAATATTGCTGCTTTCACGTAAGCTACTCACAAGAACTCACACTTAGTATCCACCTTTTACAATGGAATATTTTTTGGTTACTTCTAACATAACCCTATTTTGATTGGCACAAAGGTAATTGTTTAATTTTGATTATACAATAAAACGTGTGCCAAACGTGCCAATGTTATAATTCCATCCAAACGTTGAAGTAATAATCCATCGGTTCATTATCGTAGTATGGAATTGAATATATCTGCGTTGTATCATCTTCTGTAAAAATGATTACAATATTTTCACCATCCCAATAACATGTACCACTACCTGCTACTCCAAAATCCTTTTCTGCGTTTTGGTACCAACCAGCTAAACGGCGGTTAGTGTAATTTATAATGCGATTGATTTTTTCTAATGCGGTTGCTTTTGCCATAATTCTGTATAGTTTAATATTCAACTTCTGATAACCATTCGTAAGATACATTCCAATACGCCTGGCGTAATTTCTCGATTGCTGGTAATGATAAGTTTGGAACTTGATGTGTCATTTGCGACCATGCTGCCAGCTCGTGATCAATGGCGTATTCGTTTGCTGAATAAAATGTATCAGCATCAAATCCATCACTACTAAATAACAATGGCTGAGCGTTACCGCGTAATACATCATTTACATATTCCTTGGCCAGTCGAATTTTTTCACTACCAGTATAGCCATCGGTAACAGTATCTAAATCGGCCATAAACTCACGGTGTAGTGCGTTTGTGCTGGCAAACTCTGTTGGCGTAGTTCCTACACCTGATACGCTGCTTGTGCGCCTTGTAAATAACAATAACGCTACACCGCCTAATATTGCTAATAGTTTATACATAACTTAACTCCTAATCATTAATAATAAAGCCAATAATGAACTACCAAATAATAACTGTTTCACTTGCGGACTATTTACCGAACCAATGGCGCCAGTGGTGAAATGTTCACAATTGTAATTTAATAAGTCGTATTTTCGGTGTTTGTTTTCACAATAGTAACTGTGTATGTAATCACTAGAGTAGGTCAACTCTTTAACCTGAGTTACGCGCTTACCTTTTACAAAATCTACTAATGGTTGGCGAATTACACCGCCTTTGTCGCGCGAATTGTGTACGGCCATTAATACACCACCATCTGAATACACCAGCGCCTGGTGTCTAATAAGTGGACGGCTTTGTGTTGTGATTAGCCACGTCATACGCTATTTCTTTAGGACCTCTTTTTTTATCAAGAAAACATTTGAATCTATACGCTGCAAAAGACTTGTATTAACTAATACCAAAGAATCAGTTTTGCGAATTTCTTTGATAACTTCAATTTTTACGGTATCAATTTTTGCGGGTATAACTTTCGAAAGTGTATTAATGATACTATCCTTTTTGGCACTTTCGTAATTCGCTGTTTTTAGCTGTTCTAAGGCACTTTCTTTTTGTGCCTTGTATTTGTACATTTTATTACACGAACAACAAGAAACGCCACCTAATACAATGGTGAGCAACAATAAACCTGCAAATAGATAAAACCTAATTTTTGATAACATACTGATCATTTTTTAATGGTTCGTTTGGTTGGTGTTCCGTTAGGTAGTAACACTTCACCTATTCCGTTTGTGCGAGTTTTACAATTCGGAGTGTAACACGCCACGTCCTGCAATTGTTTAATCGTTTCATTAAGCTGGTCGTTTATGGTTTCTAGGTATGTTTGTTGTGCTACTATTATTTCCTGCGATCCTTTTTGCAATTCTTGTTTTTCTTTTTTCAGTGAGGCTATTTTATTCGCCATAAGAGTAACCAAAGAGCCACCACCAGCGGCCATAAACATTTCAAAAACTTGTGTAGGTTCTAACATAACTATTCCTATTAAGATATGGTTACAATCCACCCTTTAGCCTCTGCCAATGGTTGTACAGTAGCAGCCTCAGAATCTTCGGTACTTAAATACAAATTACCACTTGTAACAGTAGGTAAGTTTGTAACAAAGTTTGTAGCCTCTGTGCCATCACTCATAAATGGATTACCACGAACATAAACAACTGTAAGCGCTGTATTGGTTGAAAGGTCTAACGCGGTTAACTGATTAGATTGTACATTTAAAATTGTAAGCGCTGTATTGGTTGAAAGGTCTAACGCGGTTAACTGATTAAATCCACACTCTAAAATTGTAAGCGCTGTATTGGTTGAAAGGTCTAACGCGGTTAACTGATTAGATGATATATTTAATTGATCAAGCGCTGTATTGGTTGAAAGGTCTAACGCGGTTAACTGATTAGATGATATATATAATTGATCAAGCGCTGTATTGGTTGAAAGGTCTAACGCGGTTAACTGATTAGATTGTACATTTAAACTTGTAAGCGCTGTATTGGTTGAAAGGTCTAACGCGGTTAACTGATTAAATCCACAGTCTAAACTTGTAAGCGCTGTATTGGTTGAAAGGTCTAACGCGGTTAACTGATTAAATCCACACTCTAAAATTGTAAGCGCTGTATTGGTTGAAAGTTCTAACGCGGTAATTGATGTAGAATTACAATCTAAATACTCTAAATTAATGTTAGATGAAACATTTATTACACCTAAATTATTTTCACCAATTTTTAAATAAACCAAACTAGTTAATTTAGTTAAATCAATAGATTCTAAAGAATTAAGTTCTGCTATTAATTTTTCAATACTACCGAAAATACCTAAAGAAGTATCAGCATCAATATCTAATGTTATTGCGGTATCTACTAAATCTTCGTAAGCGGTAACAATAGAAACACCGTTATAAATACGTTGAATCCATATTTTGGTAGCTGTTACTTCAAATGTAACACTGGTAGTTGTACCGACTGTAGCAGTCGATTTGATTTGTCGAGTAATAGGATTACCAAACATTCTTAAAAAAAATGGTTGTAGTATCATAATTTGTTTCTCCTTTATTTAGTGAGTTGATTATACGCGCGTTCAATACTAGTTTGCGTTGTTTTAACGTGTTCATTCACATACGCTGCAAATGTGGTTAAATCTGTGTGTACTGCTGGATCAAACTCCAAACGTACATCGTTAATGTAAAATACTTTTTTCATTGCTCTGTTTTTTTATTATCGGTTAATATTGCTGCTGCTATTCCTACAATTGAGGCTATTACAATGTAGTTTGTGAACGAGTTTTTTTTTTTACGGTTCCGTCCGTTTCTACTTGTATGCCTAAAATCTTGTAAATCTTTGTTTTTACTTCGCCTACTGTTACCATTTTATCAGCGTTTAGGTCGTAACCTGCATTCTGTTTGGCAATAATGCCAGCCGATAGGGTAGAAGTTTTTAAAACGGTATCGTCACTCTTACCAATGGCCGCTGGGAAAAACACTGCAAAATACACATCTACTAATGATTTCATGCGTCTAGTGTATGGCTTTAGATACGCATATACGTAATCTAACTGGGCCACGTTACTCATGGAATATAACGAACTTGTACTGGTACCTAATGCGGCCGCTGTGCGTGGCATGAATTGTATTAATCCAGTAGCGCCAGTGTACGAGTTCACCGCTTGCGGATTAATGCGTGATTCCAAATACATGGTACACATCAACCAGTCTGGATTGATACCCAATTTCTGTGAAATGGTTTGTACCTTTAACAAAAATTGTTCTTTGTTCGTTTTAACGTAATTTTCAAACATCATCGCTGTATATATTTTAAGCGTGTAACAATCAATTTTGGATTGGTACCAGTACCAGCAAATCGTATGGTAATAGTATCGTCCCATATAGCAGATGGATGTAAATTGGTATAATCTAGGCCTACTACATTACCACTGGGCGATAATTCAATACCATTTACCGTTACTGGATCATCACCAACGCAAATAGCTTGCCATCCTCCGAAATCCTCAGCTACTAAAATAGTATTAGAGGTAATAGTTTCTACTTTCTTTTTTACTGAATATGCCATAATGGTGTATTAATTAAGTCCTACGGCTGCGAGTGCCAATGCAGCCAATAATAGATTTTTCTTTTTCTTTGGTTGAATGGTTTCATTTTCTACCTTTTCGTAGAATAACGCATTCGGACGTACATATACTACAGTGTGTTTAAGCGCATCGTTTTTGCTTTTTGTGATACTATTGGCAAAAGTAAACGCCTCATCGGTGAGTGATAAAGAAACTAGCTCTTTATTTTTAATCGTAATAGTTTCGGTATAACCAATAATAATTTCGCCTATTGATTTACGGCGTAATGTACAAATTGGTTTGCCCTCTACTGAATAGAGAATAACATACGTACAACGTATTCTACCAGCTACAAATGTACCAGGTTCAAATGATTGGTACACTGGTCGCGTATCTTTATCGGAAACTCCGTATTTATTCGTTTTCATTGCTTGTTTGTTTGTTACGAGTTAATAATTTGTACACTAAAAATGCACCTATACCAATTAAACCAAATGTTTTAACAGTACCGAAAACACCGCTAAATTTAGCTGATAATTTCGCTTTGGTAATCAAACCGCCAGTTTCTTGTCGTAATTGCTCATACTCCTCGGCGGTTAATTTACTCAATAAAGTTTTAGTGAGGTCGTCGCTAAACTTCACATCATCTATTGATTCTTTGGCGTATGCTTGGTAAGCAAAATAAGCCGCCGTACTCAGTGAAGCTACTACAATAGCTACAATAATGATAGTAGTTACAACCGCACCTATTGTTTCTTTACCTACTACTGAATTAAGATTAGAGGCAAAATTAACGTACCCTTTTGGGTAAGATTCAGAAATAGAGGTTAAACATCCCGATTCGATTAGCGCCGTATTTCGCCTCTCTAGGCGTAACTGTAATTGCGCGAGTAGTTGTGTTTGGCTCGTTGTTAGCTTATTGCTGAATCTTGCACACAAAAGGTTATTTTCTACAATAGTACGATTGTTTTTGATGATAGTATTTACAACATCTTGGGCTTGCCCTTGTGTCTTAGGTATAACTTCATCACTTAAATTCCAATTCAAAGAGGCTACAACACCTAAATTTGTATTAGAACTTATTTGACAAACGTTAGTAGAAGTACGCCATCCAGTAAGTATGGCATAATCACCTGCTTTAGCTGAATATCCATAACCACCATATAAAGATTCTATCATAGCATCCGTGCTGTTTGCTATGGCCTTTTTACCTACTATTGATTGGTCAAATATTAAGTTCATAATTTACAATTCAAAATTTAAAAACAATTCTTTAATTTTAGGGTAGTCAAATTTCATACCCATATAAGATACTGGATTTTCGCTTTCGGCAAATGCTACAATTTTTTCAATGATAGGCAAATAATCAGGATCAACGGCTTTTAATCGAGCGCATAAATCAAATAATTTATCAGCCTCAGCATCATCAAATACATTTACATCATCCGATTGTTCAGTACTTTCACTATCGGCTGCTATTGGTGATGCTTTCATAGTATCATTTAATCCTGCTACTTGTGGTTGTGATGGCATCATTTTATTCATAAACGTACCTAAAATTGGCGCTGCTTTTTCTACAAGAATACCAATAATACCGTTACGGTCGTTATCAAATTCCTTTTTTGCTTGGTTAAACTCTTTCTGTTGTTTTTCAAACATTTTCTTTTCCCATTCAAAATTGGTTTTTTCTACAGCCAATTGAATACGTTTTTCGAGTTCGTCCATATTAGGACCAGCAATACCATTTACTGGTTGAGCTGGTACTGATGCAGTAGTACCTGATTTATTTTCCCATGTTTCACTGAATTGGCCAGTGGTAGCTTTACCACATTTTCCTGAAACATAGATAACTGCATTTTCAGATAATGCCAATTGCTCTACCATGCGTTGCTGCTCACGTTCGCGTGATTGCTCAGGATCACTTTTAAAGATCATTGCATTTTGAGTTTTATCGCGTGTAGTCGATAAATCCCATGTATCAATTTTATTCAAATCGAGCCATTTAATTAAATTGTCTGTGCCTGGTTTAATCATAGCTGTAAAAATTATTGGTTTTCGTACACTGCATTTAAAAAGATGGATTTACCAGCATACCCCGTAAGAGTTCCACCACCACCAACAAAAGCAAACGAATAAGTAAAGTCAAATACAATATTTGCAAATGATAATCCCTCGAGTAAGCCAATTTGGTACAGCAAAGGTAATGGTAATTGGTCTAATACGCAATAGTTACCCTTTTGAAATGTAACATAAATATTTTTAGCTTGCACATCGGTAATACCATCGGCGTATGTAGGTGTAGTTGTAGGGTATGTTAAATACAAATTTCTAAACCTTTTACCAACCATAGTACGGTTATCGGGGAACTGATTACGTCCTGAATTTTGAACTAAACTCACCTCAAATGAATCAACTATCGTTTCGGTAGTTCTATTGCGTTGTGAGTACTCTGGTAGGTCGTACCAAAATACTAATACAACCGACTTACCTACCAATGCAGAATTAGTTACATTGATAAATGAATTTTGCAAACTCATTTTACGGTTAATCGGTTTACGAACGCCCAAATTTTGTTCAATATCGTAACGGTCGAGTGGTTCACCGCTAACAAAATAAGTGTTACCAGCTTGAATAGCTAAATTGACAAATGCACCAGTTGTAGTAGTGATAGCATCACCAGCACCTGGTAAGGTACTCATTAAGATACAATCCACATATTTAATGTATCGATCTTTCAAATATTCCACAAATGGAAAATAATTTTTACCTAAGCCAGTAATAGGTACGATAACTGTTTTTGCGCCTGAAACTTTTGTTTGCATATTCTTAATAATAAAATGTTAGATTAATGTTGGTTACTTCACCTGGTATCATCGGATAAATAAATGTGTTTTTGAAATCAATGTCAAAATCACCTAATAATAGCGGTTGAGTATGTTTTGCATCACTTGAATTTCCATTGATAAAATCCATCATAAAAGAGGGTACAAAGCGCGCTACTTTACCGCTTAACTCGCGAATATCCATGTAAAATGGATTGTCAAACTGTGCTTCTATTCCTTTAATCGTGGCACCGATACGGCGAAAATATTCATCTACATAATCAGAAACACGAATAAATTCACCTGCTGGTATGCTTATTCCGATAGTATGTGTACGATCGGGAATATCACATTCTAACATTTCACCATCATACGATACATATACCAATATACAAGTATCAGCAATAGACGAGCTACCTATATATTTAATAAAGGAAAGTTTCAAAGATATGATAGAACCTACCGTAATAGGTGAGTTCATATACGGCCAAAAATTGGTAGCATTAACATTTTGCTGTAAAACTTGTTTTTTATCATCTACAAGTTCTACATAAAAATTAGATAATTCAGAATTATCAATTAAGAGTTTACCATCGAATGGCGATACTTCACCACCTACCAAACTGCCTAATATCATTATATTATCAATTTTACGGTTGCGAAAATCAACGTTTTCAGGAAAATAAAATTGACCGTCTGAATCGTTCAGGTTAATTTGAATTAAATCAATGTTTCGGCGTATCTTTTTCATATTGTTTGAAATTTAGTAAAAAGCGTGCAAACCAATGCACGCTTTCTTTTTTATATTACCATTGACCAACTGCAGGGCCGTTTGGATTTTTTTGGTCGTAAAATTCACAACCACCTTTTACCAATAAACCGTCCATGTAGAATACCAATACTGGAGTATAACCCTCAGTTACTGGGAAAGTCAAACCAGCTGCATCGAAATTGATAGTTACTTGATGGTCGCGAGTACCAGCGATTGTAAATTTAGGAATCATTACATCGCAAGCATCTAATACCGACCATTCACTTTGAATTACTTCGTTTACGGCTGCATCGCTAGAATCCAATACAAACGCACCTTGTGTTTGTGGAACTTTCAAGAAACGTTCTGTTGGGAATGCTTGGAATGCTACACCGTTATCAACTAACCACGTTAAGCGGCCATTGTACAAAGCGAAAATATCTTTGTTTTCAAAACCAACTTCATGAACTGATGGATTAGTACCATCGGCAATTGCTGGGTAAGGCATCAAAATTTCAGTTGATGGCTTAGTTGTGCTTTGTAATGCTAAAAAGCAACCTACAAAGTTAGGCACGAAAATATCATTACGATCAAGCGAAATTTCGCGTTTGTTGGTGATATTTTGTTTTTTGATATCAACGGTGTATTGTCCAACACCTGCTTGAATAGGTACTTCGATACGAATTTTGCTTTCCTCAGCGTATTTTTTACCGCCTGAATATGCTTTGTATTCGTCGTTTACCTTTACGTAGCGCTCACGGCGCAAATCTGTTAATGTTAATCCTTGTTGCATAACTATTTTTTTTTAGAAGATTTGTAAATTACGACATCATATCGGCAACACCCGATACTGGTTTTTTTATTTTGCGCACATACTGCGAGTTAGCAGTACGAATACGTCCTAATGTACCATCAGGAACTCCTGCGGTTGGTTCTTTTTTAGGTTCCCCTGGTTCAGCTGGTTCCATGAAACTAGCGATTAAATTACTAGCGCCTACCACTGCGATACCGTCCATAGCGGCACGTAGATAGCGATTACTTACCATTGAACCACCAACGGAACCTAATAAGAATTTACCAGCGTGTACATACGTGCTATCAATAGCAGTTGTAGCGCTTTCATTGTATGCGGCCACTGCCGAATCAATAGCTACGTTAGCAGCTCCACCAACACCAACATTGATAAGTGTATCAACGATTGATTCCTTTTTAAAAGGGTTTTTTGTTTTCTTTGCCATAGTTTATTATGCTTTTACAGAGCTAATTTTCTTGCTCAATTCTTCACTTCTTTTATTCTCTCTAGCGCGACGATCGTTTTCTTTTTTAACTTCGCCAGCTTTTTTCAACCAATTTTCCTTTACGGCTACTGATGCAGTAGCTTTTGGGCGTTTTGGTAATTTTAGCATTTTTAATTTTGCCATGTTTCAAAAACTTTTTGTGTTTAGAAATTCAGTTTTCGGTGAAGGTAACTGTTTACCTTTATTTTTTTACTTTCTTTTTACCTGCTTTAGATAAATCGGGGTTTTCTTTATTGCTAGCTAGCATTGCTAATAAAACAGCGCCACCAATCAAACCAACAGAGGCTTTGCTCGTACTTTGTGGTTGGTAAGGTTCAAAACCATCATCTACTTGGTTAATTTGAATATCGGAACTGCTAACCGTATCAATTTTGAATAGATTAGCAATAAATTCAAATAACTTAGTAAAGAATGTAACTAATACCTGCGAGTTCGTAAATAGTGATGATTTATCGGCCGTTACTTCGGTTCCATCTGATGCAACCGTAACGTTGCCGTCTGATTCCAAACCAACCATATATTTACCAGTTTCGTCATTCAAAGTGGTAGAATAAGTTTTGTTTGTTTTTTTATCATAGTAAGTTTTTCCCTCTAGGTAAACATCACCCTTACCAATTTTATTACCCTGATTATCGTATTCGTAAGCAGTGCAGTAAGTATTACATTTTTTATTAGATGTAACTACTTTTCCATTCAATAACACATCACCAGTGTCAGGATTGACCGTATAGGCCGTATTAGAATAAACCGTTTTAGGTGTAAAACCGATACCGTAAATTCCTTGTTTCCAATTTTTACCGCCTACTGTTTCACCAGCTGCTAGCTTGTAAATTACTTGTGCTGGTGTCATACCATAAATTTGTATGATACTATCCTGAACAAATTTAGTAACTTCACTATAAGCATCGCCAGCTTGTTGTGCTATGGTAGTCATAAACCGCAATTGGTATGCACGTTTACGCGTAATTACATCGCGGTAAGGCTGTGGAAAATAAGCCAAATCCTTTTCAGCAATCCACGCATAAATCAAGTTTGTAGCAGAATTGTACAACTGTTGTTTTTGTTGTGTTGTAAGTGCCATAATATCAATGAATTAATTTTTTTTGTCTTGTAATAAAAAATAACCTAATAAACCAACTCCACCAAATAAAAATAGTTTGTTGAAACTTCCTGATTGCTTGTCTGATTCTGAACGTAAACCAAAATCGGTTGTATCTGCAATTCCTAATTTAACATCATCAGGAACCGAATATTTAGCAACTAATACTTTTTGTAAGCATTGAACCAAAGCAATAATAAGAGAAACAGCCAAAGATACTATAATTATAATATCATCAATTCCGATAACACCCATTCCACCATCGCCTAAACTCTTTAGCTGCTCTATTTTAGCTTGTGGTGTCATGCGATAATAGATAACTACACCGTTGTAAATCTTATTGTAAATATCAGCTGGAGAATAAAGTCCTTGTGCCTCTAGGCATAAATATTCGTATAGTTCAACTTCTTTAGCTCTACGGCGTTGAATAATAGGTTTGTACTTTTTAATTTCGGTTTCAGGAATGAATAAATACAAAAAATAAACACCTGCATTACGTATGTACTCTGATAGATTATTGATACCATCAGCACTAGCGCCTATTTTAGAATTATTGAAAAAATTAGCGTAATTCTCTTTTTCGGCTGTTGATAACTTATTGAATGCGTTATCTACTATCTGAGTTTTCCACCATTCGTAAAAATCACCCTGAAAATCATATTCATAACCCTTGGCGTATGTTTCAGTAAATGTATCTACCAATCCATCCAAATTAATAGCGCGTTGTTGATCATCTGTAATTTCGGATGCGAAAAATCCTGAATTAATCATTACATTGATAACTGCACCTGAACGCATTAAATCGTATTGGTTTGTTTCGCTTGATTTAATGGCCTCTAAACAAACTATGTATAAATCAATCTGATTGAGCGTGTCAGCTACATTAATATCAGGAAGTATTGCCAATTCGTCTAATTTAGCATTAACCAAACCTAATAGATAATTGTACGAACGTGTATTGTTGCACTCTAGCGTTCCGTTGGTCCAATAGGTATATTTACTTGTTTCTATATCGGTAACGGCTCCACAACGCTGTGAAACACCCGATAAGCGATATATGTTTAGTCCTTGGTTCATCCTGCAATATCTTTATTGTAAATAAATGGTCGAGCGTAATTAAATATTGGTTTTCCGTGTACATCTGTTTCCACAGCATCAAAAATAATTTGTTCAGTTGTGCCTGGCATAGCTATTACATATACGTGCGAATAAACAGATTTTTTACTGTTTGAAAACGATACAAATCGAAATACAAAAGGAATACCTAAACAATGTAAGCAACTGGCGAAAAATAACGAATAACTTTTACAATCACCGTGGCCGTCTGCTAGTAATCGTGCTGGCGTTTTCAAAAATTGATTATCGCCTGGATCTAAACGGTAACGCACATTTGTAATAAAGTAATCCCAAATTAAACGGCATTGTGTTTGATAATCGGTATATTCTAGTTCGCTAACTAGCTCTTTTGCTTGCTTTTTTGATAAATCGTATGTTTCAATCATCAATTTGATAATATCACCATTCGTTCCTACCTTTAAAAATGTATTACGACCATCAGCCCACATAATAATCCTCCCAAAGAAAATCCCTATTGATAGGTACTTGTTTACCGTTTATTTCAATGGTACCGATAAATGTAATTTTCCAATTGGTTAAATCTTGCCCTGGAGTAGTGATATAATCCCAAAGTTCTTTACCAGCTAATTTATAATCAATTTCAAGCGATAAATTAAAACGATTGGTAGAGTTTTTATACAGATAACGATTAATTGGATAATTGATAACACCAACTTTTTCACCATTAAATAAAACATCTGCCACAAAATTACCTAATGTAAATTGCACAAATGTAGGATTACTCATATAAATACCTACACCTAAATAGACTTTATCGGGTGTAATTTGGTTAAATTTAATACCAGTCAGCCCAAAACGGATATTATCCCATGCTGTTTTGAGTTGCCAAAATAGAAACGCCAAACCACCACCTATTAGCAAAAGTACTTGTTTATTGTTCAATTTCATATCAAAATGGAATAAAATCGCCTACTTTTTTACCATTAATTAAATAGGTACCACCTATACCCATCACTGTACATTTACCGCCTACTTGTTGAAATTTAACTGGTTCGGCTGCTTGTGCCACAGTAGAACTAACAGTAAATCCAATATTACAAATGGCGCTTGCTGCCATTCTACGCTCAGCACATTTGGCTTGACTAGCTGCACCCCACGACTGCATACCGTTAGCCACAGCCAACGCATTACGAATACCATCACGACTGGCGTTATCGGCTAGTGTTTTGTTATCAGCCGAATATACGATAATTTCTTTTACTTCACCTGGTCCTATTGTATAGGTACCAGTATTGACGAAATAACCTAATAGATTAAATCCTGCAATAGCAGTACGAACGTCTAAATTTGTAATTGATAGTGGAGTTTTAAGTGTATTTTTGATATACACTTTTAACTGAATATTCCAACCTTTTGAGTTAATTGAGCGTAAATTGATATTACACGCTGTTGGTTGTAGGTAGGTAGATACTTGATCCTTTTTTTCGATTTCCTCTAATTTGGTATCATAATAGGATGTAACGTTAGATAGTTGCGCCTCAAAGTCTTTTTTTAAGTCCTCAACCGTTTGAGTTACTTTTTTTTCTTTGAGCGCAAAATAAGCTAAACCACCTGCACCTAATAAAATGATAGGATTCATAGAATATCTGTTTTAGTACGCTGCAAAGATATATACTAAGATTATATAAACAATGAATATTTTGTGCCAAACGTGCCAAACATAAAAAATGCGCGTGTTTCACAACAAGCGCATTCTAACCTTAATCCAAATTCAAATACTGATCACAAATATATGTTTTATAATAGTCTTTCCTATCAGTCGCTACTCTTTCGTAGTTGTCATAGCTATTGTTCTTTTCAAATACTTATTGTCGGATATGTTATACTCTTTTACAAAATCAGATACAAATACTGGCTGTTTAGGTGTACGTTCTAACTTTTCACGTAAATAACCTATATAACGGTAAGCAGTTCGTTTACTCCAGCATGGAATAAAATGTAGTGCTATTTTAGCCGTCATTATATCGTCATCATATACAACCATAGAAAATTCTTATTTCTTAAAAAATTGATAACGGTGCAAATATATAGCTTATAATTTTAACTACCAAATTTTTACGTATTTTTTTAAAAAAATATTTTCTTAGGATATTCTTATAAATTACATCCGAAATACTACCATATTACTACTACCTATATATAAGTGTATAATGGTACTACTATACGCCCCTATTTTTTATGTAGAAAAAGTATGATTTTTTACCTGATATTTTTTTGAATGTATTATCTAAAGATGTTGGAAATTTCGTGCAGTTGCGCAGTAAAATTAACTAACTATTTAATTTATAATTATTTAACCGCTGCACGTTTAGATTTATTAACATTAATTCTGTGCAGTTCGTGCAGTTGCGCAGTAAATGAATAGTTCTGTGCAGTAAATGAATAGTTCTGTGCAGTAAATGAATAGTTTTGTGCAGTAACTTTTTTTTATTAAAAACTTAATAATTAAACACTTAAGTATATTTTATATCTTATTTACTGCACAACTGCACAGAATTTAGAACATTTTTATATACTGTTTTTATTTTTTTGAACCTTTGAAATAACTCTTTGAGGTTTAATATTTTATTCAATTTACTTATTTTAACAATTAAGTTAATGAAAAAACAGCGCACAAAAAAAGAGGCTTGTTAGGCCTCTTTCTAAAAATAAAGATGTTTGTTTTTTTGTGCAGTTGTGCAGTTACTCTATTTGTTTTTCTATTCTCTTAAATTCGTACACGAATACCCACGGATTACTATTAAATGAATCTTGACCATTAATTTTAACCCAAAGTGAATTAAAAGAAAATTCAGGAATAGAAAAGAAATATGTATCATCAAAATAATCTTTATAGAATATTCCTTTACAATCTATTCCTTCATTGATTGCATCAGTAGCGGTAATATCATGTAAACGCTCACAACTAACATTTGTAACTTGTAAGAATATGCGCGCATATTCTTTTTTCATAAATAGTGATGGCTTCCATTTTATATTGGTTGAAGCTGGCGCATCGGCACGATAGACTATCTTACCATCAATAATGGAGTGTGTTTCTTTTACATAGAGTATATCACCTTTTTTAAAACGAGGTTTTGATGTTATATTATTTGCATTTATATCACGAGTTCTAAATACAAAAAAATCAGGAATAGAATCAAGAAGATGATATTGTAAGTGAGCTATAAAATCATCAGGATTTTTATTGACTTTATTTAGTCCTGATAATCGGCGTGTCATGGTTTTACGGCCATCTAAAATGGCTTGTACCATATCGGTACTGAATAGAATTGGTTTTGTTTTCATAAGTTATTTTTTTTGTTGTTTTGCTTTAGCTAGATTACTAGCTGATGGATAAATAATAAATAAGTCGCTGGTAGAACGAATTTCACAAAATGGTATTGTTTTAAGTTGGCAATATTGGCGAACGTATTTTGTAAAGTTACGCATAAATCGGTCGTTATTGAATGCTGGGTAACGGTCGGTAAATGATTTTAGCAGCGTTTGTTTTACAAACTCGTGTTCTACTCTACCGTTTGTATAAGTCGAAAATTGATCACCAATAAACCAAACAAAGTCCTCAGGGAGTGATTCCTCTAGTCGGCGGTTTTGATAGTTGATTTCCTCAGGTTCAATTAATCCTGATCTAAGAAATAATTGTACGCATCGGCACATAAACGAATAGAACTGGTTCCAATCTGTTTCGGTCCAATCTTGACCGAAAAACCATTTTTTGTATTTGTCAGTTGGTCGGAATGTGTCGGAATAGTAATTAGCCAACTCAAAAATGATTAAACGCCTACGGTCGGACGAACGTTGTACGTCAATGGTGTGATTTATGGAAATCATCATTTTCACTGGTTTAATAATTGGTTTTATCTGATATGGTCGGCGAATAGTGGCGCCATCTGTAATATCATTGAATAAAGCCTGCAAATTGAATGTTTTATCTACATCCTCTAAATGGAGAATAGATGTACTAATATCGGCCAGTGCATAACGTGTGTCCTTTGATAGGTCTAAACCTTTGCCAGGAATAACGGTGTAAATAGCATCGTTACGGCTACGGTTAACCATTTGTCCGACGGCTTTACCGATTAGACCTTTACCAGTACCACCAGCTGCGGTTCCTGCACCATCCATATTTACATCTGTTAGGAATGCAGCGCGTAAATCGTAATCGTAGTAATCGTGCAATAAGTAACCTAAAATACTCATTAAAGAGGCTTTACGCTCGTCGTTTTCGTTGCAAATATCCTCTACAAAATGTTCAAAATCGCCTGGTGTTTGGTCGTAGGTGAAATTACGATTTATAACGGCCGTTGCCCAAATATTACCAACTATGGAATTATAGCTAGTTGGTTGTATGCCATCAGGCGTTATTTTAATGGCGAAATTTTCAAAGAATAGATATTTTGAATCGCGCGTATCGTGTAGAATTTCTATATCGTTATCTGGGCGCAAACGGTCTAAAATATCTTTGCAAAAGTTTACATAGTTGTATAACTTACTGCGTAGCTCTACTGGGCGTAATGTGTATTCGCGACTTCCTGAATCGTTGGTAATAGGAATAATACGATCGGGCAATTCTTTGATGTAGTCCTCGAACGCATCGACAATGAATTTTTCCTGCGTGAGTTCTATTTTATTATTCTGAATGCGTACGTATTCTGTTTGGCCGTCAGGTGTGTCGAACCGATAAAAACCCATGTTCATCAATAAATTGGCTATTTTCAATTTATCGAATTTCAGTTCTTTAATAATCAGTTTTTCAGCATCAGTTTTGAATGTGTAGAAATCGTGTAATTTTTCCACATCATCGGCTGTAATCAGATTATCATTCGGTAATTTCTTCGGTAATTCTTTGTGTAACGTCATATAGTACTTGTGTTATTTGGATAAATTGTACTTCTTTATAAATTTCTATCTGATTCTCAATTGGCATGGAAACAATCAATCCTGCCGATTCTAATAGCTTAATTCTACTATCTACATCTAAATTCATACTTTTTATAGAATCCCAATAAAAACGTTGAAATTTGGCTTCTGATTCTATCCTACGATAATGATTTATAAATATACTATATGTATGATCATTAATGTAGTTTTGTTTAGCTAAGTCAAGAAACTTAAAAAACCATTTGTCAGGTAGATACAATATTTCGGTAGGCACTTTTATTGTATTTAAAAACCTCAAAAATTTATACTCAATCATTTTTTGTTTCTCGTTTTCGTGATAGAGTGATAGCAATGTATTTATAATATCCTGAGTTTCGGTGTTGTAGTCTGAATTACCAAATTTTAGCTGATTTGATTTGTGCCTATTAATCAGTTTGTTTATGGCTATTTCGGGTGTCATGGTGTCTAATTTATTAGTGTTACATTTTCACATCTTACCCAAATATCGCTATCTATCTCAATAATCATTTCTTGAAAGTTTACAGATGTAATACTGTATTTTGTATTCATGTACTCACACGTCATTCCAGCTTTCCATTCTACTTTATTAAATTCTATTTGTGTCATAATCAGTTACTTTAAAATGTTTTGAATAGTATGTGCTAATGTTGAAATTTCACCACATCCATGTATTACAATAGTAGTGCTTCCAACTGGGTAATGGTGTGTTACCTCGATAACGTTGTATTTAAGTTCTACGAGTGCATCTGCCACAAATAGAGCTTTTGACTTTGGAATATCCATTTGTACGTGGATAGCTTTATTGTTGAACGTAAACATCATCTTTTCCATATTTCTGTGCTATTTGGTTAATTATTACTTGTGCTGAGTTTGACGGTATGCGTTTACCGTTGTACCATAGTGAAATGGCGCCACGCGTTACGCGTGTGGTTTCTTGTACTTCTTTTTTGATTATATCGGGCGTTTCCGATTCATCAATGAACTTTTTAAATTTTTCTTGTGGTTCTATTTGTTCTTTCATAAATTTATGGAATTAAAAGGTGAATTGATTTTACTAATTACGTTGTGAGAAATATGCGTGTAAATGGCGGTTGTTTTAACTGATTTGTGTCCTGCTATTCTTTGTATCAAATTTATATCAGTTCCATTTTCAACCATGTGTGTGAAGCTACAATGACGCATTAAATGTGGGTAAATACGTTTTTTTATTCCTGCTTTTTCTGCTAATCCTTTCAGAATGTTACTGATAGATGTTTTAGAATATTGAATATCAAATTGACCATTCAAAACATAAATTTTTGGTTTGTACTCTTTATAGTACTTTTCCAATAGAGGCAATAAATTTGGCGCTAACATTACTTGTCTATCTTTTGCGCCTTTACCTTGAATAACATTGATAATCATTCTTGATCTATCAATATCAGACCATTTAAGATTAATAAGTTCTGATATTCTTAATCCAGTGGAATACAACAATGATAGAATCACTTTATGTTTTGTGTTTTGGCACACATCAAATAGTTTTTGTATTTCTTGTTGACTATAAACAATTGGCAGATGTTGTTGTTTTTGTGGATATTCTACATGATCAAGTTTACGTGGTTGGTTTCCAACTTCTTTATAAAAATACTTAATTGCACAAAGTGCAGCCCTATGTGATGCTGAATTTGATATTTTTAGCAAATAATCTCGTATTTGTTTTGCTGATATTTCAGATGGTTTTGTAGCTACATTTTGGAAGTAAGTTAAAAACTTTTCAATCTGATAAACATAACTTTCCTCTGTATTTTTTGAGTATCTTTTATACCTTATACTTTTGGAAAGTTGGCTGGTGTAGTTTCCGATATTCATAATGTTAGTATTTGTGTTTAAGTATTTTAGGATGTTATTTGCATATATAATAGTTGTGTTGCATTAAAACGACAACACAACACGCAATATAAAAAATACTACGTGTGTGACTCGTTTTAGCATTTGTGCGTAATTTGGGAAAATAATAATGCCCCACCGCACAATTACATTTCGACATTATACACGCCAGAATTTAAACTATAATCAGCTTGCGTTCCGTTTGTGTCATAAGTAATCCAGGGTTGTTGCCACCAAGGGGGTGTATAAGGTCTATATGGCTCAATCACAATTGGGTTACTCCAATTAATAACCGTTTGTGTTTCAAGTTTAAATTCCTTCCACTTGCCATCAGGTAACAACCTTTCAAGTGCTTCTGTAAATTCGCCAAGGTTTACTATTTCTTCAACCTTAATTAGCTTACTTGTTGTGTCTAATTGTAATTTCATATTATTATGGGTTTTACAAAGCCCGCCCAAGGCATTATTATTTTTCCTCTCGTATCAAAGTTGGTGCTGCATTGCCGTACTTTTCATATTGCCATACGTTATGGGTAAGCGTAAAAAAACAGACAACGCCAACAACAAATGACAAGGATTTGCCCCGACTAAAAGATACGTCTATCTCGTCCAATCTGTTTTATTTTTTTATTTACTTTTTATCTTCTGAATCTTTTTTCTTTTGTTCGTATTCGTAAATTTCCCATTTTGACTTCCATTTATAAAGGATTCTTGCACCGTCAGCCAATGAAAACTTATCTCCGAGTTCTTGTGTTTCTTTGGAAACCATATTGATTAAATCAGCATGTTGATAATTTACTCCAAATTCTGACATAGCTAATGCCATTCTCAGATATTCGACTTCTTTTACTCTGTCTTTTATTTTTACTTCCATTTTGAATGTTTTTAAATTATTGATTGTTTTTATTAAAACTTTAAAAGAAAACGCCATACCCATAACACTATGTATGTGCATAAGGCTACTGTGTGCGTATTTGAAAGTTATTTAATCCGTGCGAACATTTGTATGTTTATTGCAGCGAAACTCTCGCAAATCGCCTTATTCACATACATTTGTCCGTTCATGATTGGTA
>Ga0265295_1004284_pt1 | contig 19373 bp, 11 predicted proteins | sample Munlansysbiofilm_FD_192503 | JGI IMG/M metagenome (GOLD analysis project Ga0265295, IMG submission 192503) | Leachate microbial communities from a municipal landfill in Southern Ontario, Canada - Methane capture system biofilm | ecosystem: Engineered > Solid waste > Landfill > Unclassified ... | reverse complement strand
CTGCCATCGGCTCTCAGCAGCCACAGGCTGATCTCTTCATTGGCCGTTTCGGTATAGATTTGCAGCAGTGCGGCTGGGAAGCCTTCCGGGGCGATGAGCTTTTGAGCTCCTCTTACTTGCCCATTGACCCTGGCGATCAAAAGATCACCGGCACTGGCGCAGTCACATCTGGCCAGCAGCACCATGCTGGAAGGCAGCTCTGTTACCTTGATCCGTGGTTTTGCCGCGATCAGTTCAGCGGCCACAGCCCGGCCATAAGGATAGATCAGGCTATGTGCACCTGTGAGCTGGATCCAATAGCCTTTGCCGGGGTACATAGTAGAAAGAGAGGAATAGGGATTGCCAGGGATGTAAACTCCATCGCTGCCCTTCACCTGCTGTAGCCAGTTTGAGATGCTTTGCATAGCAGTGGCTACCGCCATGGGATTCTGCGGCAAATAAGCCGTCAGATTCCAGCCCTCGCTTAAAGCCAGCGTAGTATCGAATGGAATCTGGGTGCCGGTTATACTACAAGTGGCATTTGAGTTTACCTGAATATTGTAGGCCTTGCCATCAGTCAAGGCACTGAGTGTGGAATAAGGATTACCTGGGATGTAAATTCCTTCGGTGCCTTTTACCTGCTGGATCTGGCTGGATATTGGAGCCAGGAGTGTAGGCAGCGTATGATCAGAAGGAGAGACATTGAGCGATACCAAATTCCAGCCTCCGGTGAGAGAGATGTTTTGGGTGATCTCATTTGAGCTTGTCTCGACAATAGCGCGGATCATGATTTCACCTGCAGTGTAGGCTGTCCAGCCGGCATTAGAGCCCATATTTACAAAGCTATGTCCACTATTATCTGTATCCAGGCCAATGCTTGAGGGATTTGGGATTTCCAGGATTGACAGATAGAAAGCACCATCAGGGATCTCAATTTCCGGAAAGAGAATGTAGTTCCATCCTTGCACCTGACTGCTAACAGGATATTGCACCTGAGCCAAATTGTCACCGGGCATTCCGTCTGCACCCACATCCTTGGCACGAACAATGAGGCTGGAAGGGGAAAAGTTGTGTAAATAAACCTTGGCATATTTCAAAATCAGCTCTGAACCATGATTATAATATACTGCCATTTGATGAGAATAACCTACGTTAAGTCCCATTTCCGAACTGCCATCATCATATTGCAGCTCGGTATATCCGGGAGTTAAAACCGTCACTTGTGCAGAATTGGAAGGCATAGACTCGTTTGTTCCGTACATAGCCGTCACGTAATAGCTGTGCATACCAGCATCAACGTTCATATCTACATAGTTAAAGGTGGTATTGCTCACCTGGGAGATCATAATCTGATCACGATAGATATTGTGTCCGCTTACGCCATCTACCGGGCTGATCCAGCTAAGACTAACGTTAGTTCCTATCTGGATGGCGGTCAGCTCCGTGGGAGCGGGAAGCACAATATCATTGAGTATTTTGAAATCATCAATCATGATGCCAGAGCCCTGAGCGGCCGTAGCATTAGAACTGAAAAACCAGCGGAACTTCACACTCTGGCCAGCAAAATCGGAGATCATGCCATTCAAATTGAAGCTTTCGGTCATGGAAGACCACCCGGTAGGAACATCCGAATACACATAGTTATTTCCGTTGGGATTAGCGTAAGGATTGCTCATCGCATTCCAGGTGCTGCCGTTATCGACAGAGATTTCCCAACCCCAATACTCAGCATCGGGGAAGGTGCCAGGACCAGAGAAACTGCCCATAATCTGGAAGTCAGCCCGAATCGCGCCGCTGGCAGGCAGGGTGATGGAAGGGCTCAGCAGATAGTTCAGCATATTGTTATTATAGCTGCCTTGGGCGTTTTGGTTCTTCATTACATGAGTGGGTGAGGGAGCGTCGGTCTGGGTAGCAAGATGCCAGAGGTCTCCACCCAGGGGAACCAGGCTGCTAAAGGTCATTTGTCCATCATCAACGCCATTGTTTGTATAGCCGCCAAAGGAGATATCATCCACCATAAAGCCAAACATATTTGGCTGATCAACTGTGCTGGTAGCGGGATCGGAAGCAAAGGCAAAGCGGATCTTCACACTTTGACCCACATAAGCGGCAAGATCAAAAGTGGCGGTAGTCCAGTTTGTAACCATGCCACCCCAGGCCGGGATGCCCATGCCTTCCCCATGCTCATAGCCAAAAGCGTAAGAATTATTATAATGATAGGCGGGAATGCCCATGATCACACTCCAGGTACTGCCACCATTGGTGGAGATGCGGATATTGGCGGAATCCCAGCCGTCATAGTCTCCGCTGGGGCTGGAATCTTCCAAGCCGAGTCTCATTTTGAAAGTCAAAGTAGCATTTGCCGTACTGATGATGCGGGCTGGGGTGTCCAGCACCAGATACTGATGATTGTAATAACCGCCAATATTGTCGCCTGAGGCCAGAGCGGGATCTCCCATCCACCATACGTTGCCTTGGGTCCCATCATAGTCGTGAACATGCCAGTTATTGGGAGAGATAGTGCCATCATAGTGGGTCCAGCCAGCTGCTCCGGATTCAAAATCTTCCTGATATGCCAGTACTTCATAGCGGCTTGGATTAGCAGTAGATGGATTGCCCTGGGAGATTTCAGGGCTTGCAGCCCAGGCTGGCAATCCCAGGCATAAGATCAAGGTAAAAAGTAGTCCGCTTCTCATGTTAATCCTCCTGAGAGTGAGCTCGCACATACTCGGAAAAAAGACAAAATTCGAGTACAAAACCTTGGAATATATTCCAAGTCCTGGTTACTCAAGTTTGTTAAGAACATTTTCTTATCCTCACATATTATGATTATCTAAGGTTAAACATTTAATTACTAAGCTTACCATGTCAAGATTGCTGTCAAGCTATTTCTTAAAAAAGGCTTGAGAGTGCAAGAGGAGACTGTTCAATCCCTCTCCCCAAGTCACGCCGCTTTCTTATGCACTTTAAGCTGAGTAAGTGGCCAAAGCCTATTCCAAGCCGTATTATCCAGGCCTAATACCTGCAAAGCGAGGACGGGACGCTATTTTAGACAAGTCCTGCATATGTGGGTTGTAGGGGTTTTGGGCGAAAACCCAAGTCCTGAATATGAATGATGATAGAACACAGATCGGGCGGAACGAGAGGATTTGTTGGATTAAAAAGGTAGGGGTTTTGGGCGAAAACCCAAGGCGAAAACCCAAGTCCTGCATATGAATGATGATGATAGAACATAGATCGGGCGGATCATGTGAGTCTTGGAGTTCAAAGTGCCTAAGATAACTATCGATTTACCATAAGCTTAGCGGCACTTTGGACTTCAAGCGGCAAAGAGAGTCTTTTTCATCCCCCGGATAAACCAGCAGTCTGGGGTCCTCCTTACTCATTTGTGACACTTGATCATATCTTAATCTACCCTTAATCAAGCGTTAACTATTAACGCTTGATTAAGGGTAGATAAAGACATGATCGACGCCTTGGAAAGAGGGAGAAAGGATTAAATACATAAATGGATTGCAACCGTCCCCGTTTGCAGAGCACTGGACCTACTCACTTTTTGTGAAGATTGGCTTTTCTTTCAAGTCCTGCTGCTACAGTGTTCACTGCGCAACACCCTTTTATAGAAAGTCCCCAAAAAAGAGCCTCCCAGGTGGGAGGCTCTTCATTATTGCTAAGTTAGTTTTATTTTACTTCATCAGGATCATTTTGCGGGTGGAGCTGTATTTCCCGGATTTCATCCGATAAAAGTACAGGCCACTGGACACGTTGCGGCCGCTGTCATCGGTGCCATTCCAATGAATGCGATGTTCGCCCGCAGGCATGTTCTCACTCAGCAGAGTGCGAACTATCTGTCCCTTCTGATTGAAGATATCGAGGTTTACATGGCCCTGGTCTTTGAGGTTAAAGCTCAAGGTGGTGCTGGGGTTGAAGGGATTGGGATAGGCTCCCAAAAGCTTGGTGCTCAGCACATTGCTTACCAGGTCATCGGTTGGGGTGATCTGGAATATATTGCCAGCGCGGCTGTAGCTGCCGGTATAGCATTCCCATTCAATGCTTTGGAAGGGGCGTTTGATATCGATGAAGTAATATCCACCGTTGTCGGGGATCACGATATCCAGATCGCCGTCACGGTCGATATCGGCCAAGGCGGCGGAAACCTTGATGTTTCCAGTGAGGGTAATGGGGAAATTGGGAGATTCGGTTCCGTCTATGCGCACGGAATGGAGCTTGCCGGTGCTATCACCAAAGATGATGCCGGCAAGATCTGAATTGTAATCGAATCTGGCCACCACGGGGGTGCATTCCACCGAAGTGCCTGTGCTGATCGGGGTTCCTGGCAGGTTCGCGCCAGAGCCGTTCATCACATAGATATTGCCATTGCCTGCGATCAGGATGATCTCTTTTACGTTATCGTTATTGACATCAGCTACTATGGGGCTGGTTTTGAACTGGCCGCCGATGTTTTTCTCAAAGAGTATGCTGCCATCGTGATTGATGGCGTAAAGGATGCCGGAAGAACTGGGCGCTACCAGGATTTCAGGATGACCATCGCCATCGATATCGGCAACTGTCATTGCATTTTGGGTGCCGCCATTCAATTGAACTGGGAAGCCAGCGATATTCTGTCCGGTAAGAGGATTGACAGCATGCAATTGGCCGGCAAGGGTGCAGCCAATAATCTCATGATTACCATCGCCATTAAGATCTGCTATGGCTGGGCTGGAAAGGAAAGCTCCGCCCAAAGCAGCCGGGAAATTTGCCACATAGCTGCCGTCGCTGTTCAAGACGTGCAAACTGCCATTTTGAGTCAAGGCAATCACTTTGGCCGGGGAGTCTGCGAGGATATTTGCGATTACCGGCCCACCGCGCAGGGTGCCACCGGCAGCTTGGTTGAACAGCACATCGCCGTTGGAATTAAAAGCTGCGATTTTGTTATTTGCCAGACTTGCCGCAAAACCATAGTAACCATCGTTCTGAAGCTTGGCCATGGCAATGGAGCCTACCACGCTGGAGCCCAAAGCCAGGGGGAAATTAGCAAGTGCGGGGAGGCCAGCGGAAGAAACGATATTGATATTACCAGCTTGATCTCCAAACACCACTTCAAGATTGCCATCTCCAGTTACGTCCACCAGCACGGGTGAGCTGCTGGAAGCACCACCGGTGTTATAGGGCCAGCCATCTTGTACCAGGGAAAGCTTGAGCTGGAAGGGGATCACCTTATGATATACATAAGTCTGATCGCCGTTTGAGGTGATCACCAGCTCAAAAGGAATGGGCTCGGAAGGAAGATCCGCTATGGTGCTAAAGGTATATAAATCGGTGTTCCAGGCGGAAGAGCCAGCATAAAGAAATCCGTTTTGTCCAAAGGCGGATACGGAATCTATAATAGTCACGCCAGGATAGTTTGTTCTAAGGCTTGCGCTCAGGTCATTGGCGTCTTTCCACAATATGCCGAGTCCGGTCATGACGTTACCCAGCTTGACATTCATACTGATGGTTTCTCCGGGATTTGGCACTCCATCTCCATCACCAGTAATTTCTGTGAGGATCATATCCTCTTTCACGATATAAGGAATCTTGTCAAACATGGTGGCGGTGAAGGAATTGATCCTGCCAGTGCCCAAAAGTCCCTCGTAGCCTGGATTCAGATCATCAATGGGGTCCGCTGTCAGCATCAGCCGGTTACGCAAATTCAGAGAAGTCAGCTCTGGATGCAGGGATTTTACCAAGGCTGCCACACCTGCAGCCACAGGGCTGGCCATGGATGTGCCACTGTATGAAGCATAGCCAGAGCCTCCTATGATGGTGGACAGGATGTTGTCACCAGGTGCGCAGAGACTAATTGGCTCACCGTAATCTGAAAAACTTGCTTTCGCATCAGAAGAATTGGTCGCGGCTACGTTGAGCGCATTGTCACAATCCGCGGGATAATCATGATAGCTGTTATTGTGCTCCAAGTTTCCGTTTCCGGCTGCGGAGATAAAGGTTGCGCCCAAAACCGTCACGTGATTGACGATGCTATTGGGATAAGAGCCGTTGCCGGGGCCACCCCAACTGGCATTGATTATGTGCGCTCCGACCTGGCCGGCATAAAGCACCTGATCATAGGCATATTGCACACCCTGGGAAGGAGAATTGCTGGGGGCACCTTTGCAAGAAAGAATAGACACGTTGGGTGCGGTGCCTATTACGCCAATGCCATTGTTTCCCACTGCGGCAGCGCATCCGGCCACGTGAGTGCCGTGATCGTTGTCCGCAAAATTCTGGATGGGGTTGTTGTCATTATCTACAAAGTCCCAGCCTACCAGATCATCGATTTTGCCTCCGCCTTCACCGGCGTCCTGGCCGTTTCCACCAACGATCAGGCCTTGCTGCCAATTGATGCTCATGCCAGGGGATTCAGCGGGGTTGATCCAGATGTTTCCCATCAGATCAGGATGATTCCATTTCACACCGCTATCGGTAATGCCCACTACAATCTCGTGGTCTCCGGTTACATAATCCCAAGCTTCAAAGCTCTGGAGACGCGAATGCGCATACTGTTGGGACAGCATGGGGTCGTCCGGCACGAACTTTTCACGGTTTATGGTCTCCAGCTCGGCATAGATGAGGCTGGCGTCTTTGTGCAAATCCGCACAGGCCGCATCGATATTGTCGTCACTGGCCAGGATAAAGCGGTAGGTATTTTGCAGATACAGACCCTTGTCATTGTACTCTGGAATGGTTACATAAGGATGGGCCTGCAATAGATCTACGATCTGGTATTTCTCAGCCAGAGCGTCTATGGTCTTTATTCCGGTGTGGATCACGCCGTTTTCAAGCTTAAAATCCAATTTTCCATCTATATTAGGGATTGCGTCTTTAGTAAAGCAACCGATTATCGTGCGGGATTGAAACCAATAAGGATCAAATTTGACCCGATCCGCAAATACGGCTGTGCTGATAATGATCAGCATGAATATTATGATCAGCTTTTTCATGGGCACCTCAGTAAGTAGTTTTTTTCACCTTTGTGCGAGTGCCGATATCGTCAAGAGCTTTTTACTCCCAGCAGGGCATTAATATAAGATAAGTTCTTCTTTTTTCCGATACTTAGATAGATATATTATTCTTAGTAATTTGTGTTCTTCCTGCATCAATTGAGGATCAAGCAAAACGATCTCAAAGGCGTCCTTTCTGGCCAAAGTCAAGATCGCCTGATCCCGCACGAGATTGGCAAAGCGGAATTCTGGTATGCCGGATTGTTCATAACCAAAGATCTCGCCGGGGCCGCGCAGCTCAAGATCCTTTTCGGCGATCACAAAGCCATCCGTGCTACGGCTCATGATGCTGAGTCTTTCCCTGGCCTCAGAGCTCTGAGGTTGATGCGCGATCAGGAAACAGTAAGCCTGGTCCGCCCCCCGGCCTACTCTTCCGCGCAGTTGATGCATCTGCGCCAGACCAAAACGTTCGGCATGTTCGATCACCATCACCGTGGCATTGGGCACATCCACGCCCACTTCGATTACCGTGGTGGAGACCAGGATTTGGATTTCCCCGGCTTTGAAGCGGCGCATGATCTCATCTTTGATTTTGTTGGTCATCCGGCCATGAATGAGCTCTATGGTGGAGCGGGTGTAAATCTTGTTTTTAAGATAGTCAAAGAGCCTTTGGGCATCCAGTAAAGCCAGTTTTTCGCTTTCTTCCACCAAGGGGCAGACGAAGTAAGCCTGACGGCCTTTTTGCAGCTCTTTGCTTACATCGCTCAAGACGGTGTCAAACTTGCGGTCCGAACGCACATAGGTAAGCACAGATTTACGGTTTGGCGGCATTTCATCGATCTGGCTCACCTGCAGATCTCCGTACGCCGTCATAGCCAAAGAGCGGGGGATGGGCGTGGCTGAAAGATACAATAAATCCGGATGGCTGTCCTTGGCGGCAAGCTGGGCTCTTTGCTCCACACCAAAGCGATGCTGTTCATCTACCACCACCAGCCCCAGGCGCTGAAAAGCCACGTCTTTTTGGATCAAAGCATGGGTGCCCAGGACTATCTGGGCCTGGCCGCTGGCGATCTGCGCTTTTATCTCACTCTTGCCTTTGTAATTGCCGCCTTTTAGCAGGACTACCTTGAGGGATAAAGGCTCAAGAAGCTTGATGAAATTCTGATAATGCTGCTCTGCCAGGATCTCCGTGGGCGCCATCAAAGCAGCCTGATAGCCATTTTCCACCGCCAGGAGCATAGCAAAAAGGGTAACAATGGTCTTGCCGCTGCCCACATCTCCCTGCATGAGGCGAGACATCTGGGCCTCCGAACACATATCGGCAAAGATCTCGCGGATCACTCTTTTCTGAGCGGAGGTAAGCTCAAAAGCAAGTCTGTGTTTCAGCGCAGTGGTGTGCTTCTGCTGATTTACAAAGGTGATGCCCTGCTCTTTCTGATCATGAAAGACGCGGTGCCGGGCCCACATGATCTGGCTATAAAAGAATTCTTCATAGGCAAAACGGATTCTGGCCCGCTCTGCGGCCTCGGTCTTTTGGGCAAAGTGCATCATCTGCAAGGCGTCCCGGCGAGGCGGAAACTGGTGCTTTTCGATGATGAAATCAGGCAGATTTTCGCTGATCTGATCTGCATAAGTAGAAAAAGCATTTAGCATGAGCTTGCGCATGAGATTTTGGGTGATTCCCTCCGTAAGAGGATAGACCGGCAGCAATTGCCTGCTTTTCCAGAAGCCCTCTTCTTCATGATCATCAGAGAGGAGCTCAAAATCGGGATGATTCATCTGCAATTGATGGTTAAAGGCGGAAAGAGTGCCGCTCAACCAGATGGTCTTTCCTGGCTTAAACATATTCAAATAAGCCGGAGGATAGGCAAACCACACGCAGGTGAGGCCGATCTTGCCGTCATTTACGCCCACACTCAGGATCTTTTTGCCTCTGGAAGTGGGTTTGGCATCCATCCAGGAGATCTCTGCGGTGAGAGAGACCAGGTCTCCTATCTGCAATTCAGCCAAAGTGGGGTTTACCAAGCGGGACATATGGGTGCGCGGAAAAAGTTCCATCAGATCCAGCACCGTGTGCACGCCCAGTTTTGCCAAAAGGTAGGCACGATGCTCTCCCACCCCTTTTAGATACATTACCGGGGTCAAAATGCTCTGCTCGGCTTGCTTCTGAATCTCCATGAAGCAAAGATGTGAAAGCTCGGAATTTTGTCAACTTTGTTAATGCTCAGGCCCCCTAATTTTTTAGGGATGTAATTAACGAGGGAGTAGTTTATCAAAGAGTCACACGGATTTAGCGGATGGGACGGATTTACACGGATCAAAAACAAAGAGTATGAGCTCAAAGCCTTGAAATGGCAAATCAGGTCTGGGATTAGATCAGCTTAGCCTCAAATAATCCGGGTCGATTCGCATAATCCGGCCAATCCCTGTGGCCATTAATGTTTTGGGGGGATATACAAAAGCTGGGAACCTTGCGGCACCCAGCTTGATTTATCAAGAGTTTACTCTTATCTATTCAAAGCGCAGGACCCTGAATTGAGGAATATTATTGCGATCCAGCACGTAGATGCGGATGATGTTGCGCTTGTCGTTTTCCATCCGCTGTTTGGCTTCGGCTAACACTGTGCGGAATTCATCAACGCTATTTACGGGGCGGCCGTCGATTTCGAGGATGATAAAGCCGACCTCCAAGTTTGCTCTGGAAGCGGGGGAGTTTGGCTCCACGGAGCTTACTACCACGCCTTTGTCGGAATTGATGCTCAGACGTTTGGCCACTTGGCTATCGATGCTATCCACTCCGAAACCTGTGGAAACTGCAGTCTGGGTTCCGTTTTCTTTGGAGCTGGCGACGCCCTCTTCCGGGACAGCTTCCAGCTTGATCTGAATGGTTCTCTCCTGGTTGTCCCTGAGTATTTTGATGGGAATCTTGGTCCCTATCTTGGCAGTGGCGATAGCAATCCTGAATCTGGCTACATTGCTGGCTTTTTCACCATCGATTTCCAGGATTACATCACCGGTGAGCAATCCGGCAGCTTCCGCAGGACTATCTATTTCCACTTTGGCTACCAAAACTCCGGAAACTTCCGCCAGGTGAAAGGCTTCCACCAGGTCTGAGGTGATTTCCTGAGGCAGGATTCCGATGTAGGCGCGCTGCATCTTCCCGCTGGCCACCAGATCATCGACCACACGTTTTGCCAGGTTGATGGGAATGGCAAAACCTATGCCGATATTGCCTCCGCTGGTGCTGGCGATCGCGGTATTGATGCCGATTACTTCACCGTCTATATTGAGGAGGGGGCCACCGCTATTGCCGGGATTGATAGCGGCATCAGTTTGGATAAAATCCTGATAAAGCGGGGAATTGTTTCCCTGGATGATGTCGTATCTACCCAGAGCGGAAACCACGCCCAGAGTAACCGTGCGATCCAGACCTTCGGCAAAGGGATTGCCGATGGCGATGGCCCACTCGCCTATTTCCAGGCTGGAAGAATCTCCCAGAGGCGCCACGGTCACTGTGTCTTTTTCATCAAGTTTGATCTTGATCACGGCTACGTCGGTATTGGAATCCAGGCCCACCACTTCGCCAATGTAAGTCTTTTTGTCTGCCATGGTAACGGTGATCTTGCCTTCCTTCCCGCGCTCGGCCACATGATTGTTTGTCATGATAAAAGCTTCCCGGGTGGCAGGGTTGTATTCATAGATGAATCCGCTTCCCATCGAGCTTACCGGCCTTTGCTGTTGCTGGGGTGAGGGGAAGAAGAACCTGAAAAAATCGTCCTCTTGAAAAGGATTACGATTGGTTTTTACACTTATGGTGGCTTCCACCTTGATCTGCACCACGGCCTCACGCACATCACGAACCACTTTGACTACAGGGTTTTTGCCATCTGTGGTAAACATTCCGGCTCTGGCCTGTGCACAACTGCTTAAACTGATTAACATCAGTATTATTAAAAGACTTTTTACTGCTTTCATTGTAATCTCCTATGTACAAAGATTTTCTGTGGACTGGAAAAAATAAAAATCCTCATGTCTATCATAGCTCTCTTTGATAAGATATAGCGAAAGTATCAAAAGCAAGCATCAAATTTATGACCCACTTTTCGGAGCCCTGAGATTTTGTAAAGAGAAATTCATCTTAGGCAATGCCGCAGAATGGACTATAGTGTGGCTACACGAATAATAATAAACGGGAAACATATATGAAACGACTTATCCTTATCTTGCTGCTAATGGCTGGAGTGCTGATCCAGGCCAGGACAAGTTTTACAGCATACCCTTATCTGGCCTATTCTTCCGAGACGAAGATCATGGTAGGGGCTTTTAGCTTTTTGAAATATGACATTAGCGAATCTGAAGCAGAAGCTGTGGAATTCGACATACTGGGCAATACCATCTACTCGCAAAACAAGCAGTTCCTCTTTGTGATCATTCCCAGATTCGTTTATCACGATTGGGAACTGGAATCTGATCTGCTCTTTAGGTCCTGGCCGGATTCCTTTTACGGTCTGGGCAATTTTACCGATCAGGAGGTCTCGGAGCCCTTTACCTCAAGCCAGTATTCGGCAGAATTCATCCTGCGGCGGAATCTGGACTATTCTGTGAGTGTGGCTCTGATCTCGGCTCTGGGCTGGCACCAGCCAAAAAAAGTACAGCCTGACGGTATGTATGAGAGCACAGATATGCTGGGTAAACAGGATAGCTTTCACTCTGGGCTGGGTTTTTCGCTGAAATATGACAGCAGTGATGGCAGCTATTTCCCGCGCCAGGGCTTGACACTGGAGACTAAACAGCTGTGGCATGATGTCGCTTTGGGTAGTGATTTTGATTTTCAGACCAGTAAATACGACATGCGCCTTTATCTGCCAATAGGGCAGGAGCAGGTCCTGGCTGCTCAGAGTGATCTGGAGATCAATTCTGGCCAGGTGCCGTACTATATGTATCCGGAATTGGGTGCTCGCCTCAGAGCCTACGATTCAAAACGGTTTATCGACAAGGTTCGCATCAGCCAGAGAATCGAACATCGCAGCTTTCCCTTTTCAGGAAAGTTTAGCAAACGCATCGGCTTTGTGGTCTTTGGCGAAACCGGACAGGTGGCCAATGACTTTGATCTGATCAGGCTCAAGGATTGGCATTTCTCGGCAGGGGCAGGCCTGCGCTTTTCCATTTTACCGCAGGAACGGCTGAATCTGCGGGCGGATATCGGTTTTGGCAAAGATTCCGTGAATTTCATCATCAATGCCCGCGAAGTATTTTAGTAGGGCCTTGGGGGTAGGGGCTTTGGGCGAAAGCCCCAGACAATACCCCATCCCTCGATCCCTCGCACCTGTGTTCAACGAGGTGGTTTTGGGCGTTATGCCCAACGCACCTACGTTCATGCCAATGGATTACGTAAACCTTCGTAACGCAACTATACGTAATTGGATGAACAGCTTGAATAAGGGGTCGCTAAAAAGATAAACATCGGTGTCGAACACGATAATCTCATCGGCGATGAGGCGTTTAATTGCCCCCTGGATGGTTGACGTAGCACCCAGATTATGGAGTTTTTGGTAATCCAAAGAATAGGGATTGGAGTTATCTTTGCTGAGCGCAACCAGTGTTTTCTTTTGTTGAATGCTCAAGGTATCCCAGATTTGCATGAAGTAGTCTTTTTGATTGTCCAATACGGTTTGAACTGCTTGATCAACCAATTCCAGGGAAAGAGAGGATTTATTCAGCCAGACCAGTTGCCAGGTTTCTGCTGCTATAAACTGCACATAATTTGGGATGTTATCTGCCCTGTCGATAATCGCTTGTGCAATATCTTCCCCGAGCTTTATTCCGGTGGAAGCAAAGCGCTCTATCAGAAAGGCTTTCATCAGTTCCACAGGGATTTTATCCAAGTGCATCATCTTGCCAAATCGGTAAAAAGCCTTTTTAGGTTGGTTGAATAGCTCCATTAGCATGTGATATCTACTGCCTGAAAAGATGTAGCTGCTCTTTTGGTGATGCTGAATCACAGAGCGCAGATGATTGTCAAATCCCATCCCGTTTAACTTGGTTATTTCCTGGAATTCATCGAAGATCACCAACCATTTCTGCTTGGAATTGAGGACTTCGGTTAGATTAAGCACGCTTTCCAGGGTTTGGGGCAAATCTGCTACCGGATCAAAACTGATTGAGAAGGCTGGATTCCCCAAAGAATCGATGGACACCACCGGGTGGATGCCTTTTACTAAAGAGGCGATTTTCTTTAATCCAGATTTCCACTTATTGTCACTTTGGTAAAAAACCTCGCGAGCATAAATCTCTATAAATGCGTGCAAAGATGTAACCCTGTAGAAATCTAAGTAGATTACATTCCAGCCTCTTGCTTTCATTTCTTGGGTGATCTTTAGCAATAGAGAGGTTTTCCCATAACGGCGGGGAGAATACATAACCAAATTGTGCCGATTCTTCACTTCAGCCACGATACTGGCGAATTCCTCTTCCCGATCTGTAAAATAGGCATCGCTTACCACCTTGCCATACTGAAATGGATTCTGCATAAGTTCTCTTCCTTCAAACTGTTATGATAACACAGTCTTAATCTATAGTCTCATAAGACATAATAATTCGAAATAGCTAATACCCCAATAGGAAATTACGTAAACCTTCGTAACGTAACTCTACGTAATTTGATCGTAGGGGCTTTGGGCGAAAGCCCCAGACAATATCCCGATCCCGATCCCCATCTCCATCCCGATCCCTTGCACCTGTGGTAAACGAGGTGGTTTAGGGCCTTATGGCCAACGGTGTTTTCGAGCCTTATGGCCAACTGTGGTTTAGGGCGTTCGGCCCAACGCCCCTACATTTTGAACAGCCTCCATCAAAGAAATGAGGGAACCAGCTTTTTTCTGCTTGACACTATTCAGATACTCAGGACTCTGGCATAAATCAAAACTGAGGCTGATAATTGAAAAGATTAATGATAATTCCCTTATTGTGGGTGACAGCTCTTTGTGGTGTAAACCCCACTCATGCCATGCTCTACTCTGCCTTTATTCCAGGCGGAGGGCAGATCTACAACCAGGCTTATGTGAAGGCCTCTGTGGTGATCGGGATGCAAACTTATCTTATCAGTACTGCCCTTTATCATGATTCCAAAGCTCAGGATTTTAGCTCCAAGGCAGCTTCCAGTAGCGATATCTATCTTGTGGAGCATTACCGGCAGCGTGCCGATGAACATAAAGAAAAGCGTACCAGTGATATCTGGTGGATCGGGATCACTGCTGCGCTGAGTGTGCTGGATGCCTATGTGGATGCGCATCTGGCTGATTTTGAATCACAAAAAAATAAGCTACGGCTTCGCTTTGAAGATGAAACCCTGGCTTTACAAATCACGTTTTAAATAAGGAGACACAATGAAAAGATGGCTTTTAATTTTATTGACTTTAGCTCTCACCTTGAGTGCTTTGACGGCAAAGGGCAACACCATTACCATTGAAGGCTTTGAAAAAGAGGTCTGGCGGCTTACTAATATTGAAAGAACACGGTATTCACTGAGACCACTATCCTACGATCCCGGCTTGGCGACCCTGGCACGTTACCATTCCGACAATATGCAGAAGCGTGATTTCTTTGCCCATCGCGATCACCAAGGCGATGAAGTAGCAGGCAGACAAAAGAAGTACTATCCCGTTATGGTCTTATCAAATATCGGTGAGAATATCGGCAGATTCCGCAATAGTGCCGGCACCTTCACCCCTCAGGAATTGGTAAGCGGCTGGATGAATTCTCCCAGCCACAGGGAAAACATCCTGCATCCAGAGTACACGCACTTGGGAGTGGGTATCTCATTGCAAGGCGGCACTATGTATGCCACGCAAGACTTTGCCACTCCATTGGTCAAGGTCAAATCGAATCTGAGCAATAGCCTCAGCGATGAGAAAATCTACCGGTTAAAATTCGATTATCTGTCTCCAAATAAGCGCGATCGTCTGGCTTGCACTCTGATTTATCCAGACCCCAATAAGGCTTACAAATTTTCAGACGATCAGGAGATGGTGGGTGCTCAGCCGCTCAAGCTGGACTGGACTTCCCACACCGAATTCGAGGTTCTCGTTCCTTTCCTGGCCGGTAAAGGAAATTACATGCTCTGCTTTGGCTTTGACGGCGGCTACTATCCAGAAGGGCTAGTCATCAAGGTAAAGTAAGCTCTACAAAGACCGGACAGTGATCTGAGCCCAGCACGTCCTGGCGGATGCCAGCGTTTGTGATTTGATTTCTGTGCTCTTTATCCACAAAGAAATAGTCTATTCTCCAGCCTACATTGCGCGGCCGGGCACCGGCTCTGTAGCTCCACCAGGAGTATTGTTCTGGGGAAAGATCAAAATCCCGGAAGGTATCCACCCAACCCAGCTCCACGATTTTGTCGAGCCAGGCCCGCTCAATTGGTAAAAATCCGGAGGTCTTTTCATTGGCCTTGGGATGGGTCAAGTCTATCTTCTTGTGGGCGGTATTGTAATCTCCAGCCACCAGGATCATCTTCCCAGTCTTGCGCTTTTCTTGCATGATTTCAAGGATTTTGTCATAAAACCTGAGCTTGTAAGCCAGCCGTTCATCGCCGCTCTGGCCATTGGGAAAATAGATATTGAAGTAGATAAAATCCTCGTATTCAGCGATGTTTATCCGGCCTTCATTATCAAATTCTTCCACCCCAAAGGAGTCCTCAAATCTTAGCGGCTTGATCTGGCTGAGCAGTGCAGTTCCAGAATAGCCCTTCTTCTGAGCGTGAGACCAATGTATGTGATATTCACTTAGTTCCTGCATCTCTTCGGGGATCTGATGCTCTTGCAGCTTGGTTTCTTGTAAACCAATGATATCGGCACCGGATTCCTTGATGATCTGGATAAAATCCTTCTTTAGCACAGCCCGCAGACCGTTTACGTTCCAACTCCATAGCTTAAGCTTCATGTGTTCCTCATTCCTGCTTTTTATCTATAGTTTAACCGGAATCTTGCGCTTGGCTATTTTTACCGAAAATCCAGGCGACATTTTATTAAGATCACTGAATTGCGAATCTATCTTGACAAGAATCCAGCACTGAACTAAGTTGAATTGCTATGCTATAATCGTAAGGTTTAGTCCCTGCAAATACCCTTTTGGGGGGATGTTGCTTGGGCTATAGATGATGTTCACAAGAAAGACCCTATGGATATTTAGGAGACGGGAAATATGAAAAAGCTATTAGCAAAGACAAGCACTGGCCTGCCAGCCTATAGGCCCCAATCAATATGCTATTTTTAAAGCTTGATCTGGATCAATGATCGCGATCGTGGGAGGCGGCCCCGCCGCTTTGGGAGCTGCTCTCGCCTGCGGGAAAGCTGCGCAGATCTTCGAGCGCAATGCCTTTTGTGGCAAGAAACTGCTGCTTTCAGGCAGCGGGCAGTGTAATTTCACAAACTCTCTGCCCAAAGATAAGTTCTTGCAGGCTCTGGGAGAATTTCGCACTTGGCTCAAACCCGCTTTTTATGCCTTTGACAATGTAGCTTTTATGCAGCTTTTAGAGGACAATTCCTGTCCGGTCTTGGTTCGCGAAGATGGCAAAGCCTTCCCCCGCAGCCTGAAATCTGCCGATGTGCGAGATACCCTGGTGAGCCTGGCTCTCAAGAAAGGAGTAAAGATAAACTACATCTCCAAGGTGCAAGACATTATTCCCCAAGCCCCTGGCTTCTTGCTGCAGGTGGGTGGTGCATCCATAAAAGCAGACAAGGTGATCCTGGCTTCAGGCGGTGCGGCCTGGCCGGATACAGGTAGTGACGGCTTTTCATACCGAATTGCCCAAAAGCTGGGGCACAAGGTCTTAGCAGCGGTTCCTGCTTTGGCCTCAGTGCGCATTCAGGATTATCCGCCTTTTGACACCTGCGCTGGAATATCTATGTCCCAGAGCCAGCTTATCATCGGCAAAGACCGCTTTCGCGGAGACCTGCTTTTTACCCATCATGGTTTCAGTGGCCCTCTGATCCTGGACAATGCCCGCAGAATGCAGTCCGGCCAAACTATCCGCCTGGTCTTCGATGCTCAGGACAGGCTATTCGGCCTCTTGCAGAGTTATCCCAAAAAGCAGATCCTCAGCATCCTGCAAATGCTGGCTTTGCCCAAGGCCCTTTGTGCAGCGATCCTGCTGAAACTCCAGATTCCCCAAGATGCCCCGGCAGCGCACTTTAGCGCAAGCCATCGCAAGCACCTGAGGGCATATCTCACCGGCGCAGAATTTGTAATCCGTGATTTAGAAAGCCTTGCTACCGCCATGTCTGATTTTGGCGGGATTCAGCTCAATGAAGTGACCGCCAGGAGTATGCAGTCAAGATTTACGCCCGGCCTGTATTTTGCCGGCGAAAGTCTGGCCTATTCTCTACCCACTGGCGGATTTAGCATCCAAATGGCAGTAAGCACCGGCTATCTGGCCGCTCTTTCTGCACTGAATAGTATTTGATTTATTAATGATATTGATTATCCTGTAAACACATAAGCGATCTTGAGGAGAGATTATGATTGAAATAAAAACCTATAACTTAAAGGCAATGCTGGACAACACTATTGCCAAGTTCCCGAACCATCCTGCGCTATCAATGGTGGATGAAAGTCCCATGACTTACGCAGAATTGGATGAACAGATCAAAGAAGTGCAAGCGATGCTGCAAGAACACGGTATCCAAAAAGGTGATAAAGTGGCGATTCTATCTCAGAATATGCCAAATTGGGGAGTAGCTTACCTGGCGATCACTACCATGGGAGCAGTTGGAGTGCCGATTTTGGTGGATTTTCATGTAAATGAGATTCTGCAGATCATCCGGCACAGTGCCGCCAAAGCTGTCTTCGTCTCCGAAGCGCATTATGATAAGATAGGCTATAGCGATCTCGATCCTTTCCCGCTGATGTTCAATCTGGATACCCTACGTGAAATAGAGGCCAATCTTCCCAAAGATAATCTGGCAGATTTTATCCGTGATGGTAAGGTTGCCTTCAAGCGGATGCGGGCCAAAGCTATGGGCGCCATGGGAATTAGCTATAATGCACCAGAGGAAAATGATCTGGCTGCCATCATCTATACTTCGGGAACCACCGGCAGCTCCAAAGGCGTGATGCTCACCCACAAGAATCTGATCAAAGATGCCTGGCTCACCTTGCATATCCAACCTGTGGATGAAAATGACCGTTTGATTTCGATATTACCACTTTCCCATACCTATGAGTTCACTTTGGGCTTTCTGATTCCCATGATGACCGGAGCCTGTGTGTATTATCTGGACAAACCTCCCACAGCCAGGATCCTGGTGCCTGCCATGCAGAAGATCAAGCCCACCATGATCCTCACCGTGCCTCTGATCATCGAGAAGATCTTCAAATTGCAGATCTATCCTCAGCTCACCAAGAATCTGCTGATGCGCGAAATGTACAAGCTTCCCTTTATACACAATGCCTTGCACAAGGTGGCGGGCAAGAAACTGATGAAGACATTTGGCGGCTGCATCCACTTCTTTGGCATTGGCGGCGCCCTGCTTTCCCACGATGTAGAGCGTTTTCTTTTTGAAGCCGGCTTCCCTTATGCGATCGGCTATGGACTCACCGAAACCTCACCTCTGATCGCTGGCAGCGGCCCTGCGGCGGTAAAATTCCGCTCCACCGGCGTGGTCTTGCCAGAACTGGATGTTCGCATCGCAAATCCTGATCCCAAAACCGGCGTCGGCGAGATTCAGGTGAAAGGCCCCACTGTGATGACGGGCTATTACAAGGATAAAGAGCGCACCGATCAGGCCTTTACCAAAGACGGTTTCTTCAAGACCGGAGATCTGGGCGTGCTCACCAAAAAGAACTACCTGTATATCAAAGGCAGGATCAAAAACGTGATCATCGGCCCCAATGGCGACAATATCTACGCCGAAGAGGTGGAAGCCAAACTCAATGAATCCGAAACAGTGCTGGAATCCATGGTCTATGAAAGTGGAGGACACATCGTGGCGCGGGTCTTCTTAAACTATGAGATGTTAGATGACTTGCACAATATCAACAAAATGGGCAAGACCCAGAGCGAGAAGTTTATCGAAAAGCATCTGCTGGAACTCCGCACTCACCTCAACGCCAATGTAGCATCATTTTCCAAGGTGCACAAGATCCTCGAACAAAAGGAGCCCTTTGAAAAGACACCCACTCAAAAGATTAAACGCTTCCTCTATCAGTAACGCCACAGGATTGCAGCCGTCTCGCCTGCACTTTTCACAAGAGGATTGCAGCCGTCTCGCCTGCACTTTCGTGGGCACTTACCCCCTTTTCTCAAGACCTTTTGCCTTACTGGACACGAGACGTATCCAATCCAGCAGCCCGTCTGCACCTCAGTCACAGGATTGCAGCCGTCTCGCCTGCACTTTCGTGGGCACTGGCCCTCTTTTT
>Ga0265295_1004283_pt1 | contig 19378 bp, 18 predicted proteins | sample Munlansysbiofilm_FD_192503 | JGI IMG/M metagenome (GOLD analysis project Ga0265295, IMG submission 192503) | Leachate microbial communities from a municipal landfill in Southern Ontario, Canada - Methane capture system biofilm | ecosystem: Engineered > Solid waste > Landfill > Unclassified ... | reverse complement strand
TTTTGCAGAAAGCAATGCAGTTAAAGCGTGATTTTGCACCGGCAATGATTGAGCTGGGCAAGGTTTACGCAAAGCAGGGCAATGAGTACAAAGCCGAGGAGATGATTAAAAGCCTGAAAGCCTTGCAGACCAGCCAGGGTGATAGCTTTGTTGCTGATCTTCAGGAGTTTATGCGCAAGCCGCAACTTTTATCGGTTGTGGATGATAAAACCACCATGCAGTATAAAACCAGCGGCAGCCCATTGCTGGCCATTGATCCATCTGTTTACATCCAGCCCGGCGCATCAAAGGAGTTCAGCATCACTTTTCAGTTCTCCACTGATATGGATACCAAGTCAGTCACCAACTTTGCCAACTGGCAGATCAGCCGTTCCAACGGTGGCACCAGCGGGCTTTACGACAACGGTCTGTACAAACCAACAGACAGGGCTGGTTTTGTAATGCCCAACCGTGTTACCTACAACCCGGTGGACAAGCAGGCAACGGTCTATTTTTCCATTACCCAGAACAGCGATGCCACCGGCACTGTTGACTTTAAACACCTTACCTTCAAATTTAACGGTGTTGATCAATCCGGCAAAGCAATGGATACCAGCGCAGATCAGTTTAACGGCTGGGCAAACAAGGCATTCTGATTTCATATATAAAAGGATAAAACCATGTACTCCCACCAGATAAATGCTTACAAAACCCAACAGACAACAGAGCCAAGCGGCAGAGAGCTTGAAGCCTCTGTACTTACCAAAGCCGGTATGCTGCTTAAAGCTGTGCAGGAAAACTGGCACCAGCCGGACAGGGCTGAAAAATTGCAGGAGGCAGTGCGTTATAACCAGAAAGTATGGAGCTTTTTCCAGGCCGAGCTGTCTGATCCTGCCAATCCGCTGCCAACAAAATTAAAGCAGGATATCCTTAACTTAAGCCTTTTTGTTGATAAACGGTTGTTTGAAGTTATCAGCGACCCCAGACCGGAGAAACTGGGCATTATTATTGATATTAACTTTAATATTGCTGAAGGGCTGCGCTCCCATTGAATTTAACAGAGCTTTGTTTTGTAGACTACAGCAAGCTGTGCTAATCTTGGGTTCCCTGCAAATAACAGGGAACCTTTTTAATTAAGGAGATAAAAATGTCAGAAACAGTTCATCATAACCTGATTATTATCGGTTCCGGCCCTGCCGGTTATACCGCTGCTGTTTACGCTGCCCGTGCCAATTTAAATCCGGTACTGATAGCGGGCATCCAGCCTGGTGGACAGCTAACCACCACCACTGAAGTGGATAACTGGCCTGGCGACCATGCTGGCGTGGAAGGTCCCGAACTTATGGAGCGGATGCGTCAACATGCCGAGCGTTTTAACACGCAGATAATCTATGACAGCATTGTTTCTGCCGACCTTGGGCAACGCCCGTTCAGGCTGCAAGGTGACAGCAACAGCTACAGTTGTGATGCGTTGATTATCGCCACTGGTGCATCTGCCCGCTACCTTGGTCTGGAGTCAGAAGAAGCATTTAAAGGCAAAGGGGTATCTGCCTGCGCCACCTGTGACGGCTTTTTTTACCGCAATAAGCCGATTGCAGTAATCGGCGGCGGCAATACAGCTGTTGAAGAAGCACTTTACCTATCCAACATCGCCTCCCACGTTACGGTTGTACACCGCCGCGACCAGTTCCGCTCCGAAAAAATCCTGGCAGACAAGCTGCTTGCCCGTGCTGCAGAAGGCAAGGTCACCATTGAATGGTTCCATGTGCTGGATGAGGTGCTGGGTGATAACACAGGAGTTACCGGCATGAGAATCAAGGATGTGCGGGACGGCTCCACCAAAGATATCACCCTTGATGGTGTTTTTGTTGCCATTGGTCATGCCCCCAACACCGAGCTGTTTAAAGGGCAGCTTGATATGGCTGGCGGTTACATCAAAACCCGTGGCGGTTCCGATGGCTTTGCCACCCAGACCAGTGTTGAAGGTGTTTTTGCCGCAGGCGATGTGCAGGATCATATCTACCGCCAGGCGATTACCTCTGCTGCCACCGGTTGTATGGCCGCGCTGGATGCCGAGCGGTATCTGGAAAGCATGAAGTAATAGGTAAAGGGTTTTTACTTTAATTCCCCCTCTTAAAACAAGAGGGGGTCAGGGGGAGTTATGAAACACTTGCAACACCAAAACCCCGTAACCCCACCCCCACCATCATTTAGCAGGAAGCGTTAGCGAACTTGCAGAATCTAAAACCAGATCCTGCGACTAAAGCGCAGGATGACAGGCTTTTGGTGCGCAGGATGACAGACTTTTGGTTTAATTCGTGCAATTCGTGTTAATTCGTGGCTAATTTCTTTCGCGCCCTTTCGTGGCTAACCGCCCTTATTCAGGATTTACGGGCGAATACAATTCGCCCCTACCTTATTATTCAGGAATAATAAAAATGTCCAAACCTCGTGTTCGTTTTGCCCCTTCACCCACCGGTTTTCTGCATGTTGGTGGTGCCCGCACCGCACTTTTTAACTGGCTTTTTGCCCGCCACCACGGCGGTACATTTATTCTGCGCATTGAAGATACCGACCTTGAGCGTTCAACAAAAGAATCGGTTGATGCAATTTTGCAGGGTATGCACTGGCTGGGGCTGGATTGTGATGAAGGCCCGTTTTATCAGACAGATAATTTTACCCTGTACAAACAGCATATCCAGAAACTGCTTGATGAAGGCAAGGCTTACCGCTGCTGGTGCAAACCAGAAGAGCTGGAAGCCAAACGCCAGGCTGCAATGGCTGAAGGACGCAAGCCAAAATATGATGGTCTGTGCCGCAACCGTCAGGATCAGCCGCTGGATCAGCCCCATGTAATCCGTTTTATCGCCCCGCAGGATGGAGAAACAGCCTTTGATGACCTGATTAAAGGTCGTATCGCCTTTCCCAACAGCGAACTTGATGACCTGATTATCCAGCGTACTGACGGCAGCCCCACTTACAACTTCTGTGTGGTTATTGATGATGCCCTGATGCAGATAAGCCACGTCATCCGCGGCGATGACCATGTTAACAACACCCCCCGCCAGATACAGCTTTACGAAGCACTGGGCTATCCGGTGCCGCTTTTTGCCCACCTGCCGATGATTCTTGGCAGCGACAAAACCAGGCTTTCCAAACGCCACGGAGCCACCAGCGTAATGGCATACCGTGATATGGGCTACCTGCCGGAGGCGTTGCTTAACTATCTGGTACGCCTGGGCTGGAGCCACGGCGATGATGAAGTCTTTTCCAGTGATGAAATGGTGGAAAAGTTTGACATAAACCATGTGGGTCGTTCGGCATCGGTATTTAACCCGGATAAACTCAACTGGTTAAACAGCCATTACATCAAACAGGCCACACCAGCCAGACTTGCCGAGCTTTTGCAGCCGCACCTTGCAGCACATGGAGTAACAGACACCAGCAAACCAGACCTGCCAGGGGTAATTAGCACCCTGCAAGAACGTGCCCAGACCCTGGAAGAGATGGCGCAGCGGGCTGTTTTTTACTACAAGGCACCGCAAAATTATGATGAAGCAGCCCTGGGCAAGTTTGACAAAGCGCACCTATCCAGTGTTTACAAAGCAGTAAGTGACAAGCTTCTTGCTGCAAAGCCTACTGATATTGCTGCCACAGATGCCCTTTTCAAGGAAATATGCACAGAAAATAGCTGGAAAATGCCCCAGGTTGGTCAGCCGGTGCGGGTAGCACTTTCCGGCAGTACTCAGGCACCAGGCATTGGCGAAATTGTCATGGCTTTGGGGATTGAAGAAACATTACGCAGGATTGAAAAAGCGCGGGAAACACTGGGATAGGGATACAAAGCAGTACAAAAACAAAAAAGCCGTCAGTATAAAACTGGCGGCTTTTTTGTGTGTAGCGGAAGTTTTTTGCTGATTAAACGTAGGTGGAGAAATTATACCCTTCACCCTTCACAGGCTGCGGTGCCTGCAAAGCATTTTGTGCCAGCATGTTTGATACTTTTTCCTGTGAATCAGCATTCATCTTGACCATGGCAAGGGACAGATTCTGCTGAGTCTGTGAAGTATTCATCAACATACTTGCACCAGCAATTGCATTCAGATCCATAGCAACACCTCCTTTTAAAAGTAACTGTCAACAATATGACACTTTAAAGCAATTTAGGCAATCAACTTGTTAGCAGCCCTGATATAAAAGCAGTTTTAGCCACGAATGGGCGCGAAAGAAATTAGCCACGAATTAACACGAATTGCACGAATTAAACCAAAAGCCTGTCATCCTGCGCTTTAGTCGCAGGATCTCGATTTTAGATTCTGCAAGTTCGCTAACGCTTCCTGCAGGATGACGGGGGTGGAGGGCAGGGGGAATTATGTAGCTTTCAGCAGCCAAGTTTTTTGTGCATTTCCAGCACATTGCCGTTTTCGATTTTGCGGTATTCAACTGTATCCATTAAAGAGCGCATGATAAAAAGTCCGCGACCATGTTCATCAAGCAGGTTTGCATCAATATCTTTGGGGTGTTTGATGGAGTTTATGTCAAACCCCTGCCCGTGATCGAAAATCAAAATCACTAGTTCGTTATCAGAAATGGTGATTCTTACCACAACTTCTTCCATCGGATCATTGGCATTGGCATGGCGGATGGCGTTAACCATTGCCTCGGTCAGCACCAGGTTCATGTGAAACGCCAATGCCTCCCGATCTCCCTTGTATTCCTGCAAATGGTCTGCAAGGTCTTCGGCAATGTTGCCAATCAGGCTTAAATAACGGGTCTGGTTGGGCACCCGTATCTGGATGTCAATTTCATTGTTCATCGTGTACTCCTGTGCAGTTCACGGTGATTTTGTGTGGTTTACTTATTGGCAAATGCACTTTCAGCATCATCAAAAATATCAAATACACGGTGCAGACGGGTTAGCTCAAACATTGATTTTACCTGGCTTTGCAAGCTGCACAGCTTCAGGCTTGCCTGGCGGGATGATGCGTTTTTAAATCCGGAAACCAGTGCGCCCAGACCAGAGCTATCAATAAAACGCACCTGTTGCAGATCAACAACAACACATTTTTTGCTTTCTTCAAAAAGGCGGGAAAGCTCTATTTTAAGTGCTTCCGCATTGTTAGCGTCAATACGCTCGGTTTCCGGTTTTACCAAAACACAGCCGTTGTTATGCTCATCAAGTTTAATATTCATGCTGTTATTCCTCCGTTTCAGGTTGTTATTTTCAATACTACAAGTGATACATCATCTTGTAAACTGTTGCTGCCACTAAACTCCCTTACTATATCATAAAATGAATCAGCAATCTCATCGGCAGGCATGGCAGAAACAGCAGCCAGGTGGCGGTGTGTCCGTTCCATGCCGAAAAATTCATCTTCTGGTGAGGCTGCTTCCGGAATACCATCGGTGTAAAGAAACAGCAGGTCATCCTTTTGCAGCTCAACGGTCTGCTCTTCAAAAATCACATCTGGCTTGATGCCCAGCAGCAGCCCTTCTGCGTCAAGCTCGGTGATACTGCCGTCGGTATCCCGATAAAGTGCAGGCAGGTTATGTCCGGCATTGGCGTAAGAAAGCCTGCCTGTTGCTGCATTGTAACGGGCGTAAAACATGCTGATAAACAGCTCGGCTCTGGTCAGGTCTTCATAAAGCTGGCTGTTAAGCTCTTTAAGGATGCCGCTTGGACCCACCCCTTTAGGTGTACGCAGCCGCACAAGTGTGCGTACTTCAGCCATAATCAGGGCAGCACCGATGTTATGCCCTGAAACATCGGCAATCAGCAGATCAATGGTTTGCTCATCACGCTTGAAAAAATCATAGTAATCACCACCAACATGGGCAGCAGGTGAGCAGCGTCCTGCCAGCTCTATCCCAAAAACAACCGGTGGTTGGGACGGCAAAAGTGATGCCTGGATCTGCTCTGCAATTTCCATATCACGCATTACCCTGGCATTGGCAAGCTGTGCCTGTTCTTTTTGCAGCCGCTCTTTTTCCTTGGCTTCCATTACGCTTACCAGGCGGGCAGCCTGGGCAAGCTGACCGGCAAGGCTGCTTAAAAGGCTGATAAATTCTTCGGTAAAAAGCCCGACAATGCTTTTTGAATAGATGGAAAGCACACCAAGGCTTTCTTCTCCTTCACGGAAAATAGGGATATGGGCAAAGGAGACAAAGCCTTCGGCACGGGTTGCATCTGTTTGTACTATGCCGTCCAGGTGTTCAATATCATTAACAAAACGCGGTCTTTGGTCAATCATTGCCATTTTGGTGTAAACATCACTTTCCAGATACCAGTGACCAGGGCCAATGGGTCGTCTGTTTGTGCCCTGGTAGCTTTGCACCTGCAAAGGGTGATCACTGCTGCTGCGGATCTGAATCAAGGCGCAATCCAGTTTAAATTCCTTTAAAAGCAGCTGCAAAAGCTCATCCATAATAATTTGCAGATCATGGGTTCTGTTAATGATTTCCGATGCTTTAAGCCGCACATACAATGCTTCACGGCTTTGGCTTAAAGAGGCGCGTACTGTGCCGAAAATATCGTAAACCGATTCCATCCTGCTGCCCATGTCCGACAGGTAGCTGTCCAAAATAGCACCGGCTGCGGCTGCACCAACTGATCCGGCAAGGGTGCGCTCTACAAAGCGTTTGATGGCAGGCAGCTCAAACTCGGGTATTGCTTCGTTTTCATCAATCAGCTTGCCTTTAAGATAGCCGTGCATTGCCCTGGTTGCCTCATGGTGACCAATGAATTTACCCATCAGGGCAATAAACTGCTGCACAGATACCGGTTTTGAAAGACGGGTTACACTTACCCTTTCTTCAAGTTTTTCAATCTCAAAACGGCTGATAAAGCGGCGCACCTGCTCTTTTTCTGCATCTGATTGGGCAAAGGTAAGCGAGCAGACCAGATAGCCACCGATATTAAGCAACATGCTCCAGAAAAGGGAGTGGCTCCACATATCCATGCCGCTAAGCCCGAAAAGCGCGGTGGGGCGTAAAAGGGAAAAACCCCAGGGACCTTCCAGCAAAAGGACAGGGTTGTTGGTGGCAGTAATAATAGAAGGGAAAAGCAGGGTGTATGCCCATGCCAGAAAACCAAGCGACATACCGCAAATAGCACCGGTTTTGTTGCCGCGTCGCCAGTAAAGCCCGCCCAGCATGGCTGGTAAAAACTGCATGGCTGCTGAAAAAGAAATCAGCCCCATGTTAACCAGCATGAAAGAATCACCTACATAAAAAAAGTAGATATAGCCAAGAAACACCACCAGAAAGATTGAAAAACGTTTCAGAAAAATCAAGAGCAGCGGAAACCAGGTTTTGGGCTGTACCCTGACGATAAGCGGCATAAACAGGTTGTTCAGCATCATGGTGGATATGGCAACAGATTCCACCATCACCATGCCGGCAGCAGCAGAAAAACCACCAAGAAAAGCCAAAAGCGCGATCGGTTCATTGCCCAGTAAAAGGGGCAGGCTGATTACAAAGTAATCTGCACCTTGTGTATCTCCGGTTTTAAGAATACCGCCCAGGGCGATCGGCATGATGAAGAGGTTAATCAGAAAAAGATAAACCGGAAACTGCCACATGGCTTTTTTAACATGGGAAAGACTGATGTTTTCCACCACCATGATATGGAACTGGCGGGGCAGCAGCATAATAGCACCCATGGAAAGCATCAGCATGGTTGCAGAGGGGATATCAGTTACACCTTCGCCGTTTTCAAGTGAAAACAGGCGGTAAAACTGATCAGGATCAAGCTGGCGGAAGTTTGCAAAAATATCTTCAAATCCGTTGAAAATATAGTAGGTTACATAAATACCAACACCCAGCAGGCTGACCATTTTAATAATGGATTCAAAGGCTACTGCTGCCACCAGACCTTCGTGGCGGGCTGTGGATGAAAGTGTACGCGCCCCAAAAATGATGCCGAAAATAGCCAGAGTAAATGCCAGCAAAAGACCAGGGGGAAGTGAGAAAGTTGGCAGTTGTTCAGGAACCGGAATAATCCGGTCAGAGGCTCCGCTGATCAGGTTGAAGGTTGCAGTAACAGCTTTAATCTGCAAGGCAATGTAAGGCATGGTGCCAAGCAGTGCAATTAGTGTAACCAGTGCGCCAAGTAATTGGGATTTGCCGTAACGCAGGCTGATAAAATCGGCAATGGAGGAGATATTGGATTCTTTGCTGATGCGGATAATGCGGCGCAGTAGAAAAAACCATGAAAAAGCAACCAGTGTGGGACCCAGGTAAATCAGGATAAAATCAATGCCGGTGGTGGCTGCCTTGCCAACACTGCCGAAAAACGTCCAGGAAGTGCAGTAAACCGCAATTGACAGCGAGTAGACCAAAGGTCTGTTGATAATACTGCGCCCTTGATCACAGCGGCGACGGGCATACCATGCCACCAGAAAAAGCAGCACAGTATAAACTGTGGTGATAATGGCTACGTGGGAAATTTCCGGTGTCACGGTGTTACACCTGTTTTTCGTGGTTATCCTGCTTTTCAGCAGGGTCTTCCAAGGTGATGGTAAAGAGGTACACCACAAAAATGGAAGCACCCCAACCAAAAGTGAAATACCAGAACATTAACGGGTAACCAAACAGGCTGACCGGCTGATTGAAGATACGCAAAAAGGGAAAATTGATCATCACATTGCCCAGTACGAAAAAAATCACCCAGGCTTCGCGCAGTTGCAGATGTTGTAATATTTTCTGAACAAACTTGTATGGCATGGCGATTCTCCCGATTAGTCAGGAAAAAGTACCATTTGCAAGTAAACTTGGCAACAACAAGCCCTTACAAACAGGTTGAAAAAATATGTTAACCGGATTACGATGAACTCAAATTTCTACTTGCTCTCTGCCCTGTTTGTTTTGTTCCTGTAGTGCCCGGGCGGAATACTGAAACAATCGGGAACCTTTTTATACCGTGGTGTGCTGCCCTCATTATGCGGGAATTGCCTGAAGCGGTACATCGGTACCCACCTTAAGGGAACTCGCCAGAGGTCCTTAGGAACTGACGGCAGGGCGGAGAGACAATTTTTACCTTGAAGGGGGGTGCTGCAAAAGCATCCCCCTTTGTTTTTAAATACAGGAGAAAGTACTGCCCTTGTCTTACGGTTCCCTATCAAACCGGCATATCGAAACCAGCTTTATTACCCTGCTGGCGATATCGTTATTGCTGCATCTGGCAGGTTTTGCGGTTTTGTATTTGTGGCAGCCTGCCAGTACAGCCATACCGGAAGCAACCTTTATTGATCTTCAGGATTTACACGAATTGCCGTTGCCAAGGCCTGAAAAAGAACCTGAACTTATCCACCCCTCTGATCAGTACCGCAGAACAGAGCAGGAAAGAGCCCCCAGACCACCAAAGACCACACCTGCCCCGACACAGCAAGGCATGGCATCTCGGGTTGCACCAAAGCCGGTGCAGACAGCACCGGAAAGCAGTTCGGCAAGTGAGTTGCTGCGTCGCAGTCCGTCAAAGCCCCAGCCCCAAACCGGTCAGCCCTCCCCGTCCATTGATAAGCTTATGCCCAGTGCTGGCAGCCTGGCACAACTGGAAGACAACTACCGCCGCCGCTTTGCCGATGATCTGGCTGAAGGTGATACCCGTTTTTTAAATAGTGATGATGTGATGTTTGGCTCGTTTCTGCGCCGTTTTGAAAATGCTGTCTATGGGGTGTGGCGTTATCCGCAGGAGGCGGCGTTAATGGGGGTTGAAGGTGTTACGCCGGTGCGGATAACCTTTAACCGCAACGGTGAAATAGTTAATATCAGCCTGCTGGAAAGCTCGGGCAGCAGGATTCTTGATGATGAGGTGTTTCGCACATTGCGTCTGCTTGGTCCAATGGGTTCATTACCGCGCAATTACCAGAAAGATGAATTTCACCTGATCGCTTTTTTTCAGTATGGCAATGCCCGTGGTCGTCTGCGTTGATGGCATAAAACTACTGCACAGGTAAGCTACTTTATCACCAGCCTCAGCACGCTTTCAGGAGTGCCATCAAAATAAACCAGGTAGTTACGCCCCTTTGTTGTTTCCTCGGCTGCGTAGGAAAAACCAAAACTGTCCAGCACTTTCTGCAAAACCACTTCGCCGGATTCAGCTCCATTGATATTCAGAAGATCAAGATTACGCATTTGCAGCAGCCTTGCCAGGGTGTGGGATTCGGCAGCCGGCAAGCCGCAAACCGTTGCCACAGTTGCACCTTTGTAGGTGGAAACAGCAACCGGTGCCAGCCTGAAATCATCCAGCAAGGGGCTGGCTGCCACAGCAGCGGTTAAAACTCCGGCAACCTGACCGGCAAACCAGCAGGGCAGACCATCTTTAAAGATTACATCTTCAATAATCATGTTTACATTTGTCTGTGCCACGGCTGTCTTTGCAACTTCAACAGGTTTTACAGACTTTTGGGGCGGGTGAAGTCTGTCTTTTGCAGTGGCAACAGCAGCAGACTTTTTGGAGGCTTCAGCAGCAGCTTTGGCTGTTGAACCGGCAGTGGCAATTTTGGGCTTTGCAACCGGCTGCCTTTTTTCAGGTTTTTTTGCTACAGCAGGCAGGGATGGTTTTTGCAGTTCATCAAGGGATAGCTCAAATTTTGCATTATCAGCCAGGACAGTACTGGCAAAAAATAACGCACAAAGAAAAAAACAGCGGATAGAAAAGTTGAACATGATTAAAGTACCCCTGCAAGAAATTCAAGACTGCGCCGGCTGCGCGGGCAGTGACGTTCAAGTTCCTGGTCCAGCAATTGACCGGCAGCATCCAGCTGCGCAGGCAAAAAAACAACGCTGTCAAATCTGGCGGTGGCAAGGCAGGCACGCAGCGGAGCCAGCAAAGAGCCGGTTAATGGTGGACAGTAGCCAAGAATATTAAGCAGATTTATCTCGAAAAAACGCCGTGTGCCTTGCTGCACATCTGCTTTTGCAAGATGCTTCAGAAATACAGAAAGCAGCCTGAAAAGCCTTGGTAATGGCTGACCTTCAGGCGTTAGCTGCTCAACAAGCTCGCAACTGTAAAAAGCCAGGGCAAGAGAACCCAATCTGTTGCCAAACCCGGGTGCAGGCATCACCTGCTCGGAACGCTCCAGAAAGCTCAACCCGTCTTGCTTTAATTTAAGCATCAACAGGTGCTGGCTTGCTGGGTCAAGGGAACCAACAAACCTTTTTCTACTTTTGGCAGCGCTGCGGGCAAAGGCAGATAATCGACCATGCTCCAGCGTAAAGGCAGAAATTACCTGATCATTATCACCGTAAGCTTGCCTGGATAATATAACACTGCTGCATTGTTCAGCTTGCATAATCCGGTAATATTTGCACAGGTAATAACAAAAGGCAATCTGGCAGTTACAGCAAGCAATAAATTACTGTTGACTTCTCTTTAATACCTGTGCTATTTATCTGGTCTCTTTTCCCCAGTAGCTCAGTCGGTAGAGCGGCTGGCTGTTAACCAGCATGTCCGTGGTTCGAGTCCGCGCTGGGGAGCCAACTTTTAAGCCCTAAGTATCAAATACTTAGGGCTTTTTGCTTATCTAGCCCCAAGCAATACCCCCAATAATACCCCCAATTTTTTTGTTGCTTCTGCCAACCAGATTACTTAGCCGGACAGTTCTTTGCTGTGCTGTAAAACAGCAGTGCAATAAAAAGAATGGATGGCGGCAGGGCAAAGGCGTAATGCAGTGCAGCAGGTGAGTAGCCGCCTGCATTTTGCAACAAAAGTCCCATGGTGTGCTGTACGGTTGCCGCGCCAAGCAGTACAAAAAAGTTAAGTGATGTAAGCGCGGTGCCCACAATACCCAGGGGAAAGCTGTTGCGGATTATGGGATAAATCATGATTCCGCTGGCTACAGCAAAGCCAAGCAGCAGGAAATATACAGACAGCAGTAACGGTGATAAACTGTCCAGCCAGCCCTGAAAACCGGTCATAAGCAGCAACAAAAACAGTTGTCCTGTAAACAGCGTCCATTTATAAGAGCGGAAAACTCTGCGGGCGATATTATCAATCACCACTGAACCCATAATAAAGCCGATGGATGTCCAGATCAGGATTTTACCGGCAGCTTCCCTGCTCATTCCGAAAACCTCCATCAGGTACGGTCCTCCCCACAAACCCTGCACAGCCAGGTAGTTTCCATACCAGCCAAAGGCAATAAATGAAAGCAGCCAGAAAGAGCGATCTCTGGCAATGCTGCGCCAGGCAGTAAGCATATCCGGTCTGGCTGGTTCTGGTTCGGGCTGCTCCTTTGGTTTTGATTCAGCTTTTGGCGGCAGATCCCGCACCAGCCAGAACACCAACAGGGTTGCCAATAGTTGCAGCAGGGCAATACCTGAAAAGACAGCTCTCCAGCCGGTGATACCAACCAGCAGGGCAAGGGGAGCAGTGCCGGCAAGGTTGCCAAGATTGCCGACAGCAACCATTAAACCTGATATTTTCCCGAACTCGCTTTTGCTGTACCAGCGGCTGTAGATGGCAAACGCACCCATCAGCACCGCTGCTGTACCGATGCCGATTAACGCTCTGCCAAGCATGGCTGTTGCAGCATTTTGTGCTGTGGCAAATAAAAAACCGCCGCTTGCGGTAAGCAAGCCGCAAAATGAAATCACCTTGCGTCCGCCAAGGCGGTCAATAAGCGGACCAAGCGGCAGTTGTGCCAGTGCGTATATGTAAAAAAGCACACCGGCAAGTATCCCAAGCTGCTTTGCATCAAGATTAAGATCACGGGAAAGATCACTTGCCACAACCGCCATTGAAACACGGTAGAAATAAACCAATATGTACATAAAAGCCAAAATAGCAAACAACTGCCACCTGCCATGCTTGTGCTGCACTCAAAACCTCCTGCTGTGCTATTGCTTTCAGGTATAATTCATGACAAAGTAATCATAAACTTGAATCAGTTTCAGTTTAACAGGCTTTTGAAAAACGTTATGAGGTAGGCTGGATACAAGGCGCACGGAACGCAGCGACGAGGCATAACATTTTAAGTTAGCCGAGGAAGCTTGTGACCTTGCAACGAAGTAGACTGCCTCCGCAGTAGTTTTTAAAAGCTCTGTTAACAGACTGTTTTCACTTTACGGAGACCCCCATGTCATTACGTCTATATAATACGCTTTCTGGTGAAAAAGAACTGTTTATCCCCCGCGTGCCTGGCAAGGTGGGCATGTATGTCTGCGGTGTAACGGTTTATGATTATTGCCATATCGGCCATGCCCGTGCCGGTATTGTGTTTGATGTGATTTACCGTTACCTGCAATTTTCCGGTTACGATGTAACCTATGTGCGCAACTACACTGATATTGATGATAAAATCATCAACCGTGCCAACCGTGAAGGCACTGACTTTAGCACCATTTCAAACCGTTACATTGCTGCCTTTGATGAAGATATGGCACGCCTGGGCATGAAAAAGCCGGATATTGAGCCAAAAGCCACTGATCATATTGATGACATTATTGCCATTGTCCAGACACTGATTGACAAAAACCATGCTTACGAATCAGGCGGTGATGTCTACTTTGCGGTGGAAGATTTTCCTTCTTACCTGCAACTGTCCAAACGCAACCTTGAAGATATGATGGCTGGTGCCAGGGTAGAGGTGGGGGACAAGAAAAAGCATCCCATGGATTTCGCGCTCTGGAAAAACTCCAAACCAGGGGAACCTGGCTGGGATTCACCCTGGGGCAAGGGGCGACCTGGCTGGCATATTGAATGCTCTGCCATGAGTATGCGCTTTTTAGGTCCATCCTTTGATATCCACGGTGGCGGCAAAGACCTGGTATTTCCCCATCATGAAAATGAAATCGCCCAATCCGAGGCTGCCAACTGCTGTCAGTTTGTAAAATACTGGCTGCATAACGGATTTGTTAACGTAAACAGCGAAAAGATGAGCAAATCCCTTGGTAACTTCTTCACCATCCGCGATGTTCTGGAGCTTTTTGATGCCGAAACATTGCGCTTTTTTATCCTTTCTGCCCATTACCGCTCTCCCATTGATTATTCTGACCAGAACCTGAAAGAAGCCCGTGCCGGTCTTACCCGTTTAAACGAGGCACTGGCACATCTTGATGAAGTTATTGCCCGTCCGGCAGGCAGCAAAACACCTGCTTCAGCGGCAGAACTGGCTGAAAAAACAAGACTTTTGCCAAACCGTTTTGTTGAGGCAATGAACGATGATTTTAACACTGCCCAGGCTATCGGCGTACTGTTTGACACCATCCGCACCCTTAACCGCACCCTGGCAGAAGAAACATCCCCTTGTGCAGGCACCCGTGCCACCCTGCTTGAGCTGAAGCAGAATATTGCCAAAATAGCCGAAGTGCTGGGCATCTTGCAGCAACCGCCCGCTGATTGGCTTTCTGCCCGTGAAAATGAGAAAAAGCGTAACCTGCTTATCGGTAATGATGAAATAGAAAACCTGATAACTGAACGGGCTGAAGCCAGAAAAAACAAAAACTTTGCCCGCAGTGATGAAATAAGGGATTTTTTATTATCAAAAAAGATTCAGCTGCTGGATTCTGCGCAAGGTACAACCTGGCAGGCGCTGGAGTAATTCAAGATTTAGATTATGAAAAAGATTGTAATCCTGGTTGTTGTTCCCCCTCTTAAGATAAGAGGGGGGCAGGGGGAGTTATGATTGTGTGTCTACCATCCTGCCCGGGCATGGCACGCCATGCCCGTACAATAAAATATGAAGTAACGGAGTTAAATGTAGGGTCACGGCGTGCCGTGACCAACTGCGCACCAAAAAAGCCATTATCCTGCGCGACAAAAGTCGTCATCCTGCACACCAAAAGCAGTCATCCTGCGCTTTAGTCGCAGGATCTGGTTTTAGATTCTGCAAGTTCGCTAACGCTTCCTGCAGAATGACGGGGTAGTTGGTCTGGTATGCTGCTGATGTGAGGTAAAAGTGGAATGCTGCTGGGATAAAGAGATAGTTGCCATGGGTGATTGTCCAAACATCACCGAAGGCGATGAAGACCTGCTTACTTCGCGCTCGCGCCGTTTTCTGGAAAAATGCTGCGAATGTGAACGTTTTTACAAAGACCTTGACCGCTTTAATGCCAGTGGTCATCCGCTGGCTCCCATCTTCACTGTTTTACACAATGATTACCGCCATCAGAAAATACAGATTCAATCCCTTGTAAGCTTTCTGGACAGCAAAACCCTGGAAACCAGATTCCTGCACGAGCTGGGCACGGCACTGCAAAACTCTGTTGATCTTGATGAAGTGCTTTCCGTTGCCCTTACTGCCATCACTGCCGGCAAAGGTTTTGGCATGAACCGGGTTTTTTTGCTGCTGGCAGACCGCGAACGCAGGCTTTTGTACGGTCATCTTGCCATTGGTCCCCGCTCCCCCGAAGAAGCAAGCCAGATTTGGCAGGAAATAGCCAGCACTGATATGGACTTACGCAGCATGGCGCATGTTTTTCAGCAGCAAAAGCTGCACAGCGAGCGTGACAAGTTTCAGCATATTCTGGACAAACTGCAAATCTCCTTTGATGATCAAGAGCATATCATTGTAAAGGCATTTGAAAACCCGCACCCTGTACTGGTGCAAGATGCCTTTAACAACCCTCGGGTAACTCCGGAATTTGCCCGTTTGCTGGGTGTCAACTCTTTTATGATACTGCCCCTTGTATCCCGTCACCGCCGCATTGGTGCCATGATTGCCGATAACTTCATTACCAACAACCCCATAACCACCGATGACTTGCTATCCATTGAAACCTTTTCCCGTGCGGTTGCCTTTGCCATTGAGCGGGCATCTTTATATGAAAAACTGCAAGAGCAGGTGGATGAGTTGCAAACTGCCAACCACAAACTAAAGGAGCAGCAGGAACTACTGGTGCGGATGGAAAAAATGGCACTGGTGGGGCGGATAACCTCCAGTGTTGCCCACTCAATCCGCAATCCCCTTACTGTTATCGGTGGCTTTGCCCGCAACATCCTTAAAGCCACCTCCCCTGATGACAGCCGGCACAGCTTCATCACCTCCATTGTTAATGAAACAAAACAGCTTGAAAGCGTGCTGGATGAAGTACTTACCTATTCAGATTCCATCTATCCGGCGCGGGATTTCTGGGATCCCAACCAGATAATTGAAGCCGCAGCAAACGAGTGTCAGGACAGAATACTGTTGCAGGATTACAGCCTTAAACTGCACACCAATGCAGAACTGCCGCAGGTCTGGGTGGATTTTAGGCAGGTTGTCTACTGCATAAAAACCATTATTCTGGTTAATCTTGATGGGCTTACCCGTGGTACAATCTCCATATCTGCTGCTGTTGTTGATAACTACGTTGAAATAAAGATAAAAGATGCAGGCCGCAATCTGTCAGAAGATGAGCTGGAGGCGATGCTTACCCCCTTTGCGGAAACCTGTCAGATGGGTTCGGGACTAAGCCTGGCTCTTTGCCGCAACATGCTGGATAAACAGAAAATACCTTTTCTGGTTATTGCGCCTCCCCATGGTGGCGTAACCTACAGCCTTAAACTTCCCACAATCAAGGAGAAAAATCATGAACAGATTATTGATAGTTGATGATGAGGAAAACATCCGCATTTTATACAGTGCCGAGCTTAAAGATGAAGGCTACGAGGTTGAAGCAGTATCCTGCATCAGTCAGGCACTGGAAAAACTGGCAGAAAAAAGCTTTGAGCTGGTGGTGCTGGATATCAAGCTGCGCAATGAAAACGGCATTGAGCTGCTGCAAAAAATTGTAAAGGAACGCCACGATATGCCGGTAATCCTTTGCTCTGCCTTTTCCAGCTATAAAGATGATTTTTCGGCGTGGCTTGCCGATAGCTATGTGGTTAAATCCGGTGATTTAAGCGAACTCAAACAGGAGATAAAACGGGTGCTGGAGAAAAAAGCCCACAGAAAAGCAACCGGATTTTAGTGGGTGATGGGTTGTGAGAGGCAGAGGGGACAGTAAAGAGGAGTTATGAAACAACGGCTTTAGCCACGAATTACACGAATAAATAACTCCCCCTGACCCCCTCTTATTTTAAGAGGGGGAACGTAGAGCCTGTCATCCTGCGCTTTAGTCGCAGGATCTGTTTTTTGGATTCTGCAACTACGCTTTGCTTCGTGCAGAATGACAACTATCTGATTTTATTCGTGCTTATTCGTGCAATTCGTGGCTAAAACGCTTAAGGAGATTAACCCATCAAGATGTTTCAGGCTGTTGGTGGTTGGGTACGCAATCCGGCAGCAAGGTTAAAGTTAATATCAATCACAATATCCAGCTTGCGGGGATTATCCGGAAAAGCCATTACCTCAAACAGGCGTTTATCAATAAACAGGCTTAAATTAAGGATATCCTGGCGGATATTGGCAGGCAACGGGTTATCCGGCATGGAAAGCTCGCTTTGGAAAAAGCTCCACACCTTCTGATTGTAGCGGATAGCCTCATCCAGCATCTTTTCCTTTTCCGGTGCATTCCAGTTTTCCTGACACTGCTTAAGCTTCATCCCGGCTTTACTTAAAACCGATGCCTCAAGCTCACGCGGGGAAAGAAACTCCTTACCTTGTGCCTCATAAATCGCTGTGTACTGATTATTCATGGCTTTCAAACTCCTTCTCGTAATCAATAAGACTTCTGGCAACCTTTAGTGCCTGATAAAAGCGGTTTTTTTCCAGCTGTTTGCATATATCATCAATATACGGTTTTCCTTCAGGTACTGCATCAATAAAAGCGTTTGCCTGATTAAGGAAATATTGCAGATGCACTGCCCTTTTTTCTGCATCAATATAAATTAACTGCAAGGTAAAATATATATGCCTGGCTGGCGTATCCGCCGCACCATCGGGCATAATATCCTTCTCGCGCAGAATCGGCACTTTGTTTTCCACAAAAAATTCCACGCTTTTATTGCCGTTGCGGATTACCGCACCATCAATAATAACCTTTTCATCTGCTTTGAGAGTTAGTTTAAGAGCCATCTTTTTCCTTACGATTACCTGGGCACAGCATGCCGTGCCCAGGTAAGATACTAAAAAGATTTACCCAATGCCGCACCCAATTTGGTAACCGCAGCGCGGGTAATGGTTAACTGCTCTGCTGCCTGCTTTACCTGCAAATCAGTGGCAGCACTGGTTAGCGACGGTGTATTTACGCTGCGTCTGCCCTCGGGAAAAAGATCAGTCCAAAGTTCTGCTATCCGCTCATAGGCAGGAGCCGGCGGTGCTGGCACAGTCATCTGCATAATCTGCTCACGGATGGATTGATAACTCATTAAAAGCTCGCGCCGCTCGGCACTTTCCGGAGGAAACGGCGGGAAGTTCTTAATTATTTTACTCAATGAATCCTTCATCTTGTCAATCAACTCAGTGGATAGTTTCAGGGAATTACCGGTTGCCCGCACAGCCTTGGCAGTGTTGTTCAGCAGATCAGTAACCGAGCTGACCCTTTCCAGTGTTTCCAGGGTCTGGCGGGGTACGGTAATATTAAGGGAAACATCTTCACTTACTGCCTCCGCTGCTGCCACTTGTGGCTGCACCGGCATGGTTGCAGTGGTGGCTGCTGCGGCAGCGGCAGCTTCTTGCCTGGGGGGTATTGGTTGATTGGCAAGCGGTATGTTCAAGGTTGCCTGCAACGGATTGGCAGCATCTATGTTCATATCGCACCTCGTTTCATAATGATTTTTGTCATTTGGTTATTTACAAAGACCATACAAAAAATGGGGGAGGGATATAACATCCCGCCCCCACCTTTTTCATCTTTTCAGATTCATTTTTGCTCTCTTAAAGCATGGTTACTGTTTGCTTAGAACAGTCTCAGAACTGCCTGTGCTGCCTGGGAAGCCATTGAAAGTGAGGAGATACCCAGGTTCTGACGTGTTTGCAGCATCAGCATATTGGCACCTTCTTCGTTCATATCAGCCAGGGTCAGGTTATCTGCACCAATGGTCAGGGTGTTGATCATTGTGTCAGTAAAGTCCTGACGGGTGGTAACAACAGAGAGGTTGGCTGAAAGCTTGGAAGACTCACTGCGCAATGTATCAAGCGCTTTTTCAAGTTCCCCTGCGGATTTCGTGATGTCCGTGCTACTTGCCCAGTTATTAGCGGCTACACTAACACTCATACCAGAAGCTGATGCATCAAAACCTTTGATCTCAAGTGTAGAATCACCGGTTTTTGGTGCAAACTCAACTGTAAGGTTTTCCTTAGCCAGGAAGTTTGTGCCACGGTAACCGGCATCTTTTGCCAAATCGTTAATCTGACCCATAATGGTGTCAAATGTTTCGGCATAGTTTTTACGGTCATCTGTGCTTGCGGTTGCCAGTGCTGCGGAAGCAACACCCTTTGCAGCTTCAATCAAAGCTGTAATACCTTTGATACCGGCATCAGCAGCCTTAACTGCCTGAACAGCTTCGGACATGGAGTCCTTACGGGATGAAAGG
>Ga0265295_1004282_pt1 | contig 19385 bp, 13 predicted proteins | sample Munlansysbiofilm_FD_192503 | JGI IMG/M metagenome (GOLD analysis project Ga0265295, IMG submission 192503) | Leachate microbial communities from a municipal landfill in Southern Ontario, Canada - Methane capture system biofilm | ecosystem: Engineered > Solid waste > Landfill > Unclassified ... | reverse complement strand
AAGGATAGAGGGTGGTGCTTTGCAACTGATCCTCTAAAAAATATTCCATTTTTCGGCGTTGCAGGTCGCTGCCGTAAGTAAATTGCAGTTTTTTGTCGTTGTCTTCGATGGTTTTGGTTCGTCCGCTTACGAAATAATCCAAAACATGCTCGCTGGTAATGGTTTGTGGGTTTTCGGTAAGCATCTCCATTTGAAAAGGATGCGTTGTGCTGTACTGCATATCACCAACATCGGTTTTATGTGTCATGTTTCCCAAATTATCGTAATTCATGCTTTGAACAAGTCCGATAAATTGCTGATTCAGCGGACCTTGATACACATCCAACAAACGATTAAGGTTATCGTATGTAAAGTTTTCACCTTGCAAACTAATATTATCTACACGACTTTTGATGTTGTTCATAGCATCATATTGGTAATCCCACGATTGTACAAAAGTAGCATTTCTTTTTGAATTTTTATGAGTTAAACGTCCCATTTGGTCGAAAATTTTGTTTTGGGTGAGATTTCCGATTTTACTTTGAGTAATATTGCCTTTTGAATCAATGTCAATGGCTTCCCAAAGCACGTTACTGGTAGCCGTTTCGATGATTTTGTGGATATTTCCATTTTTATACACATAAGAGATGTCGTAATTGTCGGGATAGGTGAGTTTGGTAAGTTGGCTTAGATGGTTGTATTGGTGTTTTTGAATGAATGAATTATTGCCAATATGTTCAACAATTTGGTTTGTCCTCCCTAAGTTATCATACATAAATTCGGTTTTAGTTCCATTGGTGTGTTCCACAAAATCGATTTTTCCTTTACCGTTTGGTTTCGTATCATATTGATAGGTGACAGTACCATCAATGTCGGATTTACTCACCACTCTGCCCAAAACATCATATTGGTAAAGTGTAATTAGATTATTTGGTTTTGTCTGTTTATTCATTCTCCCAAAAGCATCAAACTCGGCTGTTATCGTTCCTGCACTCGGATCAACTAATAGAGTACGATTGCCTTGAATATCGTATGCAAATTCAGTGGCAACATTTAGAATTTTAGTTTTCTTAATTAAGCCAGATGCAAAATATTCATATTCAACAGAGTTGGAGTTGTTGTCAGTAGATTCCGTCAGTTGTCCTAAAGCATTATATTTTTTCTTTTGGGTATGAACTACGTTGTTTTTCGATTGTTTAGTAATGATTTCAAGCGGATTATAAACATATTCTACACGGCTTAAATCTGGGTTTTCGATAGATGAGTTTCGATTTTTATCATCGTATTCGTAAGTAATATAAGATGGTGTTTCGCTTTCGGCGAAAGGTAAAGATTGCTTAAACAATAAACCTTTATTGTTGTATTGGACAACAGTATAAATTGGATTATTGTTGATGTCGATGCTTTTTGTTTTAATTTCTCTACCCAAGCCATCATAATAAGCAATAACAGGTGTTGATCCGGTAGAAGCTTGTGTAGTTTTGAACAACAATTGAGGGTCGCTATTTTCCCATTGGGTTTCGGTAGTTTGGATAATTCCATCAGGATATTCGATTTTTGACAAGCTAAACAAATGGTTGTAATAATAATTTGTTTTAAGACCATTAATTGAAGTTTGAGATGTTAACAACCCTAAATTGTCATACTCGTAATTTTCGGATTGATTGAGCGAGTTGGTTTTTTTTAGAATAAAACGACCACGAGTGTCATATTCGATGGTGTTGGTTGTGTTTTGAATTGAATTGTCAAGAGGGGCAGAAATACTTGTTTGACAAGCAAAACCAAAAGCATTGTAATTACTAAATGAAGTTACCACTTTTTTAATATTGTAAGGGTCACTAATAATCGATTGCAAATTGTTGTCATTTGTGTATGTGTATTCAGAAATACGTTCATAAACATCGTTTGGTTCATTGATTATTTTTAGATTTTTTGTAGTTGTTTCTTTCTTTAGCTTATTTGCAAACCAAGGACAAAAACTAAAATATTCGTATTCTTTAGTGATTTTATTTTCGAGCATAAAGTTCGATTCAGGGGCATCAACAGTCTCATAATAATACTCTGCTAATTCTTCGGTACGAGAGTTTGGAGTTGTATAAAAAAATGGTTTCTGTTTTATGATTTTTTTTGTTCCATTGAGATAGTCAATGGCGGTAGTTTTGGAAGAAGATAATCTACACCTATTTGAAGAGAAAGTGTATTCATTAGAATATTCATTTTGTGAGACTATCAAATTGTTTACAATAAATTGTTCTTTTATGGGTTGATTAATACGTAACATTCCAGCATTTGAATATGAAGAATAGTAGTTGATATTGTTTATAGAATTAATAAGGTCATTATTTTCAACTTTTGAAAACCCAACTAAGCTTCTATCAAAAGGATTGTATTTTAACCTATTATAAAAGAAATTCTGATTTGCAATAATTGTCCCCATTCCATCATGTTGCATCATTTTAGAAACAACATACATTGGGATTTGAATAGAAATGATTTTGCCATAATTATCAGTAGGGGATAAGGATTGGTCAGAAGGGCAATCTTCGCAAATTTTATTGTACACGTCGTTCGAAGTAAGCGGTTTAAAGTCAAAACTTATACTATTTTTATAGCCATCGTAAATGCTTTTTACGAAATTTTTGTGCATTGAATGTTTATTAAGCCAAATATTGCAAAGATTTGAGTTTTCATTAAAGTTTTGAAAAATATCAATTTTCCCATCTCCGTTTATATCACCATATAGTAGTTTGTTTATTAGTATTTGTTCGTTAATTCCAAAAATATGAGTAATTACTTGTGCATCATGAGTAATTTCAATGTAACCTTTCATTTTTTTTAAAAAAAATGCCGAAGATTCACTAAATAATATATCGTCTTTGCCATCCCCATTATAATCAATTACTTTAATAATGTTAGTTGGGTTAATTCCAAATGGAATGGTCACATGAGGCCATGTCCAAGACATTCCATCAGAATAATTGATTTGATAGGAGTCATTTATAAAGGTCAAAATATCTGTTTTTCCATCTCCATTAAAATCACCTAGCCAAAAGGTGTGGTACATAGTTGGGAAACCTTCATTGTCTTGAATCTTTAGAAATTCATAGGTTTGGGTTTGATTATTAAACCCATATTCAAAGATGTCACATTTTCCATTTTCATATAATAACATAATGTCAGTTTTCCCATTTCCGTTAAAATCAAGAAATTCAATTTTTTCATAATTAAACTTTTCAAATTTAATGGGTGTTGAACTGTCAAGATTTTGAACAGAAATGTATAAATATTTATAGTTCTTAACTTGGTTATTTACCGTTTTGTTATAATCTATCAAAATTAGCTTGTCAGCTTTTCCATCTCCATTAAAATCAATATTTTTATAATAATAATTTGCAGTTGGATTGGTTAATTCGAAATCAGTGTTAAGAGTTAAGTTGTTTGAAATACTAAGATTCCCATTCCCTACGGAATAATATGTGTGTCGATATTCATAGTTGTTTTGAGATACATTGTCGAAATTAAAAACTACCAATTCATCAATTCCATCTCCATTAATATCTACTGCATCTAAAAAGTTGTTTAAGGGGCATTTTAGATTAGATGGAAAAAATCCACTATTAGTAATTTGTGACGAGGCGTTTTCGTATATTTGCCAAATTAAGGGTTGAAAATATGTGTTATTTATTCCATATATTCCTGATACCCTCATTATTTCTTTTTTCCCATTTCCGTTGAAATCTCCAAGAATATATTTTGAAGGAGCATTAACGTAATCGTGATTTACATTTACAAGTTCTGCAATATTTGAAGTTTGTTCATTCCATTTTATTTTAGTTGAGTTAAAGTGGTGTCCATTGAGAGCAAATTCAATTTCAATTAGTTTTGAAGCTCTCATGTTTTGGTCGTAGTAGTAATTAAAGGAATATTCATTTATCAAGGTGTTGTCGCTTAGAGTTTTGATTTTTCGCAACAGAAGGGCTTGATTTGCCTTGCCTCCCCCAATGTAGTAAAAGTTTTTGTCTTGCTTCTCTTCATATAAGAATAGAATGGTATTGTATGGACTTACGTTGGCATTGTTGTTTCCTGTATATTCAACTTTTTCAATAACAACTTCATAATTGTGAACTTTGTAAAAAAATTCCATAAAATTACCATGCTTATCAGTAACTTTATTTATGTTCCAAAAAAGAGGTGTTGTAGCATTTTCGAGCATGCCTTTGGAGTTGTTTGTTCTACCATATTCAGCTATAGAACCATCTGGCAAAAATACCTCAAACCAATCTGGTCCATTGCCAGCAGTGCCATGAGATTTGATTTTTACAAACGATTCCATAAATGTTCGATAGATAATATTATCGTTGCCGTAAACACTAGGATCATTTGGGTTTTCTAATACTAATCTATTACCATCAAGTGAAAAAAAGTCGTTGAAATTTAAATTTACCCCAGTTAAATCTCCTTTAAAAGCGGTTCCGGAATAACTATTAAACACTGTTTTAGAAATTCTATTTATTGATGAAATGCCAGAAACAGTCCATCCTTTGCCCAGCATTCCATTAGGAAGATTGCTGTTGTAAATAATTGATAAATTAGGTTCTAATCCAGCTGTGCCACTTGGTATTCCAATTGGAATATTGTACGAAGCAGATCCATCCAAATTAACAGAACCAGTTCCAGAAATTAGTCCAACATCCAATGATTTGTCTATTTCAATTTCGCTCACGTCAATTTGGCTTACTTGATAATCTTCTTTTGGCACGATCAATGTCTCTTCCAATTTTGCTTTCATCACACCATTGGTTGTATTGAATTTATACCCTTCTGTAAAGGTGATTTTATCGCGGGCTTTATATTGTTTGCTCACATTTGAGCATGCGTTGTCCATTTGTAATGTTCTGCCTTCTATGGGGCAGTTTTCATTTTGCGAATGCAAAAAAGGCATTATTAGTAGAAAAAATATAAAAGTCAAATATGGGCGTTTATAGCTGTTCATTGTCATTTGGTTTATTGTTTCAAAATGGTCCACTCTTTTTGATGCTTATTGGCATTGATTCGGAGCAAATAGTTACCAGCTGGGTGATTGCTTAAATCAATGGCGGTTTTTTTGTCGATTTTTTTCTGCGAAAAAATCACCCTGCCTTGCATGTCGCTGATAAGAATCATTCCATTGTTCACCTCGTCAAAATTGAGCAATTCGATGATGAGTTGTCCTTTGGTGGGGTTGGGGTATACAATAGCATCTAAATTGTTGAATTTAATTACTGGAATTTTAGCTCTGTCAAGAATTTCATCTTCCGATGTGTTGTTGCTTTCATCAATATTGTTGTTGGCAATTAAGCTTTCACGTTTTGTAATGTGAATAATGTTTCGTTGGACGCGATTTCCGTTCGCATCATATTCAAATCTATATTCAAATACATCGTTTTGAGCTTGTATTGATATTCCCAAGATGATGAAAACAACAATCAGAAATGCTTTCAATTGATTCATAATCTATTTAATTTGTTGTTTTAATAAATGATTTTCCTCTTCCAATTTTTTTATTCGTTCTTGCATTTGTTCCATGTATAAATATATTTCTTCCACATTTTGCAATACACCTTTGATTGTTTCTGATACCGAAACTCCTTGTTCAATTACTTGTTTTTCAGGCATAATCCATGGTAAATGTTTTTGTTTTTTTATGTTATGTATACGTGTTTGAAATGGTTCAAGTTGGTAATCTGAATTAAAAACAAAATCACACCAATCGCTTGAACATATAATTATTTCGGAACGAGAGCGAATAATTCCGTTTACATCAAGTTTATAGTTGGGTTTTCCAGTTCCAATGCCAACGTTGCCCTCATTAGAAAGATGCATAATAAAGTTCGTAAATTGTCCTTGACTGCTACCAAATGGTTTCCAAAAGTTTAAGCCAGCATAGTTGCCATCCACTTTGTTCTCTTTTATATACTCTATCGCATAATCACCACCACCATAATTATTATTTCGACCATCACCAAACATTAAATTGGTGTTTTCACCTGAAATTAAAACATTGCCATTATTTATATGAAGTTTGTTTATTGGATTAATTGTTCCTATCCCAATATGTCCATCAGAAGTTAATACTAATGGGGTGTGATTATTTAGAGCATCTACAAATTTTAAATTGTTTTTTACTGGATTAATCCCCGTTGTGTACGGCCTAATATCCCAAATAGAACTGCCTATGATAGTTTCTACTTCCAATCGCAGTGAACCTGCATATTGATGAATGTTTACTATGCTATCTAATATGTCTTGTGGTATACCAATGACGGTAGTATCAAAAGCTGTGTTTGTTGGTAAATATGAGTCCGAATCTGCTAATATTGAAGATGAATTATTCGTATTAAAAAGATTCATTGGAGGTCCCACAGGAGGATCTGCTATTAATGAAGAATGCACAGATTTTACATGCAACTTTCGTTGAGGATTATCTGTTCCAATTCCAACATATCCTGAGTTTGTGTGATTTATTATAGTGTGTGTGTTATATGTTTCTGATTGGATATATAAAGGACTTGTTACTTCTTGGTTGAGATATATTTTATTGTTTTTAAGTATAAGAGAATTATTCCCAATTTTGACAGAGTTATTTACAAGGATTTCATTTGTAATATTAAGACTTGTAGCTTTAATTTGACCATTAACGTCTAATTTTGATGTAGGCTGATTATTTCCAATGCCCACATTGCCATTTTGTAAAATTGTAAAAGCATATAATCCATTTGTTCTGTTGAAAAAAATAATTGAACTAGTGGGATAGGAGGTATTTTGTATTTCCCAAACTGTGTTTTGGCTGTTTATCAATGTTAAACCCGCAGATGAACGAGAACTTTGTAAAGTTAATTGATTCCCGTTGGAGCCAGCCCCATTGTCTATTATGTGCAATTCAGCACTTGGATTATTTGTTCCAATTCCAATCCTAGTATTCGTAAGGCTAGGATAAAGTCTAAGTGGATTTGTGGCTCCTTGCCAAGTTGGGTTTTGAGTCATTGCTTTTAATAAAAGCAAGAACAATAAGTTTAAGATAATACTCTTTTTCATATTTTTTTTCGACAAATTTAATCATTTTTTATAATAAAACAAATAAATTTCAGTTTATTTTAAATTAAATGTTATTATCTAATAACTTACCTATATACAGTTGTTTATATGTTTGGTGTTGTTAATTATTTATTATAATTTATGCGATTATGGGTGATTTCCTTCGTTGATAAGATTGGTGCACACATTTCAAATATAATGAAGTGAAAATTAAGTTTCTATCTTTTTTTATGGAAGTCGACATGCACTTCCATTAAAGAATCGGTTAATTCCAAATACTTAATTTTTAATTCAAAATTTTTAATTGTCTTTTAGTCTGCCGTAAGGACTCAGTCACTCCCGAAAAATAATAAATCTATGATTTTTGTAATTTTTCGAGGATGTTTTTTAAAATTGTCACAAAATCGTAGATTTTTACAATTCGGCATCAGTCACTCAGTCACTCAGTCACTCAGTTACCCAGTCACTCAGTTACTTTTTCCCAACTTTCAACCTCTGTATACTATTCATATTTCTCATAATAAAGTCTTGCCGGCTTATAAGATAGCTGCTGGGTTTTGCTGGATTGCTTTTTAGGGGAGAAGGCAGGCAGGCAATAATAAGTGCCGACTGTTGCGGAGTGAGCTTTGAAGCATCTTTTTTGAAATAGTGTTTCGAGGCCGCTTGAATTCCATAAATACCTTTGCCCATTTCGGCAACATTCAGATAGACTTCCATAATGCGTTGTTTGCTCCAAAAAAGTTCAATCAATCCAGTGAAATAAACTTCCAGTCCTTTTCTGACCCACGAGCGAGCGGGCCATAAAAAGACATTCTTGGCAACTTGCTGAGAAATTGTACTTGCACCCCGCTTACGTTTCGATTTTTCATTGTGTTTTCGAGCTCTTTCAATCGATTTGAAATCAAAACCATTGTGTTTCATAAAATTAGCATCTTCGGAAGCAATCGCTGAATTGTAAGTGTGTGCTGGCAATTTCTCTATCGAAATCCACTCTTTGTTGATGGGATACTTTTTTTCAATTTTTCGTTTTACCATCAAATAGGTAACGGGTGGGTTGATCCATTTGTATGCAAGGGTGAGTAGAATGGTGCTCAAAAACAGACCGAGGATGATGTACGAAAATATTTTGAAAGCTTTTTTAAAGGAAGAAGTTTTCTTGGTTTTTTTTGCTTTTTTCGCAGGCTTTTTACGTGTTGCCATGTACTGTTTTTGTGTGCAAATGTAATCAATAGATAGTTTGAAAAATCAATCTTTATGATTTTTTGCTGAAGTTAAAATGTTGCCTGATTTTTTGGGTCTTGATTTCGGGCGGCTTTGCCACCCCAAACCAACCTCCCCTCATGACCATAGATTATTGTCATTCCAAATAAAGTGCAACGGAATGAGGAATCTCAAACAAAAAAATATTGAGGTGTTTTTCCGACCCACGGGAAGAATCCAAGGAAACAATTTATACAAACTTTTAATCATAAAACCTAAGAATTATAGAATGAGTGCGGGCAATTCATTTTTGGTCTTAATTTGTGTTTTCAAGGCAAATTAATAAAAGACATTCTGATTTAAAGGCAAATGTGACAATAGAAATGATTTTTTACTACTTTTGTAAACTCTAAGAATTCTCAAAAATGAACATTCGCTCTGCTCAAATTCGCATTTTTTTATTGGTATTTGTTCTTTTGACAAATACTGTATTATTGGCTCAGGTAGAGACGGTTTCGGATTCGTATACGGATTCTACACAAAGTCCAAACTACATGCCTGTTTTTGAAGCTTTGATGATGGATTACAAAACAGGAAATCCCGAATGGCAACAAGTAGACACAACTCTTGAGCTTTTTTCAGATTTCGATAAGGCTTATAATCAGCGTTTTTATTCAGCTACGCTAGGAAATATCGGTCAGAGTCACCGTGTACTGGATTATGAATTTGAGCCTTTTGGAATTCGGTTTAAAAAAATCCCATTGTCAAACTATCTTTATTCGGAACAAAATGTTCCTGTTTTTAAACCCAATTCGCCCTACACCGTAGTTTCTTATGTTGCTGGAAGCAACAAACATCATCTTTTGCACGGCGTTCATGCCCAGGAAATTAATAATTTTTCATTGGGAGCCACTTTTAATGTGATAAGCTGTTTGGGAGCCTATCAGCAGCAACGGACTTCTGTAGCTGGAGCCTCGGCATATCTCGCATATCACAATGATAGAGGAAATTATAATGTGCTATTTTCCTACTTTTTCAATCAGTTAAAATTAAATCAAAATGGTGGATTGGCCGATGATTCTCTGTTTATTTTTAATGTTGAGCCTTTTAGAGGTGGAATGCCTGTAAATTTGCAAAAAGCAAGCAATGAGTTTGTTCAAAATCATTTTGAATTGACTCAAACCTATGCACCGTTTTTCAAAAAGGATAGTTTGCAACATATTAAAAATCAATGGCTTGTTTTTTCACATTCCATAAAATACGACAAACAGAAATGGATTTTCTTGCAAGAGGAGTTGGATTCTGTTCAATCGCAGTCGGCACTAATAAATCCGTTGTTTACCAAAGATTCCTTGGCTGGTCATATTCTAGAAAATCGTTTGGAATGGCAAACAAATTTGAGTTTCCCTCTTTTTGAAAAAAATGTGAAATTAAATACCGCTTTTGGGATAAATCATACCTTATTTAGTATTGGCGATTCTATTTCGCGTTCCACAGATAATTATTACGGACTTCATGCTCGTGGAAATTTGGGGGTCGATTCAGTTTGGCAAATCAATTATCAAGGCGAACAAGTGTTGGGTGGATGGAGTTCTGGAGCCTTTAGTCAAGGTTTGGACTTTAGCATCTTCTTGTGGAAAAATCACAAAATTCAATTTGATGTATTATTTAGAAGCCTCCCGCAAACCTATTTTTCAAATTCTTTTAATGGTAATTTTTATCAATGGAAAAATGATTTCAGTCGCCTAAATGAAAAGAAAATAGGATTGGTTTATTCATATTTGCCAATTTCGCTCGGAATAGAAGCTTTTCAGGTTTCTAATTTTGTTTTTCTAAACCAACAATCTCTTCCCGAAATTCATCCAAGTAATATTGAGTTTGTTCGTTTGTGGTCGGAAATTAATTTAAAATATCGCTTTTTGCGTTCGCAAACGAAGTTGACTTATCACCAAAACAGTGCTTCCCAGATTACGATGTTCCCCGATTATGTAGCACGTCAAAAGCTATTTGCTGTTTTTCATATGTTTAAAAATGCAATGTTGGCAAATGTTGGAATTGAAGGTGTTTACGTTCCAGAATACAATGGAGCTTACTACAATCCCAATTTATTTGACTTTTATCTTAATAATTCTCAGAAGATTGGAAACTTTTTCTATTTAGATGTGTTTATAGGTTTCAAGGTGAAGCGTTTTAATTTTATGGTAAAGATGCTCAATGCTCCAAAAGGTCTTTTGCCTTACGATTACTTCTCAACACCATCTTATCCATTGCCCGATCGTCAGTTTCGTCTTGGCGTTTCATGGCGGTTTTATGATTGATTATGAAAATACAAAAAGAGTCTGATAAAGAAAAATCCAGTTTAATATTGGCATCTTTGGTGCCTGCAATAATGGTGCTTATTATGTTTTTTATAAAACTGTATGAGCAAATTTCGGGAAATTCTTTGTCGGATTATGGACTTTGTCCTTTAAAAGTCAATCAGTTGTATGGAATTTTTACCATGCCTTTTTTACACGGAAGTTGGGGACATTTGTGGTCGAATACGGTTCCGATTTTCTTTATGGGAACGATCTTGGTCTATTACTACAAAAAGTCTGCTTTTTCACTTTTTGGATTTTTGATTGTTTTAACTGGATTGTTTACTTGGCTGATGGGGCGTGAATCCTGTCATATTGGAGCCAGTGGATTGGTGTATGGGATGGCTTTTTTTATTTTAGGATCCGCTCTAAAAAAGCGTGAAACGAAAATGATGGCGTTTGCTTTATTGGTGATTTTCTTATATGGAAGTATTATTTGGGGCTTCTTTCCGCAGTTTTTTCCAGAAAAAAATATTTCTTGGGAAGGACATTTAAGCGGAGCGATAAGTGGAATTTTGGCTGTTTTTGTATTTGCCACAAAAGGACCTCAAAAACCACTTTACTCTTGGGAAATAGAGGAGGAGCCGGAGGATTTAGAAGTGTTAGAATCAGCGGAAGAGGTGGATGTTGAAGATGTTTCCAATAAAAACAACGAAAAAGAGGAACTCAAAGTTAATTACCATTACCAGGAGAAAAACGAAAAACCAAACTAGTTTTTTCAGAATGCCGCACTTCGGACTCTATAGCGACGCTAAAATGTCGAAATGCGACTATTCCTGAGGAGAGCTGTGTATCGAGAGTGTGAGATTTGAGTTATTGTTCCAAAAGGGTAGTGGGGGAAAAAGTTTTCAAAATCTGCCCTTACAAAGCGATTTTCGGTTTTTTTTTAAGAAATGGAAAGTTTGGCGTATTTTAACAATAGCGTCTTTGTTTCCCCATTATCAAATTGAATAACAGCTCTTTTGTTGTCATCACTTCCTGAAAGTTCGAGTATTTCGCCCATGCCAAATTTTGCATGATAAACCCGCATATTTTCTTTTAAATCTTCAATTAAAGCATTTTCTGCCGCAGGGGGAGGTGCTGGTGCCGAACTGTTTATTTTCTTTAAATTCGAGGGAATCACCGTTTTTGGAATCGGTGTTTGAGTCGTTTTGGCTCTTATCTTATATCTTTCTTGAGGTGATTCTGCTGAAGTATCAAAACTCCTGCTGGGTCTTTTTATTGATTTTTTTGGATTTACATATTCTATAAATTGACTTTCGATGTCTTCAATAAAACGACTTGGTTCGGCAAATGTTACTTGTCCCCATTTGTAGCGAGTTTCGGCGTAGCTGATGTAGGTTTTCTTTTCTGCTCTGGTAATGGCTACATAAAACAGTCGGCGCTCTTCTTCTAATTCCGAACGGGAATTGAGTGCCATAAATGAGGGAAAAAGATTTTCTTCCATTCCAACAATAAATACCAAGGGAAATTCCAAGCCTTTTGCCGAGTGAATGGTCATCATTATTAATTTGTCCACATTTTCATCCTCTTTTTCTTCGCCGTCGCTGAGCAGAGAAATCTGATTTAAAAAATCGGATAAGTTTTTAGGTTCATTGCTAATCTCACCAGTTTCCAAATCGGGTTCTGGTTCTGAGTCCACAAAATTCCGAATTCCATTGAGCAACTCTTCCACGTTTTTCAAGCGTTCGGGTTCGTCTTTGTTTTCGCTTAAATCATTAATTATTCCCGTGTGCGTAACAATTAAATAGGCTAAATCGTAGGCGTTAAGAGTTTCGGATTGAGCTTTAAAACTAAGAATTTGAGTAGCAAATTGTTGAATTTTATCTCGGGTAGAAGTTCCTAGGGGGACTTGATATTTTGTCGGGTTTTCCAACAAATTCCATAATGGAATATCGATATTGGAAGAGTGAGCAAAGAGCGTATCCAAGGTTGTTTGTCCAATTCCTCTGAGCGGATAATTAATAATTCGCTTAAGTGCCTCTTCATCATGTTGATTAAAGACCAATCGAAAGTACGAAATTACATCTTTAATCTCTTTTCTTTTGTAAAACGAGAGTCCACCATGAATTTTATATGGAATTTGAAGTTTTCGAAATGCCTCTTCAAAAGCACGCGACTGTGCATTGGTTCGATACAGAATGGCGATTTCGGAAAACTTTATATTCATGCTCTCTTTTTCGCCCATGATCGTAGAAGCAACGTTAAAGGCCTCTTCCGATTCGCTCGAATTTCGGATAATTCTAATTTTTTGACCGCTTTCGTTATCGGTCCAAATGTTTTTGTTGATTTGATTTTTGTTGGCTTTTATTAAACTGTTTGCAGCCAAAACAATATTTTTTGTAGAACGGTAATTTTGTTCCAATTTAAACGTAACACAATCTGGATAATCGGATTTGAAATTTAAAATATTTTGAATATTCGCACCGCGGAACGCATAGATACTTTGTGCATCGTCGCCCACAACACAGATATTTTCATTATTGGCGGCTAGTTTTTTAAGAATTAAATATTGGGCGTAGTTTGTGTCCTGATATTCGTCAACCAAAATATATTTAAAAAGTTGTTGATATTTATGAAGAACTGCAGGAAAATCTCGGAACAATACATTAGTATTATATAGTAGGTCGTCAAAGTCCATGGCATTGGCTCTTCGCAGACGTTTGTTGTAAATAGTAAAAATCTCGTGTGTTCTGGGTCTTTGAGCCTCATTATCAGCTTGCAGTATTTCGTTTGATTGGGCATAAACGACATCGGAAAGAAGATTGTTTTTTGCCATTGAAATTCGAGACAGAACAGCACTGGGTTTGTAGGTTTTTATGTCTAAATCGAGTTCCTTTATGATGGTTTTGATTAGGTTTTTAGAATCTTCGGTATCGTAAATTGAAAAATCGCGGGTATAGCCTAATTTATCTCCATCAATTCTCAAAATTCTGGAAAAAACCGAGTGAAAAGTGCCCATCCATACATTTCGTGCATCATTGCTGCCAAGAATTTTGACAATTCTCTCTTTCATCTCTGTTGCCGCTTTGGTGGTAAAGGTGAGCGATAATATATTAAAAGGGTCAATGCCCGATTTTACCATATATGCAATCCGGTAGGTGAGCACTCTGGTTTTTCCGGAACCGGCTCCGGCAATGACCATCAGAGGTCCCTCTATTTTGCTGACCGCTTTTTGTTGAACATCATTCAGTTTTTCTAAAATCTCTTTCATCGAGTATCTATCTTTTTAATTTGCGACAAAGATACTAAAGAATAAAGTTTTGAACTCCTAAAACCCCGTAAATCCTCTCTTTTTTTCAACAATATATCTAATTGTTTATACGCTAAGGACTTATTTTTGTATCCTAGCTTTTGGTTTTTTTGAATTTCGAAATCAGTAATTGGTGTGAAAAATAGGAAAAAAAGAAAAAAATATTAGCAAGAGCTTGAATTATATAAAAAAAGTATTACCTTTGCAGTCCCAAATAAAGTGGGGGTATTATATATTATGCTGAAAACAAATTTTACAAACTAGTATGCCAACAATTCAACAATTAGTAAGAAAAGGCAGGACGAAGGTGGAATACAAGAGTAAGTCACCTGCATTAACCGGATGCCCGCAAAGGCGAGGTGTTTGTGTGAGAGTTTATACCACAACACCCAAAAAGCCAAACTCGGCTATGCGTAAAGTAGCGAGAGTACGTTTGACCAATCAAATGGAAGTAAATGCGTATATTCCAGGTGAAGGTCACAACCTTCAAGAACACTCAATCGTAATGATTAGAGGTGGTCGTGTTAAAGACCTCCCAGGTGTTCGTTATCACATTATCCGTGGAGCACTAGACACTTCAGGAGTAGAGGGACGAAATCAAAGAAGATCCAAATATGGAACGAAACGTCCAAAGAAAAAATAATTTAATTTTTAAAAATTGATTAAACAATGAGAAAATCAAAACCAAAAAAGAGAATTATTCTTCCTGATCCAAAGTTTGGTGACATAACTGTTACAAAATTTGTGAACAACTTAATGCTTCAAGGGAAGAAAAATACAGCTTTTAAAATTTTTTACGACGCTATAGATATCGTTAGTGAAAAAACAAAAGAAGATGGTCTGGAAATATGGCGTAAAGGTTTAGCCAATGTTACTCCTGCAGTCGAAGTTCGCAGTCGCCGTATCGGTGGTGCAACATTCCAAATTCCATCTGAAATTCGTGCAGAAAGAAAACAGTCAATAGGGATGAAAAACCTTATTTCATTCGCTCGTAGACGCCATGAAAAATCAATGTCGATGAAGCTTGCTTCCGAAATTATGGCCGCTTATAAAGAGGAAGGTGCAGCCTATAAAAGAAAAGAAGATATGCACCGTATGGCTGACGCAAACAAAGCTTTCTCCCACTTTAGATTCTAAATTATTTACCCTATACTCATAATACAAATAAAGATAAATGAGCAACGAAATTAAACATACAAGAAATATTGGGATTATGGCTCATATCGACGCCGGTAAAACTACAACCACCGAGCGTATTTTGTATTTTACAGGAAAGAGTTATAAATTAGGTGAGGTTCACGAAGGTACTGCTGTTATGGACTGGATGGCCCAGGAGCAGGAACGTGGAATCACAATTACATCTGCAGCAACAACTGTATATTGGAACTTTCTTAACGAACCCTATAAAATCAACATTATAGATACCCCCGGACACGTTGATTTTACAGTTGAAGTTGAACGTTCGCTTCGTGTACTGGATGGTGCTGTGGCTCTGTTTTGTGCCGTTGGTGGTGTTGAACCACAATCGGAAACGGTTTGGAAACAAGCCAACAAATATGGAGTGCCTAGATTGTGCTTTGTTAACAAAATGGATAGAGCAGGAGCTAATTTTTACAGAGTCCTCGATCAAATCGATTCTCGATTAAATGCAACTCCAATTCCAATTCAATTGCCTATCGGTTCTGAAGATACCTTTATTGGATATGTTGATCTTATTCAAAACAAAGCGTATGAATGGGACAATACCGAACTGGGCGGTGTACTTCACGAAATGGAAATTCCTGAAGATATGCTAGATCAAGTGGCACAGTATCGTTCATTGCTTATTGAAACAGCGGTAGAACAAGATGATGTGTTGTTTGAAAGATATCTTGATGATCCAGATTCAATTACCATTGACGAAATTGAAGAGGCTATCAGAAAAGCAACCATTGCCATTAAGATTTTTCCTGTATTTTGTGGAGCCTCTTTTAAAAACAAAGGAATTCAACGCCTGTTGGATGGTATTATTAAATTTCTACCAAGTCCACTGGAAGTTGAGGCGGTTACAGGTATTAATCCTAAAACTGAAAGCCCCGAAGTTCGTTTAGTTGATGCTAAAGAACCTTTTGCCGCTTTGGCATTTAAAATTGCGACCGATCCATTTGTGGGACGTATCGCCTTTTTTAGAGTTTATTCAGGTCGACTAGAATCAGGTTCCATAGTCTATAATTCAACTACGCAAAAACGCGAAAGAATGGCACGCTTAATTAGAATGCATGCCAACAAGCAAAATCCAATCGAATTTATTGAAGCTGGAGATATTGGCGTTGCCGTAGGTTTTAAAGAAATCAGAACCGGAGATACTTTGTGCGATGAAAAACGCCCTATTATTCTTGAGAATATTGTATTCCCAGAACCAGTAATTTCAATTGCTGTTGAACCCAAAACACAAGACGATATTGATAAGCTGTCAAATGCTTTTCATAAATTATCGGAAGAAGATCCAACCTTTGTTATCAAATATGACGAAGTGATGGGACAAACTATTATTAGTGGAATGGGCGAACTGCATTTGGATATTCTAATTGATCGCCTCAAACGCGAATTTAAAGTTGAATGCAATCACGGAAGTCCTCAGGTTGCTTATAAAGAAGCAATTACTTCAACCGTTGAACACCGAGAAATTTATAAAAAACAATCGGGTGGTAGAGGTAAGTTTGCTGATATTACTTTCGAGATAGCTCCTGTTGATAACAACGTTAAAGGTTTAATCTTTGTTGACAACATCAAAGGTGGAGCATTAACAAAAGAATTTATCGCAGCTGTTCAAAAAGGATTTCAAAAAGCGATGAGTAATGGAGTATTGGCTGGTTATCCGTTGGAAGGATTAAAAGTAACGTTGATGGATGGTAATTTTCACGCTGTTGACTCGGACGCACTTTCGTTCGAAATTTGTGCAAGCATTGCATTTAAAAATGCTTGTAAAAAAGCCAGCAGTGTATTTTTAGAACCTATTATGTCGCTTGAAGTTTCATCACCCGCTGAATTTGTAGGCAATGTTAATGGTGATTTAAATAGACGTAGAGCAGTCATTACGGAAATTGATTCAAATGTGAATGGACAGGTAATTAAAGCGCAAGTTCCACTTTCTTCGATGTTCGGATATGTTACGGCATTACGATCATTGTCGTCGGGAAGAGCAAGCTCCACCATGGAGTTCTCACATTACGCGGTGGTTCCTGAATCAATTAGCGAAACTATAACATCAAAAGGAAAATACATACTATAGTAAAACAAAAAATAATTACAACTGTGAACCAAAGAATAAGAATTAAATTAAAATCGTATGACCATAGCTTGGTCGACAAGTCCGCAGAAAAAATAGTGAAAACTGTAAAAACTGCAGGTGCGATAGTGAGTGGTCCGATACCGCTGCCTACAAACAAAAAGATTTTTACGGTAAACCGTGCAACATTCGTAAACAAGAAATCAAGAGAACAATTTGAATTGTCTTCTTACAAAAGAATTCTTGACATCTATAGCTCAACCCCAAAAACGATTGACGCTTTGATGAAATTAGAATTGCCCAGCGGAGTAGAAGTAGAAATTAAAGTGTGAGGTCAAGTATCTTAAGTTAAATTAGTAAAGTAAAAAAAATGTCAGGACTAATTGGAAAAAAAATCGGAATGACTAGCATTTACGATGCCTCTGGTAAAAACATACCATGCACCGTAATAGAAGCAGGTCCTTGTGTTGTTACACAGGTAAAAACCGTCGCAACTGACAAGTATGAAGCAATTCAACTTGCATTTGATGATAAAAGAGAGAAAAACACAACCAAACCCTTGATTGGACATTTTAAAAAAGCGAACACAACCCCCAAACGTATTGTTATGGAGTTTACTCGTTTTGAAATAGAAAATCGTAAGAAGTTCGGAGAAGTTATTGATGTATCCATCTTTCATGAAGGTGAATATGTTGACATTTCAGGAAAAACTAAGGGAAAAGGCTTCCAAGGCGTTGTTAAACGTCATGGTTTTGGCGGTGTAGGTGGTCAAACTCACGGTCAGCACGACCGTTTAAGAGCTCCCGGTTCATTGGGTGCTTCTTCGTATCCTTCTAGAGTATTCAAAGGAATGAAAATGGCCGGCCAAACCGGTAACAAAAAAGCAATGATGATCAATCTTGAAGTTGTTAAAATTTTCCCTGAGAGTAATATTATTGTAGTTAAAGGTTCTGTACCGGGATCGAATGGTTCATACTTAAAAATTGAGAGATGGAGTTAAAAGTATTTAAATTTGATGGTAGCGAAACAGCCAAAAGCGTATCATTAATGGATGAAATGTTTGCAATTGAACCAAATGATCATGCAATGTGGTTGGATGTAAAACAATTATTGGCAAACCGCAGACAGGGTACCCACTGTACAAAAGAGAAATCTACATTGTCAGGAAGTACTCGTAAAATTAAAAAACAAAAAGGCACAGGCGGTGCTCGTGCCGGCAGTATCAAAAACCCGCTATTCAGAGGTGGTGCTAGAATTTTTGGTCCACAACCAAGACTCTATGGCTTTAAGTTAAATAAAAAAGTAAAACAACTTGCTCGCTATTCTGCTCTTTCATACAAAGCGAAAAATCAAGATTTAATAGTTGTAGAAGATTTTACCTTTGATCAACCAAAAACCAAAAACTACTCCGAATTTTTGAGTAATTTTGATTTAGTTGATAAAAAAACTCTTTTAATTGTTTCTGAATCAAATAAAAACGTATATTTGTCCTCACGAAATTTAAAAGGGTCTAATGTTGTAAGTGTCACTGATATAAATACTTACGATATTATGAATGCTTCTAAGTTAATCTTCTTTGAAAGTTCTTTGGAGAAATTGCAAAATACTCAAGTAAGCGAATAGTAAAAATTATTAACAATAAGTGTAATGAATATTATAATTAAGCCCATCATCACTGAAAAAAGAACCACTGCAAGCGAAAAGCATAATGTATATGGTTTTGTGGTTCACAGAAAGGCAAATAAATATCAAATCGTACAGGCTATAAAAGAGCTTTATGATATTGATGTTGAATCAGTTAATACTCTTATTCAACGCGGAAAAAAATCCGTTAGGAATACTAAAACTGGATTTATCCAAGGCAGTAAAAGCTCTGTTAAAAAAGCTTTTGTAAAATTAAAAGATGGACAAGTAATCGATTTTTATAGCAATATCTAAAAATGGCTTTAAAGAAATATAAACCAGTAACACCCGGACAAAGATTCAAAGTGATTAGTAACTTTGATGAAATAACCACAAATGTACCTGAGAAAAGTTTATTAACTCCAATCAAAAAATCGGGTGGACGAAACAATCAGGGAAAAATGACCATGAGATATCTTGGAGGTGGTCATAAAAAAATGTATCGTATCATTGACTTTAAACGCGACAAGGAAAATATCCCTGGCGTTATTAAAAGTGTAGAGTATGATCCCAACAGATCGGCACGTATTGCTCTTGTTGCATACAAAGATGGTGAGAAAAGATACATTAT
>Ga0265295_1004281_pt1 | contig 19385 bp, 19 predicted proteins | sample Munlansysbiofilm_FD_192503 | JGI IMG/M metagenome (GOLD analysis project Ga0265295, IMG submission 192503) | Leachate microbial communities from a municipal landfill in Southern Ontario, Canada - Methane capture system biofilm | ecosystem: Engineered > Solid waste > Landfill > Unclassified ... | reverse complement strand
TGGTCATTGTTCCTCCAATCAAAAAACTGAGCTGCTTGTATCCGCAGCCCCCGCGCAGGTAAAGGGAAAATCCCCCGGGGCTGCGCCTTGCGGGCAGTGCCCCGAGCAGATGCCTGCAAAGTGTCGCTCTGTGAAACCCGTTCCTGACGTGAACAAGGAATGTCTATGAATTCTCTTTCGGACGCGCGTGAAATCGCCGTCAGGGCCCACGGCCTGGGACGGGACCTGACCGATGACCAGGCCCGCCTTTTAAGCGTCTATCTTGGTCTTCTCGTCAAGTGGAACAGCCGCATGAATCTGGTCGGGCCCGCGACCTGGACCGAAATTCTCGATACCCTGATCCAGGACTCCTGGCATCTGGCGGATCTGCTGCAGACCCTTGCGCCCCAGCCCGCCCAGACCTTGGATCTGGGCGCGGGAGCGGGCTTGCCGGGCATTCCGCTGCGCGTCTTCTGGCAGCAGGGCGAGTATTGCCTAGTGGAGCCCCGGCAAAAGCGGGCCATCTTCATGGAGCAGGCCGTGGCGCACATGAAGCTGCCCCGGACCAGGGTCATCTGCGCCCGCATGGAAGCGCTCCCCCCGGCCAGACGCGAGGCCGGGCTCATCGTCAGCCGGGCCTTCATGCCCTGGCAAAAGCTTCTCGGCGCGGTGAAAAGCTACCTCGCGCCGCAGGGGCGGGTGCTGGTCATGAGCAACGATACTTCCGCCGACACGGTGGAGGGCTACAGACTGGAGCAGGTCCGGGACTACACTGTGGCCGGGAAGAAAAGGTATTTCAGGCTATTTGTCCTTGGCGGGCATGACTTCTGAGAGATGCGGCATGAGCAGGCGCGTGGCAACCTTGTCGACCTCCTCGGCCAGGTCCATGAAGCGTTCGAGATATTCAAGAATCTCGATCTTACGGTCCTCGGCGGAGTAGCCGTAGTCTTCCTCCAGCTGGCCGGAGGTCAGGTATTCCTCGAATTCGTTCAAAAATTTTTCACTCAGCATAGGGCCTTCCTAGGATGTGCGGTATCGACCGGATTTAGCTGCCATAAGAGTTTTGCGTGGTCAAAGTTAGATTTTGAATTCTAGTGTCCGCCGTAAATTTTGCTGCGGTGACCAATGCGAACAATCGTTATGAGTACTTTTTCATCCTGAATTTCGGCTATGATACGATAGACCCCAATTCGATACTTCCAAAGTCCACTCAAGCTTCCTCGGAGCGGACCGCCAAAAGCACGGGGATCTTCACGATCAGAAACTCGTTCTCGTAGGAAATTGAGGATATTCTTTTGCGCTTGCTTGTCCAGCTGGGCCAATTCCTTTTCAGCTTTCGCGGCAAACTCAATCTGCCAGGCCAAGGCGATCCTCTACTTCTTCCAAGGTGTACGTGCGGCTTCTACCAGCTCGGAGGTCTTCGAGTCGCTTTTCCGCCAAGTAAACGTCTTCCAGGTCGTCAAGATATTCCGCTACCGCTTCGCGGATATAAAAGGCCTTTGAACGGCCAGTTTCCGCAGCAAGCGCATCAAGTCGGTGCTCTAGGTCTTCATGCAAGCGCACAGATGTTGGCATATTGTCCTCCTTCCCGATCAATTGAATACATGTATTCATTTATCTCGACCATGGCAAGAAATCCAGAGGTTGAAATATTCAGCGAAGCTTACACCGTCATAGGCTTTAAGCCTTCGCAAAGCCACGCTGACGAGCGGTAGATGTGGCTGGAAACTGAGCGCAAAAAAAAGGGTTCGCAGCTTAAAAGCCACCAACCCTTTGATCTTTTATGGTACCGGAGGCGAGACTCGAACTCGCAAGGGGTTGCCCCCGGAGGATTTTGAGTCCTCTGCGTCTACCATTCCACCACTCCGGCGTGAGGAGTCGTTCTTAGTGAAGCCGTATTCCAAAGTCAACCATATTCTTGGGGAAAATTCCAGTGCAGGAGGATTTGTGTCGACGTCCTCCAGACAAAACTTGACGGGGCTGGCTCAGAAGCAAGGCAAGGGGCTGGGTATGTTGGCCCAGGCCGGTGACCTGCCGGTCAAATTCGGACCACTCGATTCTTGCCGACTTCTCTCACGCTTCAACGTTTTTCAAGGAGCGCGGGGACAAAAACCGTTCTCTACTGTCATGCACCTGGAGAAATTTCTCTGCGGCCTTGAATCCTTCGCGTAATGGCCTTATCAAGAAAGCATGTCTATTTACCGAAGCTCCAATTCCTTCCGTATTCTCGGCGTTCTGGCTGCCCTTATTTTGGCCGTCCTGGCCGGTTTTGTTTTCGCGCAGGAGGCGGACACGGGGCGGAGGGGGTATGTTTTGACCGTTGATGATGCCATCGGACCCGCCACCCGCGACCACATTGTGCGCAACATCACTCGTGCCGAGAAGGACGGAGCGGAAGTGGTCGTGTTGCGTCTGAACACTCCCGGCGGGCTTGACGCTTCCATGCGCGACATCATCCGCAAGATTCTGGCCTCCGAAGTGCCGGTGGTGACCTGGGTCGCGCCGGCCGGGTCCCGTGCCGCCAGTGCCGGAACCTACATCATGTACGCCAGCCATATCGCGGCCATGGCCCCGGCCACCAATCTCGGCTCGGCCACGCCGGTGCAGATCGGGGGCGGCGAGAGCGACAAATCGCCATCGAGCTGGGAGCGTGCCCGGGAGGCAATGGAAAAAATGCGGGAGGGGGATGAAGGCGTCAACGCCACGGAGCAGCCGGAAAATCTGCCCGACGACGCCATGGGGCGCAAGGTCGTCAATGACGCCGTGGCCTACATCAAGGGGCTGGCCGAACGCCACGGCCGTAACTCCGAGTGGGCCGAACGCGCGGTGCGGGAGGCCGTAAGTCTGACGTCCTCCGAGGCGCTGGAGCAGAGGGTTGTGGACGTTGTCGCGGCCAACCTGCCCGAGCTTCTCGAAGCCATCGACGGTCGCGAGGTGCGCATGGAGAACGGCACGCGCACCCTGCGCACGGCAAATCTTGCCACCGTCGAGATCGAAACCGACTGGCGCACTGAGCTGCTGGCCATCATCACCAATCCGACTCTGGCCTATATGCTGCTGATGGTGGGCATCTACGGCCTGATTCTCGAGGGCTACAATCCGGGCGCCATGGTGCCCGGGGTAATCGGCGGCATCTGCCTGCTGCTGGCGCTGTATGCCTTCCAGATCCTGCCCGTGAACTTCGCCGGGCTTGCGCTTATCCTGCTGGGCATGGCGCTGATCGGAGTGGAGCTTTTCATTCCGGCCTTCGGCATCCTTGGGATCGGCGGCATTGTCGCGGTGGTGGCCGGTTCGGTCATTCTTTTCGAGGGCGACATGCCCGAATTCCGCATCAACACATATGCCATTGTCGGCATGGGAGCCGGCTCTGCTCTGCTCTTCGGCGGCATCGTCTGGGTGGCCGCACGCACGTTGCGCAAACCGCGGCTCAGCAGCCGCGAGGCAATGGTCGGCCTTGAAGCCGAAGCCATTCAGGATTTTGTCGACGGACTCGGGAGGGTGCATCTGCAAGGCGAGAACTGGTCGGCCAGGTCACGGCATCCGATCCGTCAGGGCGACACGGTCCGCGTTATGGCCATGGAAGAAGAGGGGCTCGTCCTTTCCGTGACCCCGGCGCCGACCGGCAACGACAAACACTAAAAAGGAGAACCGCATGAATCCCTTTTTTCTGCAATTTGCGACTTTTGGCGTAGTCCTGCTGGCGGTCTTGCTTTACTTTACGATCAAGATCCTGCGCGAGTACGAGCGCGGGGTGGTCTTCACTCTGGGCCGGTTCGACAAGGTCAAGGGGCCGGGCATGATCATCCTCATCCCCTTCGTGCAGCAGATGGTGCGGGTGGACCTGCGCACCGTGGTCATGGACGTTCCCACCCAGGACGTCATTTCGCACGACAACGTGTCCGTGCGGGTCAACGCCGTGGTCTACTACCGGGTCATTGATCCGGAGAAGGCCATCATCGCCGTTGAGCACTTCATGGAAGCCACCAGCCAACTGGCCCAGACCACCTTGCGCTCCGTGCTCGGAAAGCATGAACTCGACGAAATCCTGGCCGAGCGCGACAAGCTCAACGAGGACATCCAGAAGATTCTCGACCGCCAGACCGACGGTTGGGGAATCAAGGTCTCCAACGTGGAGATCAAGCATGTCGATCTCGACGAATCCATGATCCGGGCCATCGCCAAGCAGGCCGAGGCGGAGCGGCAGCGGCGCGCCAAGGTCATCCACGCCGAAGGCGAGCAGCAGGCCGCGCAGAAGCTGGTGGAGGCGGCGCAAAAGCTGTCCGAAAGCACCAATGCGATCCAGCTCCGCTACCTGCAGACACTGGGCGAAATCGCGGGGGAGAAGAACTCGACCATCGTTTTCCCGGTGCCTATCGACACCTTGAAGACCTTGTTCGGCGGAAAGTCCTGAATCGTCGCCGGTCGGGGGAGATGCCGCAGGGAACATGAGGACAGGTTCGGGGTGGCTCCAAAAAGGGGTGCAGCCGACATCGCGAGCCGCGATCCGAGGCCGTGTCCGCTTAGCGGCCTGGAGAGGAAATAAACGCTTGGCGACAAGTGGGTGGCCGTCGTCATGGTCTTCGGGGCCGCAGAAACGTATTCGCCGGCTTCGTCGATTTGAATCCCTTGGCTTTGATTGCTTTGCAGCCGCAACGGGAGGAGGCTTTGCCGGATCAGCCCTGCGGATCTTCCGCCAGTTCCGGCCAAAGGTACTGGGCGTTGTCGCGGTTAATCGAGGCGAGAAAAACGGCCAGATGCTCATCTTCTCCGAAATGACACTCGTGGAAACGGATCAGTTTTCCCGTGTCGGATTTCACCCCGAAATCCCCCACGCGCATGACCACGCGCTCAAGTCGGATGTGCTCGTGCGGCGAATCGAGTATTTCCCGTATGTTCCGAAGGCATGGGGCCAGTTCCGATTTTGTTGAAAGCGAATCAAGTTTCTCCTTCAGTCCGTTCATCTCCCGCTTCCCCTGCGAGAGTTTGGCCTGCAACGAGGCGGGCGCAGATATGGGCCTATTTTCCTTGAGCGCGTAATCCAGAGTTTGCAGTTGCGCTTTGAGCAGGGCTTCGGATCGTTGCATCTCGGTGCGTACACTCTTGTCCTGGCGGATGCGCGCAGGGGCCAGACCAATGAGATACCGCATCACGTTTTCCGTAAGCTTTTCGCGTAATTCAAGTAGCGTCGGGGCCGCACTGGAAAATTCGTGATCCAGGAATTCCACTGCGTTTTGCAGCACTTCCCGCTTGATCATTTCCCCTTCAATCTCGTTACCCAGAATCATGTACTCGTGGCGATGCATTGTCAGCAGAAAGAAGCAATCCCGGCTTTTGGTGCTGGTGAAGACTTCTTTTATCGTTACTGAATGGCGCAGGGCATCCACCGCGTCTTTGGTGGAATCGAAAAGTACCGGGCCAATGGCTCTTTCGTTTGGTGCGTTGCGGTCCAGAACGTACGGCTCCCCCAATTCCTCGACCAGGCTCTCGGCGTAAGCGCAGGCTCTCTCTACAGAATTGACCACCGTTTCGGCGCATGCGGCATCCTCCTCGATATCAAAGGCGTTCTCGTCAGCGATGTGCTTGAGAATCCTTTCGACGAGGGGGGCGGTTTCGCGTTTTTTCTTTTTGAAAAACCATTTCATGATGTTGGCTCGCTATCGGCATCATTTAAATTTTACGCTGAATGGCGGAAAATGTGTACGATTTTTGCTAGATGGAATGATTTGGTTCTCAATAAGGCAGGATTTTCCTGCAAGCAAGGAGGGAACATGGAAATCGGCGGCACGCATTCAATCATGGGCATACGTACAAATTACGCAGCTCAGGGACGCGCACCCAGGGAGATCCCTGCAAGCCAAGGGGACACGATCACCCTGTCCTCGGAAGCCAAGCGCCTGATGGAGTATTTTCGCAACAAAGAGGTCCACGCAACGGACCGGGAAGCGGCAAGCGCTGCCGGGTCAGCCGAAACCTCGTCCGAGGGCTTGGCTGATGACGCGCAGGGCGACGCGGTCAGCGCGGTGCAAGGTTCCTCATCCGGGAGCGGTTCCGGGTCGGACAGCCAGGTCGAGGATATCGAGAAGCGCATCAAAGACCTGATGGACAAGGTCAAGCACATCATGGACAGCGATCTGCCGCCTGAACAGAAGCAAAGCGCGGCCGCCCCGTATTTGCAACAGATTTCGGAGTTGCAGCAACAGCTGCAGCAGCTCATGAGCGAGCAGCAGAAAAAGGCCTAGCAGGCTGCCTCAAAACGGCGATCCGCTTCATCACTGCGGAACATCCAGAACCTCGCCCCATGCGCGTCGCTCCTGGATGTTCCTTGTGCATCGCAGTTCGCCATTTTTGAGCAGCCTGGGCATTGTTTCAGGCAATCAGCCAGGAGCTCATGGCGAAGTCGTCATGAAGCGCAGTCCGTTCGCAGGGAACTGTGCGCTTTCATGGCGCAGAGCTTGCCGCACATGGTGCAGGTTTTGCCTTCGCTTGAGCGGTTCTCCTCCCAGCGGCGCCGTGGCAGGTCCGGGTCCAGGGCGGCCTGGAACATGCCTTCCCAGTCCAGTTCCTTGCGGCAGACGGACATGACCCGGTCCCGCTCGATGGCGCCCGGAACGCCCTTGGCGATGTCGCCGGAATGCGCCGCAATGAGCGTGGCGATCACGCCCTGGCGCACGTCGTCCTGGTCGGGCAGGCAAAGGTGTTCGGCCGGAGTCACGTAGCACAGGAAGTCCGCGCCTGCCGCAGCCGCCGCAGCGCCTCCGATGGCTGCGGTGATGTGGTCATAGCCAGGGGCGATATCCGTGGTCAGCGGGCCGAGCACGTAAAAGGGCGCGCCGTCGCAGATGCGTTTTTGCAGCATGACGTTGCCGGCGATCTGACTGAGCGGCATGTGTCCCGGTCCTTCGATCATGACCTGAACCCCTCGGTCTCTGGCCCGTCCGGCCAACTCCCCAATGACCAGCAGTTCCTGGATTTGCGCCGAATCAGTGGCGTCGCTGACCGCGCCGGGCCGCAGGCCGTCGCCCAGGCTTAAAGTGACGTCGTAGCGAAAGGCGATGTCCAGGAGCTTTTCGTAATTCTCAAGCAGGGGGTTTTCGCGGTTGTTGCGGTCCATCCAGGCCGCCAGGAGCGCCCCGCCCCGGCTGACGATGCCGGCCACCCGGTCCTTGGCGTGGGTCCGGGCCACGGCCTGGCGGGTCACTCCGCAGTGCACGGTGATGTAGTCGATTCCAGCGGCGCATTGCGCTTCGATGGATTCAAGCAGCATGGACGCGGTCATGGCCTCGATCCCGCGCCCGGCCTCGACCAGGTCGGCGGCCACCGCATAGAGGGGCACCGCTCCGACCATGACCGGCGAATGGTCGAGAATCGCCCGCCTCGTGCTCATCAGGTCCCGTCCCGTGGACAGATCCATGACGCTGTGCGCCCCGGCCCTGACCGCCATGTCGAGCTTGGCCAGTTCGATGTCCAGCGTTCCCTGCGCTCCCGATGTTCCAATGTTGGCGTTGACCTTGGTTCTAAGGCCCTCGCCGATCCCTTCGGCCGCAAAATCCCGGCCCACATTTTTGGGGATGACGATGCGTCCCCTGGCCACGCCGGTGCGGATGGTTTCAGGGCACAGGTTTTCCTTTTCCGCCACCACCCGCATTTCCCGGGTGATTGTTCCCTCTAGGGCAAGACTGAGTTGTGTCATGTCGACCTCGGTTGAAAATGAAAAAGCCGTTTTCCAGCAATAGGAAAACGGCCGCGCGAGCGTCGTCATGTTTTCGTTTTCCTACGCTGGAATTATCCAGATCAGGTTCAAAGGGTATAATCTCAGACTCTTGCGAGCCACCCCTAACTTGGAAAATGGAAACTAGACCTTTTCGACCCGGAGGTCAACGGCATTGGGTGGATTTGCCCGAGCTTTCATCATGCGGACTGAGGTCTTTGCTTTCTGGGTCAACTCGGCCCACCTGCGCGCATACGCGGCGCAAGCCTGGAACGGTCCAGATGCTCCGCGTTACAGAAACTCCTGTAGGCATCCTGATTCAGGGGGAAGTCCCAGGATCCGCTTCTGAGTTCGATCCTGCCGCCGAATCCCGTCTTGAAGCGGTACATGCCGTGGAAGGGATGCGCGGGGTCCAGGCCGGGGGAGACCGCGCCCATTTCGTAGGTCAGGCAGCCGCGTGTCCGGGCCAGGTTCATGGCGGTCCAGTGCATGAGGTAGGGGGCCATGAGGTTTCGTTTCAGGTTGGAGGACGCGCCGTAGAGGAAGTTGGCCGCCTTGCCTGAAATCCCGATGATGGCTCCGGCCAGGTTGTCCGCCCCGTGGCTGGCCAGCAGAAAGACAAGTTCCGCATTTCCTTTTCCCGCGAACCGGCATTTGAACAGGGCCGCGAAGTTTTCATAGCTGCATGGCGAAAATCCGTTGCGCTGCGCAGTCTGGCCGTACAGGGCGTAGAATTCAGGCAGGTTGTCCGCGCTGACCGCGCGTACGGTCACGCCTTTTCGCTGGGCCAGGCCGATGTTGTAGCGGGTCTTGGCCTTCATGCGCGACATGATCGCTTCTTCGTTTTCGTCCAGATCCACCACCAGCGAGCTGGCCACGGTCAGGTCGGTGGGGGATTTGCGGATGTTCCAGTGTCTGGTGCCCATGTTCATGCGCATCTCGCGGATTCTTGGTTCCGGAAAGGCGGTCCATTCCCGCTTCTTCATTTCGTCGGCATAGAGCGACTTCCAGGGCAGGTCGTAGCGGATGCAGGCCACGTCCGGACCCAGCTTTTCGGCCAGGGACAGGGAAAACTCTTCAAGAAAAGGGCCGTAGTTTTCTTCGTCCGGGGCGTATTCAGGCCCCTGTGGCACCACGGCGATCTTTTTTTGCCCGCGGGGCTGCAAGAGTACCAGCACGTCCCCGCGCCGTCTGGACTCCAGGTCGAAGGCCAGCGGCTTATAGCCCAACCTGGATTTGACCTGCGCCCAGTACGGGGTCTGGAAGATGATGTCGGTAGGCAGAAGCGCCTGGGGTGTTTTTGCGCAGAGATCGAACATTTTGCAGCCTCCTGTCGGTATTTTTGATCGAGTTTTGGTAAAGAAAAAGGGGGATGCGCAAGCGACGCATCCCCCAAGAAGAAGTTCTATCTTTGAGGTGTTCAGGCGTGCATGCGCTGGTGAAACTGCCGGGTTTCGGCAGTGGGGCTGTTCACGATTCGAAAGGCCATGTTTTTTCCTCCTCGGCACGGTCCGGGCAAGACGGTAACAAGCAAGGGGGAGGCTTGCGAAAGCCTCCCCCTGACAATTCCGGACTCGAAATGACGTCGAACTGCTATACGCATTTTTCCATTCATGCAAGCCTGTCGATCTTTTATTGGAAAATTATTCATATTGAACGCTTTTTCAGCTCGCTGTACGCAAAAATTCTCTTTTTAACGCATTGCAAAAAAATAATGATAAAAGAGTTATCAAAAAAATAATTTCATCATGCAATATGATGTATGTTTTATTTTGCGCTAAAAAATTCTCTTTCCACGAAAATGAGCAATGTTTTGTAAGAATTTTCTGTCAAGCTTGACTATGATTGACTTTCCGGAAGATTATGTGCTTTCGCGCTGTTATTGCCGCATGGACATGTTTTTATGTCGGTTGTGGCCGCAGGCGCGCAAAAGCGAAAGGAAGAGCCTACGAGGACAAGCATGAACACAAAACCAAACATCACCATAACATCTCTTGACGCCGAGCGCCTTGAGATACTTCTCGATTCCCTGCCCAAGGGCGGATTTCCGGGCAAAGCCGCTTTGGAGGAGGAACTGGACCGCGCTCGCATCGTGGATCCCAAAAATGTTCCACCCACCGTGGTGACCATGAATTCCACGGTCAAATTCAAACTCATGCCCGCAGGCGAGGAATTCTGCCTGACTCTTGTCTATCCGGGCAGGGTTGACGATCACGGCACGACAATTTCGATCCTGGCTCCGGTGGGCAGCGCCCTGCTCGGGCTTTCCATCGGCGATGAAATCCAGTGGCCCCGGCCCGGCGGCGGGATGCTGCAGGTGCGCATCGAAGAGATCGTCTATCAGCCCGAACGCGCAGGAGAGTACGAGCTTTGATTCTCCGCAGCAGTCATTTTGCCTGCGCGCATCCGCGCCGCCATTTTCCGACGGAAGCGGCCGGGGTTGCCTCCCGGCCGCTTCTGTTTCATATGGCGACCATGAAGCCTCGATTCGCCATTCCTCGACTGCGTTCCCGTCAGCGGGCCTTGCTGCGCATGTATCGCACCGTGGTCGACTTCACCTATGATCTGGAGATCTGGATGGAGGCCGCCGGTTCGCTGCGCTACGTCTCACCCTCCTGCCTGCGCATGACCGGATACGCGGCCCAGGATGCGCGGCGCGACAGGGATTTTTTTGCGCGAATCATCGTTCCCGAGGATTTTTCGCAATGGCGGCGGACCATGGACTGCGGACACCGGGAGGACATCGCGGCCATGGATTTCCGTATTCGCCGCCTGGACGGTTCCCAGATATGGCTGTCCCAGGAGACCACCCGCGTCTTCGATCCGCGCGGCAGATTCCAGGGTTGGCGCCTGTCCCTGCGCGACGTGACGGAGCGGGTGCAGGCCCGCATGTTTCTCGACCAGGCCCGGCAGAACCTCGAAGAGCGGGTGCGGGAGCGTACGGCGGAGCTGGAACTGTCCCGCGAGCGCTACCGGGCTCTGTCCGGATATCTGCAGGACCGTATCGAGAAGGAGCGGGCCCACATTTCACGCGAGATTCACGACGTTCTGGGGCAGGACATGACCGCCATGAACATGGGTCTGCACCGCCTGGAACGCTCTTTCCAGGACACCGGCGACAGTCGCCTGGCGCAGGTCGTGGAGTTGCGCGCTCTGGTGGCCGGCACTCTGCAGACGGTGCGCCGCATCTCGCGGGAATTGCGCCCGCCCATGCTCGATGAACTGGGATTCGCCGAGGCCGTGGCCTGGCAGATCCGTACTTTTGCCCGTGCCTCGGGGCTGCGCGTGGATCAGCACATCGACGGCATTCCCGACCTGCCCGCGGCCCTGGCCACATCCATGTACCGGGTTTTGCAGGAATGCCTGACCAATGCGGCCCGCCATTCCGGCGGCAACCGTCTGCACGTGGCCGTGCAGGCCGCAAAAGGGGAGCTTGTCATGCGCGTGGCCGACAATGGCCGGGGCATCACGAAGGCCCAAGCCGACGCCTCGGGCTCGCTTGGTTTGCTCGGAATGCGCGAGCGGGTCCGCCTGGCCGGAGGAACGCTTACAGTGGACCGTCTGCCCAAGGGCGGAACCGAAGTTGTGGTCAGGGTGTCCCTGGCCGGGGAGAATGGCTCATGCGTATCTTGATTGTGGACGATCACGCGGTGGTGCGGCGCGGCACCATGAACATCATCATCGACCGCTTCCCGGAGTGCGAATTCTCCGAGGCGGGAACGGTGCACGAGGCGCGGCTGGTGCTGGAGGACGCGCGGTTCGACCTGGTGATCCTCGATATTTCCCTGCCCGACGGAAGCGGGTTTGATTTTCTGGAGTACGCGCAGGAACACACTCCGGGCCTGCCCGTGATCATGCTCAGCATGCATCACGAGATCGAATACGCCCAGCGCTGCCTGAGCCTCGGCGCGCGCGGCTACTTAAGCAAGAATTCCGCTCCCGAAGAGCTTGAAGAAGCCATGATCTCCATTCTGGACGGCGGCATCTACGTCAATCCGTCGTTGCTCGACTCGCGTCGGTCGACCTCGGCCATGGACTCTCTGTCCCGCCAGGAACGCGATGTGGCCCGCAGGCTGGCCAAAGGCGAGACCATGACCGCCATCGCCCAGGCCATGGGCGTCAGCGTCAAGACCGCCAGCACCTACCGTACCCGCGCCATGCGCAAGCTCGGTATCGCCACTACCTCCGGCCTGATCCGCTACCTGCTCGAACGCGGTCTGGCCGATATGTGAGGGGTGTCGGAAGAATCCGACAAGATTGCATCCGAAGCGCCGGAGAGTATGGCTTTCTGAAAGGATACCGCATGGAAGAGATAGGATTTTTGTTGCTTCTGGCCGGGGTGCTTGGCCTGGCGCTGTCGCTGGTCATGCTGAGCCGGCGAAAACGCGTTACGAAACGTTCGTTGCCGGATAATTTCGATTTCGCTGACCGCAAATATTCCGAGAGAAGACGATGAGGCTGAGCCGTGAGGAACTGGAACTGCGCGCCTTTGATCCGCCGCACCTGGGCATGCCCGGCTGGCCCTGTCAGGCCGGGCGCTGGGAGGAGGAAGGCCGCTTTGTGGAGATTTTCGTGGCCGCGCGCGAAGGCAGGATCATCGACGTGGGTTTTCTGACCAACATCCCCGGCGACGGCCTTGTCTGCGCCTCGGTCTATTGCGACGCGGTGCTGCAAAAAACCGTGGAAGAGGCCCTCGCCCTTTGCGTGCAGGACATTTTGGCCCTTTTCCCCTCGCCCATGAAAGATGATTCCGCCTTGCACGACATCCTGAAAATCTGCGTCGACGCCGGCGCCAAATCCATCACCGCCTGTCCCCAGCAGCCTTAGCAGGCTGTCCATAATATTCCGGCTCGGTCAGAGTCGGATCAGACCAAGACTGCCGCCGATTCGCACGCTCCGCCTGCCACGAAGCCATCCCCGCGCAGGCGGGGAACCAAGCCCCATGCGCCTCATCCGTCTCATGCCTGTCCGTCTTCCCCGCGCAGGCGAGGACCCATCCCATCTTTTCTGTTCCTTAAAGCAACGTCCCGGCGTGTCGTCAGCGCGGCCAGGGCCGCAAGGGCCGTCCTGGTCGCGCCTTCGATGGCAGCCAAATATTCGTGGTCGAAGGTGTTGTCGCGTCGGTTGGCGATGGCCGGACAGATGGCTCCTGCCCAGTGCCCGAGGCCGCCGAGGAAATGCAGCAGAAAACTCGCCTCCATCTCCATGTTCTCGACCCGCTGGCCGGGGAGGCCGGGATCGAATTCGCTCAAAACCTTGTCCAGATCCGGCGTGCTTGGCCGCAGGCGGGAGATGTCGCGGCCCTGGGGCGCGAAAAATCCGCTGCTTGAAACGGTGAGTCCTGCCTTGGCGGCAACTCCCAGGTCCTTTGCGGCCTGCGTTAGCGCCCGGACCACTGCCGGTTCGGCGCGGGAGACATAGGGATGAATTTTTCCCCGGAACCGTGAGTCCGGCCTGGCAGCCTTTTCAACCACTGTCGCCAGTTCCCGTTCCAGGCGCGCACAGGTCGCATCCGGGCAGGGCGTTTCGTAGAACAGGCCGGTGTTGTCCATGCCTAACGCGTAGGTGGTGATGATGGATGTGCCGAGCCGGGTCGATGCCTGCAACCCCCCGGAAGTACCGACCCGGATGACGTGCAGCCTCGGAAAGAGGGGTTTGGGCTTTCTTGTGGCGAAGTCGATCTCGTTTAGCGCCACCAGTTCGTTGGCCACGATCTCAAGAGAGGGCGTGCCCATGCCGGAGGTCGCCACGGTGGCGCGCACGGGCGAGATGATCGTGGCCCGGCCGCCGGTGGCGCAGTATGTGCCCGTGGTCGTGACCAGGCCGCGGTGTTCCCGCTCGACCTCCAGATCATGCAGAAAGGTCCGGGCGATGAATTCGGCCCGCCCAGGGTCCCCGACCAGCAGAATGTCGGGCGCAAGCTGTTCGGGCGTGATCTGAAGATGATAGATGCGCCCGCCGGCGTCGATGGGCAGGTCGGCCTCGGTGAGGGCGGGGACGGGGCAGGGGGGTGAATCGGGTGCGTCGCTCATGGCAGGCACGTATCGAAGTTCGTGTCGGCTGGCCAGCATGGCTTCCGGCGCGAGGTTCGGGTCATACCGAAGGCAGCGCCTTCCAGACCATGTTCAGGCCCATGATCAGGATCATCAGGAAAAGCACGCGTTGAAAGGAGAGGTCCTGCAAGCGTCCGGACACGCGCATCCCGGCCCACGCGCCAAAGGAAACCGAGGGCAGGGCGGCGATGTAGAGCCAGAGCGCGTGCATGCTGTACAGCCCGGCCAGGGCGTGGGCCGCGACGATGAACATGCCGCTGACAATGAAGAATGCGCCTAGCGCCGCCTTGATCTGCTGCTGGGTGCCGCCGCGCAGGGAAAGGTACACGGCCAACGGCGGGCCGTTGAATCCGAAGGCCGTGCCGAGACCCGTGGACAGGAATCCGGCCAGCATGCCCCAGGGCGCGGCCAGTTTTCTCTTGCTGACCCGCGTGCCGCTCAGGCCCCAGATGGAATAGGCTATCAGAAGAGCGCCGAGACCGAATTTGAGTCCCGCTTCCGGGACATTCTTCAGCACCAGCACGCCGCAGACGGCTCCGGGCAGTCCGCCTAGAAACAGCGCCTTGATGCCGCAGGAGTCAAGATGGTTGCGATAATTCCAGGCCATCTGGACGTTGAGCGAAAGGACTACCAGGCCGCAGGTGGAGACGGCCAAAGGCATATCCAGCCCCGATGCCACGATAGGCATGGCCACCAGTGCCGCGCCGAAACCGACGATGCCGTTGACGAACCCGCCAAGCAGCCAGCCAAAGATGGTGTTGAAGAGAGCGTATGGTAATTCCATATTCATGTGAAGAACTCCGCACAAGTCCGATTACCGGTATGTCGGCTTGTGTGAATCCAGTCCGGGAAAGGGTCGCGTCGTTTCATGTCGCGCCACGATTTTGAAAAACAATGCGGCGTGGTAACCGGAACAAAAGGGAGGCATCTGTCTGTACGGCATGATGTCTCCCTTTTGTCTAATACTCTACTTGTTCAGAATATCTTGGGCGTATTGTTTTTGCAATTTTTCAAGTTCACCGGTATCCGTCATTTCCTTGATGACTGCGTCGATCTTTGGCACCAGGTCCTTGTTCTTTTCATTGACGTAATGGTAGAGCGGATGAACTTTAAGTGGATTTTCCACCGCAACCACGTCGGTGATCCCTGCATTTTTGAGGATTACCATGCCGTTTTCAAGGCTGGTGAGGGCCAATTCGGCACGGCCTGCCTCGACGAAAGGCATGAGCAGGTCTTCGCTTGGTACTTCGTGCACATTCTCGAGGTCGCTTGTAATGTCTTTGGTGTGCGCCACTCCACGAGTGATGACGATGGAGTATTTTTTGAGTTCTTCAGGGCTTGAGAGCGTGATGTTGCTGTCTTTTCTGGCGAATGCCTGGGTCGTGAGCGCGGACAGTGGCGTTGGAACGCGAATCAGCGAAGGGAATTTTTCGCCGACGCTCCAAATACGCAGGGTCTCGCCGTCTCGTTCACCTGAGTTCGCTGCTTCCAAGGCGCGGACCCCGGACATGGCTTCGACCTCGATCTCGATTCCGGCGCGTTTGTACACTTCCTTGAGCAGGCGTTCGCCTATCTCCTGTTCAGGAAGATTTTCAATGCGGACAAATGTGTATTTCGGAGCGGCCATACTTACCGCAGGGATGAGCAGGCACACCGTAAGAAATATAAATGCGATTTTTTTCATCATTCTTCCTTGTTGTTCCGTTAACTTGTTAAATAGAATTATAACCTTGCCTTTGCTGCCTTTTACCGTGGTACTCGCCTGGGCCTTCAGATCCTGAACTTGCCGACAAGAGCGTTCAAACTTTTCGCCAGAGCGCTCAGTGCTTCGGAATTTTCCTGCACCGTCCCGGCCATGTTGGATATGTCTCCTGAAGTGCCGCTGACATCGTCAACGCTTCGTGCGATTTCGCGAGCGACAGCGCCTGCGTGGGCGACATTCTCGTTCACCTCCTTAACGCCCAAGGACGCTTGCCCGACGTTGCCCGCGATATCACGGGTCGTCACGGATTGTTCCTCAACAGCTGCCGCTATGGTGCCCACGATCTGGTCGACGTCGCCCACGATCTGGCTGATCTGGTGTATTTCGTCGACGGTGATTCCGGTTGCACCCTGAATGCCCTGGATCTTTTCCCGGATCTCCTCGGTGGCCCGAGCGGTCTGCATTGCCAATTCCTTGATTTCATTTGCCACGACAGCAAAGCCGCGCCCTGCATCTCCGGCCCGTGCAGCTTCGATGGTTGCATTCAAAGCCAGGAGATTGGTCTGGGAGGATATGGCCGTAATGGTTTCGGTAACCTTGCTGATCTCCGTCGCGGCGATGCCGAGTGCGTTGACTCTGCCCGAAGCCTCTGAAGATTTGAGCACCGCATTTCCCGTGATGTCCTTGGCCTTGGCGGTGTTTTGTGAAATTTCGTGGATGGTTGAACTCATTTCCTCGGAAGAAGAGGCGACTGTGCCGATATTGACTGCGAATTCTTCCATGGCGGAAGCAACGGAGTTCATATTGCCGCTCATGGAGTTCAATGATGTTGAAGCGCTGTTCGATTGTCCGGCCATGGCCTCTGCGGACGTTGAAAGGGTGGAGGAAAGTTGCAGGAGGTTCTCGGCGGACCGTTCAAGTCGTTGAGCGTTGTCCACCACTTCAGAAATGATGGCGCGGATTTTTTCGATGAAGAGGTTGAACCAGTCGGCAAGTTCCTGGATTTCCGTTCCGGATTTGTCATCAAGGCGCCGTGTCAGGTCGCCTTCGCCCTCCGCGATATCCTTGAGCATGGCGATCATTCCGCGCAGTGAGCGCGTTATCGTGCGGCGAACAAAGAACACGATGCCCAAAACCAGCAGGGCGTCTACCACGACGACGCGCAGTATTGTGGCTAACAGTGTTTCGCGAAGCGCTTCGTTCAGGAATCTTTTGCTCATGAACAGCGTGAGTTCACCCAGGTCGGTTTTCTTGCCGTTTTTCTCGTAGGCTAGAGGAATCGAAATGGTTTCATAGTCCCCCGGTTCTACATGACTTTCCAGAGGGGCGGCCTCCCAGGCTTCATCCCGCACCACTCCGGTAACGAGCTTGTCTTTGTGCATGACCATGGCGGCGTAGAGATTCCGGTTGGTCATTTCACTTTCCAGGACGCCCGTGGCTCCGTCCGCATTCATGTTCCAGAGCGGTGCGATCAGGTTGACCGCCAACCTGCCAGAAATAATTTGCAGATCCTGGTCCAGCGATGAGGTCAACGCAGATCGGGAGCGAATATAGTCCATGGCGCCCAGTCCGCTCAAAACAACTGTGACGATAGCAGCAATGAAGCTGGCCATCAAAATTTGCAGACTGCGTGTTTTATTCATCGCTGTTTCCTCAAAATGCAAAAAGTTTGTGTTAATGTTGTTGAATATTTATTGTTCGAACTTTTGATATATATTGTTTTATATATTAATTTTCATGCTTCTTTTTTCCTTTATAATTGAATTAACATTCATTCAGATGGAGTAAGAGAGTGAGCATGCTAATTTTTTTACATTCTGAAAAGTTGATTTTATTAAGTTTTTGTAGCGCTCCCAGGGAGTGCCGTAGCGTCATCCCCGGGAGCTTCGGAGGTTAATTGCGGTCGAGACCCAAGATGCGGCTCGCGTTTTCGTACATGACCTTGCGCCGTACTGTTTCGCTCAAGGGGAACGATTCATAGGCCGACAGCGCGTCTTTCAGTTCGATGAACGGATGCGCGCTGGCGAAGACGACCTTGTCCTGGATGATGGTGCTCATGGCCTGCACGAAAATGTCGGCCATGGGCGCGCGCTCGTATTCGGAGAAATCCATGTACACGTTGGCGTTGCGCAGACAGGCGTAGACGGCCTCGTTGACGTAGGGGTAGCCGCCATGGCTCATGATGATGGTCAGTTCGGGAAAATCACGGGCGACCTGATCGATGTGGCGGGGATCGGCGTAGTCCATGATCGCTCCGGGCACCTGCGGCGGCGGGGCCATGGTCACGAACACGGGCAGGTTCAGCTCCGCGCACTTGGTGTAGACCGGGTAGTAGCGGGCCTCGCAGGCCGGGATGTGGGCCAGGTAGGGGTCGATGGCGATGCCCTTCATGCCGAATTCTTCGACGGCCCTGACGATTTCATATACGGCGGCCATTTTCTTGTGCGGGTCGATGCCCCAGAAGCCGATGAATTTTTCCGGATAGGCCGTGCAGAACTCCAGCACGCTGCCGTTGTTGGCCGGGGAGCCGTAGGTGGTTTCGCAGTCGCGGCCGGTGATGACCGCGCGCTCGACGCCGCGTCTGTCCAGATCGGCCACGATCTCGGGCAGGGGCTGTGGCGTGCGGGCGTCAAATCCGATGGCTTGGCAGGCAGCCTTGAACATGGCGCTGTTCTTGATGCCGTTTATTATCTCGGGTGTGTTGGGGCGAAAACGGAAATCGATGATTTTCATGGACAAAGTCTCCTTATCCGGTGCTGACAACGGCGTCAGTCGGGCTTAAAAGTGCCGCCGGATAATCCGGCGGCACGTGTTGTGGGTCTGCTATTTCGAGATGAAGAAGAGCGGTACTTCCGGCACGTAGGTGATCAGCAGCAGCACCCCGATCATGAGCAGGATCATGGGGATGACGGACTTGGACAGCTCCGAGAGTTTCGCTTTTGAGATGCCGCTGGCGACGAAGAGGTTCACGCCCACGGGCGGGGTGATGAAGCCGATGGCCAGGTTGACGACCATGATGATGCCGAAGTGCAACGGGGAGACTCCCACTCCGGTCACGACGGGCAGCAGAATGGGCGTGAGGATCACGATGGCGGCCAGGGCTTCCATGAAGACGCCGACGATGAGCAAGAGGACGTTTATCATCAGCAGGATGACCAGTTTACTCTCGGTGACGCTTAAGATCGCGCGGGCGATAGTGCCCGGCACGTCCTCGATGGTCATGATGTTGCCGAAAAGGGTGGCCATGGCCATGAGCACGATGATGGTGGCCGAGGTTTCGGCGGCTTCAACGCAGCAGTTGTACAGTTTCTTGAAATTGATCTCGCGATAGACGAATACGCCGACGATCAGACCGTAGAAGGCCGCTACGGCAGCGGCTTCCGTCGGAGTCATGAAGCCTCCGTAGATGCCGCCGAGCACGATGACGGGCACCATGAGCGCCCATTTGGCCTGCCATACGGCTTTCAAAAGAGTGGCGATGCTCCGTTCGCGCACTTCGCCGTGCCAGTTGCGGGCCTTGGAGAAGAAGTAGGAGTAGCCCATGAGCACCAGGCCGGTCAGTACGCCGGGCACGATGCCGCCCAGAAAGAGATCGCCGATGGAGACCTGGGCGGAGATGCCGTAAACCACGAACGGGTTGCTGGGCGGGATCATGACGCCGATGGCGCCGGCGGCGGCGACCAGGGCGCCTGCGAAATATTTGTCGTATCCGCGTTCGACCATGGCCGGAACGGTCAGCGCCCCGATGGCCGCGACAGTGGCCGGGCCGGAGCCGCTGATGGCTCCGAAGAACATGCAGGTGGCCACGGTAACCAGGGCCATGCCGCCGTAAAGTCCTCCCAGCATTTCATCGGCCAGGGAAAGGAGCCGTTGCGACAGTCCTCCCGCGCCCATGAAGACTCCGGCGGCGATGAAGAGCGGGATGGCCATGATGGGGAAACTG
>Ga0265295_1004280_pt1 | contig 19385 bp, 21 predicted proteins | sample Munlansysbiofilm_FD_192503 | JGI IMG/M metagenome (GOLD analysis project Ga0265295, IMG submission 192503) | Leachate microbial communities from a municipal landfill in Southern Ontario, Canada - Methane capture system biofilm | ecosystem: Engineered > Solid waste > Landfill > Unclassified ... | reverse complement strand
ATAAGATCATTGATGGTAATTTCATCATCGTTCCTGAAGAAGCGAAGATTGTTAAGCAAATATACGATTGGTACATTGAAAAGGTTTCCTATGCACGGATGATTCATCTACTGCACGAGCTTGGTATTAAGTCACCACAAGGCAATGAGTTCTGGTCGCGTAGCGTCTTAGAAAGCATTTTACTTAATGAAAAGTATTGTGGAGACGCACTGCTTGGCCGAGGTCGGGAACTCGCAAGAACTAACAAATGTCTTTTCTACGATGATCCCACTAAGTATCTAGTCCGTAACAATCATGAAGGCATCATCTCTCGTGATGTGTTTGACTTTGTTCAAGCCGAGCGCAAGAAACGTACCAAGTATCGCCGCACTAATGTTAGTCAATCATTAAAACCAGAATCAAAGTTCTTTTATTCAATGGATGCCAATAAACACTTTGTTTACAAGGTAGAACGGCCAAAAGGCAAATACAATATCCCAGTACTTCTTTGCGTAAAGAATGATGTTCGAAAAATGTTTCAATATAAATATATTGTTGAGGGCATTTCATCAGCTTGTAATCATTTGCTTAAGAACTTTAAATCGATAACCAACTACTACAGTGCAACCAAAGCAAATACTCTTGAATCCATTCAAAACGAGCTCTTAGCGCTTCAGCAAGAGCTCAACGAGACAACGGACGCGGAAGTGAAATTAAATGTCTATAATCGCATATCTGCACTAAAGAACAATCAGCTAACGTTTGAGAGCATTGAAGACACTCTTCGAAAATTGAAACTCTCGCTAGTCTCGTTGGGCGAAGGTTACGATATCGAGATTGTAAAGACCATCTTCTCCCAAGTCTATGTCAAAGGTAATCACTTCTATTTAATCTTTAATCCAACCAACTCACCGATTGATCTATCCGACAACATGAACATTCTTCTTAGTGTTAATGTATCTTCAATTGCTAATTACAAGATGACGGAACTCGACTTTTCTATCGTGGTTGTGTAGGTTCGCTATCTTACAATGAGCAATTTAAGACCACTCAAAAATAGGTTCGCTATCTTACAATGAGATTTTCTAGGTTTTCATGAAAATCAAGCATATGGCCATTTGCTAATTGACCATAGATTCAAAAGATACAAAAAAACGACCAATTTAGGTCGTTTTTGTTCATTTTTCGCCACTTTTTAGCGAGTAATTAAAGACAATTTTGGCAGGGGCGGCAGGAATTGAACCCGCAACAACGGTTTTGGAGACCGTAGTTATACCATTTAACTACACCCCTAAATAAACTAACGATTTCTAAGTAAGCGATTAACCATTCCAAGGTCAACACGTCCGGCAAAGTTTTCTTTAAAATACCGCATAACATTCGGCATCGATTGATCACTAAGTTGACTAATTTCCGTTTTGACTTCTTCTTCAGTGAGCATCTTTGGTAAATAGCCAACTAGTAATTGTGCTTGTTGCTGAATTAGTTCTACGCGTACTTGGTTAGCAACTTGCCGATAGCCCGCTTCTTCATCCTGCAATTCTTTTAAAGTCTTTTGAATGATTTGATAGACATCAGCATCAACAAGAACTTGATTAACAAAGCGCAGCTCGATTTCCTTTTGGGCAATTTTATTGAGCACGACACTATAAATAGCGCGTGCATTACTATCATGTGCTTTTAATGCAGCAATATTGGCTTTTTTAAGCTCATCGACTAACATTAGTGGAAATCTCCTTTGCTTTAGTAAATATAGCAAAAATGCCTTTAATTAGCAAGTGAATATCATGTTGAATAGAAAAAGAAAAGAGCGATATCGCTATCACTCTTTAATCATTATTTTTATGCTTAATTAACGCGCGTCATCATTAGCAACGACATCAACTTCAGCGTAGAGCTTTAAGAATGCATCAATTGTCATGGTTGTGCCAACTGTAGCACCATCTTCGAGCGCTTTTCCACCGTGGTAATCAACTAATGTTTCTGGATCGGCGATTTCTTCGGCGGTTTTACCCACAACATAAGCGGCAAAGGCGTCCGCTTGTTCAAACCATTCTTTACTAATCGGGGAAGCTCCAGACATCGCATATTCCGCACCTAAATCGTGTTTAGATTTGATTTCGAGATTTGTCGCATCAACTTGCTTTTTGCTGGTTGTATTGACAGTAACATCAAATAAGGTTTCCTCAGTGGAGTTAACAGCAACCGCATAAGGAATTTGATAAACGTCAAACTTGGAAGCAACAACTTTATCTTCCGCATCAAGAATTGCGCCACCAACAGCGACGTCATCTTGTAAAGCGGCGTGGGAGTTGTTCATCGCAACACCAACTTTTAAATCAGCGGCATCTTCCACAACAACTTCAATTTTGTTTTCCCAAGCTTCGGTGATCACAGCCATAAAGCCATCCACCGTCACGGTAACACCAACAGTCGCCCCATCGGTTAAGGCCTTACCACCATGGTAAGCAGTTAAGATTGCCGTATCGGTGATTTCAGCAACAGTTTTACCAACCGCCCAATTTTCATAGGCATCCGCTTGTTCATCCCATTCTTTACTAATCGGGGAAGCTCCAGACATCGCATAAAGGGCACCAAGTTCCCATTTACTGGCAATATCACCTTCTGCTTCATCGATAAATAATTTTGTGCTTAGCGTTGTGACCTCTGCAGCAGTCGAAACGGCTTTGACTTGCATGACATCAAGATTGACATCAATGACTTTACCATCTTCATCAAATAAAACAGCAGCGACATCAAGGTCAGTTTGTACATAGGCACCAGCAGTATCGGTCGCTGCTTTATCAGCGTAACTTGCGGCTGAGCCTAAACCAAAGTAGACGGTAACTTCTTCCGGTTCAACGCTTACGGATGATGATGTTTCACCACAGCCTGCTAATAAAACAGCTGGTAAAGCGAGTACGGGAAGTAACAGTTTGAGATTTTTCTTCATGAATAAATTCCTCCTAATTTTCTCTTTAATATCTTAACGATTTTGTCATGTAATTTCAATGAAAAAAAGCAGAAAAAAGTACGTTAAATCGGTATTTTTTACCGCTTTTTGTGTTTTAAACGAAAAAGTTTAGATGGCGACTATTATTTCCGTTTTTATAATCGGTAACAAAAAATACGATTAATCAATTTTGTTAAGTGAAATATCATTAAATTGATAAAGGTATTGTTCATATCCCGCTGTATGGTAGATAGAAAATTCAATGGGATAACTCAATAATTCTGCAGGATTGACACTTAGACTTGTTAATTCATAAGTAAGAAATGCTCCATGGAGTAATTCCCCTTCTGGTAGCGATGTAGCAATATCATTTATCAGCGCCGCACTTGCAAGATAGGGCTGGGAGACCATCGCGGTGGTCAAGCAGTCAAGTTCGGCATTCGATAAGCTTGTTGAAAAGATATTAACATCAATAATATTGAAGTTAGCCGGTTCACCCGTGCGTACATCGATAATATGATGACGAAGATAAATTTTACCATCGATTGGATTAGTAATTAAATATGATTTCCCAAGATTGTCACCGCCAGAATTTGATAAACGAAAGTGATCATCATAAATAAGACCAAGGTAAATATTATTATCTTTTTTAAGGCTGACCATACCGGAGCCAAGTGTAATGTGCCAAGCCACTTGCGGATTATAAAAGCGACTTTGAGCGACGTTAGAAGAAAAGCCCCCCCGGAAAAATCCTTGCGTCAGTTCTTCGTCTGCTAACGCGCTTTCTAAAATATCATTTGCATAGCCTTTTGCTAATCCACCAAACGTAATTGATAGTTCACTACTATTAATTGCTTCTGGTTGTGAAAAATCAACGAAATAGTGATTGTTTTCTTCGCGCAACACAAGAACTTGCTCAATTTCTGCTTCTGATAAGGGGATTAATGATTTTAAGTGATTAACTAATGCACGATTATTTTCATGATAAAACGGATCAGTTTCGGTTGGGTCCATTGTCGCATTATAGTCAATTTGCGGATCCCAAAAATCACTTAAAGCCCCGACGAAGAAATTAAATGCACTATTGGTTTGAATACTCATGCGTTTACCAATGCTTAACATTTGATAAAGATCATAAGAAATTTCTAATTCGCCTTGATTAAGATGGTCATTGACCATTTTTAAATTTGTTAATAAAGTGCCTTCAGTAACACGTTCATGCGTTGTTCGTGCTGGTACTTCATGCGTGAGTAAGGAATCAAGATAAACACTCGGATTTTCAAAATATATTTCTTCAATATAGTAATCGTGATGACGGTCACTGAGGGCATGAAGTTTTGGTACGTAATACTGCCATAAATCCTCAACCCGGTCTTTTGCTTCTATTGGCGCGCTCTTATCATAGCTAATGACATAGACTGGTGAACCAAATGGATATTGGCCTTGACCAGTTGTTGGATTAGCTAGAACGCCGCCACCAAGAATTTCATATTGATTGAAGACATTTTGAAAATACGTTAAATGATCATCTTCACGCACAGTCGGGATTAACGCCGATATAACGAGGGTGATACTAATTAACGAACTCAAAGCAAGCGCACCAATTTCTGGTCCACTCAACCACCGCTGCTTGATTTTTTGATTTTCAATAATCGGAAGCTTTTCTTGCGTGTTCACCGGTGTTACTTCTTTGTCTGGTAAATCAAACATTGGTTTATTGACCATGATTTATCACCTCGCGTTCGGGAATTCTTCGCAATACTTCGCGGCTAATCAGGGCAATTAACCACCCCGAGACGAGTCCGCTTACGACAAGCGCGGGAAAATAGGCAAACATATAAATTGATTGATAGATAATCGCAACAACAATTACTTGCCCAAGGCCATGCATGACCGCGGATATCATCGATAAACCAAAAATTGATAACTTTTTGAAAAAATATAGCCCAAGGATGACAAGACTTGATAAGCCCCAGCCCGCAAGACTAATAAAAAAACTCACGCCAAATCCACCATAAAGTGAGGCGAGTAACACACGCAAAAATCCGATGAGGACAAATTCTAGTGGACCATAGAAAAATAGTACAATTAAGCCAATTGTATTCGCTAGCCCAAGGCGCATGCCCGGAAGCAAGGGAATATTAATCGCCCGTTCAATGATATTGAGAATAACACCAATTGCTAGAAATAGTGCGAGGCGCACAAGTTTATGCGTTGACCATTTCATAAATTTGCTTCCTCAATAATGATCACAAAATAGTTCGGGGCACAAGTAATCGGCCAATTTGCCGTATCAGTCCAGCCTTGAATGCGGCAGTAATGATGATCGCTAGTTTCATCAATAACGGCAACTTTCCCATCTTTAACTTCAACCGTAATTGGACCTAAAAGTTTTTCGCCATAAGGAGCGCCTAATGGGCGGTACTCGCGTTCATCTTGTTCTTCAACACGATAATTAACGATTTGTTCGGGTCGGGCTTCATCATAATAAAGATATTTTCCATCAAATTTTAACGACAATTGATCAACTTGCGCACTAGTAATATAAACATTGGCGACCAGATTATCGGATGTTGTACGCGCTTTTTGTACTAAATTAAAAGCAAGGCTACCAACAATTAAGAGGCCGGATAGAAAATAGATATCGGCTTTTGTTTTATATAAAGAAAATTTTCCCATCATGACCTCCTTGCAAATTTGGTAAAAAAGAGCGGTTAAACCGCCCCCTTTGTATTAGATGTCAACTTTCGTGATCTGGCCATCGGGGCCGGGTGTGGAATCTAAATATTCTTTAATTTTTGTCCAGGCTTCGGGTTTGGAAACTTTGCAGCCTGAGACTTTTTTTATTTCGCCATTAACTAGTCCCGTTGCAAAAGCGACGCAACTTGGTTGGCCACAACCCCCGCAATTAACACCCGGAAGCATCGCGGTTACCGTTTCAATTCGTTCATCTTCTTTGACCGCTAAATATTTTGAAGCAATTGCGAGTAATAGGCCAAGTAAAGCGCCAATCACAAGCATAATTGCAATGGAAATTAAGATATCTTTCATTTTTCATCTTCTCCTTGTGCGCGCTCTATTTCAACTGCCACGCTCCGCACTGCACAGCCTTCAATATTACAGCTGGCACAATGTTCGTCTATTTCAATACATCCTTCAGGTTTTTTGGTCCGCTTATTTAGGATATAACTGATGATTAATAAAGCGATTAAACCGCCAAGAATGGCCACCGCAATGAGAATTCTTAACCAATCAGCCATTAAACAATCATCCCATTAAAGGCCATGAAGGCCATCGCCATTAAACCAGCGGTGATTAAGGCAATTGCATTACCTTTAAATGGCTTCGGTAATAATGTTGAATTTTGCATTCTCAATTGAATGTAGCTAAAGCCAATAATAATGAGGGCATAACCAACTGCCGTTGCCGCGGAGTAGGTGAGCATTTCGCCCCAGTTCAAGAGTGAACCAGTAACACTCGTACCGGCGACATCAAGCGCAACCGTTAAGACCACGCAGTTTGTTGTGATTAAAGGTAAGTAAATACCCAATGATTTATAGAGTGAAGGAATGTAGCGTTTCATAAACATTTCGACAAATTGCACAAAGGAAGCAATTACAAGAATAAAGGCGATTAATTTTAAGAAGCCTAAATCCAATGGTTCAAGTAGATAACGATTAATCGCATACGAGATGATTGAACTCATAAAAACTACACCAATTAAGGCACCGCTCATCCCGAGCGCGTTTTTTGGACTCTTAGAGACACCAACAAATGGGCAAATTCCTAAGAAGCGCGTGAGAATAATATTGCTAACAAGAATCGCGCTAATCGCCAGTAATAAGTAATGCATTATTGATTACCTCCTGCTTGAGCAACTTTTGCTAATGCTTTGGCTTTTTTTTCTTGCCGATCTTTATAAGCAGCATTGATTGCGACAAAAGCGGCTGTTAATAATCCATAAACGATAAACGCACCGGGGCTCACTGTGAATAAACTAATCGCAAATTGTTGCGGGAATAGTTGAACATGGAAGAGTTCAATGCCGGTAAGCGGATTATTGAATCCAAGACCACCGGTCCCAATAATTTCTCTTGTAAGTGCGACAAGAACGACGCCAAGCAAAAAGCCAAGGCCCGTTCCTAATCCATCGAGGAAGGAATGGAATACAGTATTTTTGGATGCGAACGATTCGGCTCGTCCTAAAATTACACAGTTCACAACAATAATCGATAGGTAAACACCAAGTGTTTGTGCTAAATCAAACATAAAAGCGTACATCAGCATTTCAACAATCGTGACGACTGTAGCAATAATTACGATATAAACAGGAATGCGAATTTCATTTGGTACGAGTTTACGGATAAGTGATATGAGGGTATTAGTGACCACTAAGACGGCAATCACCGCTAAACCCATCCCAAAGGCACTCGAGAAGGTTGAAGTGGTCGCTAAGACCGGACACATGCCTAAGAAGAGAACAAAGATTGGATTACTAGTAATAATACCGGAAGAAAAAATTTTCCAATTATTGCTTTTCTTTTTTACTTGTTTTGTTTCCATTAATCTTATCCTCCAATCCGATCTTGATAATCATTAGCCGCGGCAATTAAGGCGCCAATAATCGGGTCACGCGTTTTTGTTGTCCCACTTTTACCACCTTGAGCGGCATCCATCGTTAATAATTCAAGGTCGCTTTCACTAGTCGACACTTCGACTTCCCAATCAACACCAAGATGATCTTCCAGCGCGGCAATATAGTCTTCGCCAAAGCCTGGTGATTCTTTCGAAGCACTCGCCCGAAATCCAGCATACTGGTCACCAACAAAACCAACTTGGAATTTAATCTCGCCGGCATAGCCAGTGACAACAGCGTCATAGGCAATACCATACACACTATCATCAGCATTCTTTACTTCATAAAATGCGGTCACACCAGCTGATAATAAAGTTTGATTACTGATGGCAACCGGCGCTTCAGGAAGTGTCTTATCACCAGCATTTGATAAATCTAAAACAATTAAATAATTTTCATTTTTCTTCGCATTCTCATTGGCTAAAATGCGATCTTCGGTAAAATGATTAACCGTCGCTAATGCCCCAGTCGCAATTAAACAAACTGCGCCAAGGAAGAGTGGTAATTTAATAATATTTTTCATCGCACTTCTCCTTAAATTCCGCTATAAGCAGCCAAAGCATTTTGGACCGCAAGTAAAATCCGCTCAACCGTATAAGTGATACCACTAACAGCACCGGCCGTGGGAATGCTCGTATAAGCTTGTACATCAGCCACTGCGACACCTTGATATGCACTTAAAATCGTTACAATATTTGTTTCAAAGGTTTTTGCAAAATTACCACCAGATGTTGGATTAACAATATCAAGCGTGATAATCGTGTCAGTGTCCGTATCAACATACACCGTGACATCGGTCGTCGTTGATTGTCCAGAAGAATATTCGGGATCATATTCTGATGTGGCGCTGCCACTATAGACAGCAATGCCATTGAACGCATCATGCAAAGCAAGTAATAGGCGGTTACTAGTAATTGTTAACCCGCTAACAGCGCCATCAGTTAATGCTAAATCCGTAACTGTTAAAGCAATAATCTCCCCAACTGTTAAACCAAGATAGTAATTTTTGACTGTTGACCAATTATTCAGCCAATTAGTTTCAAAGTTGCCACCCGATGTTGGTTGATCAACTTGCAAATCAATTAAATGCAACATTTGATCAACTTCAACAGTGACGGTGGTGGTGGTTGTTTGTCCAGAAGAATATTCGGGATCATATTCACTCGTATAACTGCCAGTATAGGTTGCAAATACTTCGGCTTGGGGCACTAAGTTTGCAAAGTGTGTACCAGCTTGAACAAAAGCATTTAATAAATTATTAACTTCAGTTGGAGCACTTAATTTTGCTCGTAAATCCGTAACATCAGATGTGACTTTAAGTTCTAATGCCGGATTGATTAATGTTTCAAGATCAGTTAAGTAGGTTTTTTGTTCAGAATTGAGATTTTGTGCTTTTTCGAGCACAAAGCCAACATAGAGTTTATCAACCATACCAACTTTAAAATCAATCGTGCCATCATAAAGAGCTAATGAGCCGTCATATACAATTCCATAAATTGTTTCTTCATCGCTAAGATTGAAAACTGTTGCTGTTTGTAGACCACTTGCTAACGCCGCTTCATCTTCGATTGCGGTAGCGTCTAACATTTGATATTCATGCGTCGCACCTAAATTAAGTGCACTTAAGGTATTAGCAATGTTTTGTTGTTCTGCGGCGTACACTTGGTAATGACTACCAGCGAGCCCACTATTTAAAGCTACACTGACAACAAGTGTGCCACCAATCCAACTCCATTTTTTCCATTGGTTTTTATTTGTTAAACCAGTCGCGAAGTTATCAATCATCGGTGAAACCATATTCGTGAGCACGATGGCAAAGACAACACCTTCGGGATAGGAGCCTTGAATGCGAATAAGCATTGTTAATAAACCAGCAATCACACCGGCGAGAGCTTTACCATAAGGTGATGTTGGTCCCGTGACTGGATCAGTTAACATAAAAACAGCGCCAAACATTAAACCACCAAGACTGAGGTGGACAAGGATGTAGTTAAGAATATTTTGTTGGGTGAATACGGCAATAAAGAAGGCCGTCACTACGACAGTACCAAGATAAAAAGCTGGTGTCCGCCAGTTAATGACCTTTAAGACCGCTAAAGCGACGCCGATTGCAAGAATTAATAAGGTGAATGTTTCACCAATTGCACCTGGATATAAACCAAGCCAAGCATCCGATAAGGATAGGCCAGTTACTGATAGATCAGCAAGACCCCATTTGGGACCGCTATTAGCAAAAACAGTCGTAATTGTTTGACCAGCGGTTGCAGTTATTCCATTTGGCGGAATTAAAGTTCCACCAAATGTTAAGGCAATGAAAATTCGCCCAATTGCTGCCGGATTAAAGATATTATGACCAAAACCACCAAAGACATATTTGCCAATTGCTGTCGCAAAAATAGCGCCAACAGCAACAACGTATAAAGGTGTCCAAGTTGGTAAACATAGAGCGAGAATCATGGCAGTCACATAGGAGTAGTTTTTGAGCCAACCATTATAGATATAGTCAGCATAACTACCTATTTTTTTGCGATAACGAATTGATAAAATGCCAATGTCGGTAACAGCGGTAGCGATTTGCGCAACAAAAACAACAAGAATTGCATTTAGTCCTTGTGTTGCATTAATTTGTAAAAAGTTAAATAAAATTGACGCTACCCAAAGAAGAAATAAACCCGCCATTAAGATGAGCATTATTTTCGTTGTTGTGCGCTTTGTCCGATAATTCGGTGCGGTGTTCGCAATAAAGTTCATAAATGTTCCGCCTCCTTATTTCTTGGCCTTTAGCCCTTGTTGAAAGCGTAACATCGTTTTTGCCCGTTTTACGGCGTCGGAAATTTCAATTTTCGAGGGGCAGACGAATGAACAAAGTCCACATTCAACACACTTCATCGTATTAAGCTTTTCTAACGCATCGTAATCTTTCCGATCAAGCGCGCGTTTAATTTCAACTGGTTGTAAATTTGCCGGGCAATGGAGTGTACATTCTCCACAGCGTAAACATTCGGCAAATTGGGCAGCATGTTTAAGCGGTTTTAAGATTGTAAAGCCTCCCATTGCACTTTGCAGTACGAAACTATCGTTAGCGATAGGTTTACCGGTCATTGGTCCGCCACAAATAAGTGTGACTTCTTCACCCACATAACCGCCGCAAGTCGCAACAATGTTCGCAAGTGGAATACCAACAGGCACATTGACATTGGATGGATTATTAACACCATCACCCGCAACGGTAATTAACTTATCGGTTATCGGATTACCATTAACAAGCGCATCATAGACGGCAGCCGCTGTTTGCGCGTTATTAACGATGACACCACATTCGGCTGGAAGATTTTCATATTCGCGTTTGAACACTTGTTTAATTAAGGTTTTTTCCCAGCCCATTGGATATAAATCTGGCACTTCGACTAGTTTAATTTGCGGATAATTAACCAGGGCTGCTTGATAAAGTTCGGGTAAAGGTTCTTTATGGACCTTAATCGCAATTACACCTTTGTTAGCGGCAGCCGCTCTTAGTAATAAAGCGGCACCTTGGACAACTTTATCAACATAATCACGCATAAATTGATAATCGGTGGTTAAATATGGTTCACATTCAACACCATTAATCAATACATATTCAATCGGTTTATCAGTCTCATATTTAATGAAGGTTGGAAAACCTGCTCCACCAAGACCAACAATACCGGCTTCTTTGATTGCACTAATAATATCAGCCCGTGTCGCCTGTAAGTTAGCGGCGGATAAAAATTTATTCTCGGCCTCTAATTGTAAACCATCGCTTTCAATCACTAGATGATCAGTTGGCCGTCCAATTACAGAGTTATAACGTTTTTCATTGGCGACAACTCGGCCCGATATCGGTGCGAAAATTGGTACATAAAAGTCTGTTCTTACCATGACTTTCTCACCTTTTTTCACCTTTGCCCCTACACTTACCAAAACCGTGTTTGGTGTGCCACGCGGACTAACTAATGGAAGATAAACTTTTTCTTGTGCATTAACTTGATAAACCAATGCTTCCTTATGTTTGGTTTCTTCCTTGTGGCCTTGTAGATGGATATGACCTTTTGAACTAAAAATACCCATAATTTCACCTCTTAATACCATGCAAAAGTATATCACAAGCCGATATAATTATTAATACCTATTATTAGTTTATAAGTATACTTACTAATTAATACGCTACTATTTATCTAAAATTTCAACAAAATATTCATCTGCTAATTTCTGCCAATATTGCGCATCCTGTTGATTAAGTGGGCGGATAATCCGCGCGGGGTTACCGGCGACAATCACATTCGCTGGAATATCTTTTGTAACAATGGAACCGGAACCAATAATGACATTTTCACCAATTGTGACACCGGGATTAATTATCGCGCCACCACCAATCCATACGCGATTACCAATCGTAATTGGGCGGGCGTATTCAAGTAGTTGTGCACGTATATTAGCGTCGAGCGGGTGTGTAGCTGTATAAATTTGAACAGCCGGTCCAAGCATCACATCAGCGCCGATAATAATCTTACAAACATCGAGAAAAACGCAGTTATAATTTGCAAAAAAGTTCTCACCAACTTCAATATTAAAACCATAATCACATCGAAAATCGGATTTAATTACACAGTTCTTACCACGTTTACCGAGTAACTGCGTTAGCATCTCATCACGGCGAAATTCATCATCGGGGGATAAACGGTTATATTCAAATAATAGTCGAGCTGTTTTTAGTTGTAGTTGAACAATTTCGCGGTCTTCAGCAATATAAAGTTTGCCCGCTAACATTCGTTTTAAATTTGACATCATTGAACCCCCTTTGTTAACCAAGCTAATTCATATTCCAGTAACTGCTTCTTTATTGCTAAATCAAGGGCAAAACCGCCAAGCTTGCCATCACTATTGATTACACGATGGCACGGAACAACAATCATAAATGGATTATTATGGAGGGCGTTACCGACCGCGCGGGCGGCATTAGGATGACCTGAACGTTTAGATAATTCCGCATAAGATAATACTTCACCGACATTTGTGTTTTTTAAAGTATTGTAAATATCCCGCGCAAATTCATTATTAATTGGTTTTAAAGCGATGGAAAAATCAAAATTTTTAAAGGAAAAATAGTTATCGAGTTCTTCTACTATTTTCCGTGTTATGTAATTTTCATTATTGGGTGTATTTTCCACAGATTCAAGATAATTAACACCACACAAAAATTGATTATCCGCTAAAATTTCAAGCCAACCAATTGGCGATAAGTAGTATGAGTGGTAGAGCATATCTATATTAATTATACCCTACTTATTTTTATGTCGTTAATCGTTTTCTTTTTGCTTTTCTATCAATAAAAAAAACGACCTTCACTTAAAACTAAGTGAAACGTCGCTTCGCCAAAACAATGATTATAATAGGCAATCTAAAAATTTGGATCAATTTTATGCGCGCAGCGGTATGCTGGAATATCAAACACGAGACTTGAGACAAAACCAACCGCCATCATCAGCGGAACATTACGTAACCAATTAAGAAAAAAATCGCTAAAATTACCATCATTCATGACAACCGTATTCATAAATGATAAAAATGGATTTAAGGCAACAAAGAAAATTAACGTACTAATTAAAGTTGCTAAGAAACGATACGGCAAATTATTCGTATAAGTATCATTTTTCACATTAAATAAACTTGTAAACCACCGCCCTAAGCGCACCAAGGGGACAAATAAACCAACAATCATTGCAATCGGAAAACCAAGGCTAAAATTTATTGCAATGTTGAGCCAATCGATTGTTCCGGTCACGGCAATATTCGCCACTAATGACAAAAAGAAGCAAATTGGGATATTTGCAAGTAAGTTATAAACCAAAGCACTTTTTGTAATCTTCATACTTTTCCCCACGAGTTCAAAAGTATACCAAGATAAAAAAATAAGGCAAGACTTATAATTATTTAAATAATATATTCAATTAGTTTTCTTGCTTATTTAATTAATATTCGAAAAGAAAAGCGCACTCCGGAAAAGGTGTGCGCTTACTAAGTAAATTAGATTTTATTTTTTGCTTTCGCGTTTGAAACACATAAACCAGTCTAAGCAATACTTATCTTCTGATTTATCTTCCATCCGTTCTTTAGCGGTTCCGCATGAACCAGCGGTTGGAATAATTACATCATCACCAGGGCGCCAATCAGCTGGGGTTGCCACGTGATCAGCATCGGCTTTTTGTAATGCTAAGACAATCCGTTTAATTTCATCAAAGTTACGACCAGTTGATAGTGGGTAATATAGTATTGTGCGAATAATACCTTTTGGATCAACAACAAACACAGCACGTACAGCTTGGGTGCTTGATTGTCCTGGTTGAATCATTCCATATTTAGTCGAAACATCCATTTTAATATCTTCGATTAACGGGAACTTAACTTCGACTTTTTTGAAATTCTTCCATTCAATATCTTGAATTTTTCTTAACCATGCGATGTGGGCATAAAGCGAGTCGACAGAAAGGCCAACTAACTCAGTGTTAAGTGCTTTAAATTCATCTGCCATCGAGGCAAAAGTCATGAATTCCGTAGTACAAACTGGTGTAAAATCGGCTGGATGGGAAAATAAAATCACCCATTTGCCTTTATAGTCTTCGGGGAAATTAATCATCCCTTGCGTCGTCACCGCGGTAAACGCCGGTGCTTTGTCGCCAATTAATGGCATTCTAACAACATTTTCTTCCATAATTTTCTCCTTATTTATTTTATGGCGTCATAGCAGTTATTTGCTATGACTTAACATTTATATTATAACACATATTTAGAATTATTCTAAACTTATGCTTGCTAAAATTTGTTTTTATTGCGCTACACCCCAATTTACCGGACGATTATCATTATTCCAATCTTCATGCCAGCCAACTGGTTTGGCGCTAGCGGCACAATTAATTGTTAGGGCATCACAATCATCAAAAACATAATAACCCATCGTTAAGACACTACTCGGAATATAGATGCTTACTAAAGTTTCACAGTTAATAAAGGCGTTTTGTTTAATCTCTGTCGTATTGTCATTCAAAGTAATTGAAGTTAAACTGCTGCATTCGGCAAAAAAGTGATCCGGAATTACTGTTAAAGCACTTGGTAGTTGAATGCTTTCTAAGGCGCTACAACGAATAAATACACCTCGGCCAAAATCAGCTAAAGTATCCGGAAGTTCAACATCAATTAAGGAACTACAATCGGCAAACGCAAAATCACCAATATTTTCTAATGATGCTGGTAAAGTTATTTCTAGTAGCGAAGTGCAAGAACTAAAGCAGCTTTCGCCAATCGATAGCAACCCAGTAGATAAATTGATTGTTGCTAAATTAATACAGTCTTGCAAAACACCTACTCCGAGTTCTATCACCGAATTTGGAATTGTGATTGCGGTTAGTGATTGGCAAAATCTAAAAGCGTGGTTGCCAATTTTGGTCACTGAATTTGGTATTTCGATGCTAGTTATTTCCACAATCGAATCAAAGGCGAGTGCACCAATTTCGACAACTGGCAAATCTTTAAATGTACTGGGGATTACAACTTCAAAACTAACACCCTTGTATTCGGTTACAATATAGCCATCCTCAGCATCATTTAATTCATAAGTAATGCCATTAGCATCAGTCTCCGTCAGAAAAGAAGGAATTAAATCACAAGCAGCAAGACTAAGAGAAAAAAGCATGAATACAGGAATAAACCAAGTTTTTTTAAGATGCATAAATACCTCCATATTGTTTATGCGAAAAATAAAAACTAGACGCAGGACCAAATACTAGCTCTTCTTGTTTTTCATAAGAATTCCTATTTATTATTGTCGTATTCTATATATTCTACATTTTTATTATACATGTGGAATTCTATAATAAAAACGCTTTTTTCACTTTAAAGTTAGTTCTATCCGCACATGTTTTTAAATTTGTGACGCGAATATTAAAAAACGATTACATTTAATCAATTGCAATCGCTTTTTTTAAAACTTAGGCCAATGAATTTAAATAACTTACTAAAACTTTGGATCGTTCTTGATTACGAGCTCCGCGATTGATTTTTACCGCTTTAAATTTCTCGTTGATATATAGGGGATATTGCGAATCACTAAGTGCTAATTCAACGTATACTTTTGCCATTTCCTCAACACTAAGGGCAAATTTGCTTTTAATTTTATACATCGACTTTGCCATTTTGCTCAACTTTGGATAACGTGAAATATCCACTTTAACATTGGGTACACGGATTGCGTAGAAATGGATATCTTCTTCATTTGTTCGCGCAAAATAATCTGTTAGCATTAATAAAGCTAGTTTATTTTGATAATACTGCTTACTCGGTCGGTAGTGTTTTTGGGCATTTAAGTCGCGAACATTTAATTGCATAAACGGAAATAAACTTAGCCCTTGTGAGGAAATATTAATTATCTTTCCGTTTTGGCTTTTTTTAACTAATGGTATTAATCCGCGACTTAAATAATATGGAGCGACAACATTCGTGGCAAATTGTTTTTCGCGGCCTTCGACAGTTATTTCAACTTTCTTCCGCGATATATCAAAATCCGCTGCATTATTGATGACGACATCGATTACTTCATATGTATTAGTTAATTGATCAACTAATTTCTTTACGGCCTGAATAATCGCTAAATCACAAATAAATAAATGAATATTGTGATTATTGGTTTCCTCAATAATTTTTGTGCGAACTTCTGCGGCATGTAACTGATTGCGACACACCATGATGACTTGTTCACCCTTTTTAGCAAATTGATATGCAGCGGCTTTACCAATGCCCGAGTTTGCTCCAGTAATTAAAATCGTGCGCATTTTTTGTTCTCCAGTTTCAATCATTATTAGAAATTAATCGGATAGTATTCACATTGTAGGCGGATATTTGCACCGATAATCTTTAGTTTTCGCGACGTTTTAAAGGCATACTCATACAATGAGGACCGCCACGGCCTCGGGCGAGTTCACTGCTACGGAGGGCAATCGTTTTAATGCCATTTGCTTGGAGTATTTCATTTGTAATCGTATTACGCGCATAAACCAGTACTTTACCAGGCTCAATCGCTAATGTATTTGCTCCGTCATTCCATTGTTCACGGTCACTAGCAATTGTGTCTTTGCCACCACAAGGAATAAACGATATTGGTTTTTTAAGTACGCGGCTCAATGTTTTTGTTAAGCGCTCTTTTACTTCATCAATGCGCACGTGATTTTTGCGAACTGCTGGAGTAATCACATAGTGAGTAACGTTTTTTATTAAAGCATGATGTGCAACAAACCGCTGATCATCAACTTGCGTTAAAACGGTGTCTAGATGCATAAAGGTGCGTTCTTTGGGAAGATTAATCGCAATCACGCATTGCCATTGTCCACGCGCCAATAAACGCTTTGCTAAAGTTTCAATCGCATCTGGTTCTGTGCGTTCACTCACACCAATTAGAACAGTTTGCGCATCAACAACTAATATATCGCCGCCTTCAATGCTTGAATATTCGCCGCGTTCATAGAGTAAATCTTCGACGGCATATTCAGGATGATATTTAAAGATGAAATCGGTGTAGATTGTTTCCCGCCGCCGCACTTCATTACGCATCCGATTGATGGAAATGTCCTGGCCAATTACCGAGGCACAATCCCGCGTAAAATAAAGATTTGGCATTGGATCACTAATAAATGGATAGTCTTCAATAAAAGCGCTTAAAGAAACTTTTTTGTAATTGGGAAGTTGATCTTTTCGAATTCCCGCCATCGTTGAACGAATTAAATCGTGAGGGGCTAGTTCATGCAAAAAAGCGCGCAGTTGTTTCTTGGTTGTTGGATTGTCTACATTGGCCTCAAATATAAACTGTTCAATAAATTTATTTTTCACTTGTGGATTTAAAATTGAATCCGCGGCCAAATCAACAAGATAAACAACTTCGACACCATGCGCTTGCAGAATATGCACAAACTCATCATGTTCGCGCTGAGCTTCTTCTAACCATGGAATGTCATCAAATAATTGTTCCTGGAGATAACGTGGCGTTAAATTCGCCAGTTCTAAGCCTGGTCGGTGCACAAGAACGGTTTTTAGGCGTTTAACTTCAGAATTTATGTTAATTTTTTTCATATAATATATTTTATCATTTATGATTTCATGTTCCTAGTTATTGAACTTGAAATAGTGTTTTATTTATTTGAATTTTGTGCCGGTGCGCACACTATTTTGAATAACAAAAAAAGCCTTGATATGAATCAAGACTTATTTGCTAAGTTGGCTGGTTTACAGTGTTTTGATACAGTGGAACATTGAGTTAATGCGTTGGAACATGATATCAAACTCACCCTAATGCATATATTATAAAGGAACAAGAAGAAAAAACCATCATAATCGATGGCCTTTTGCTACTTTATTGTGATTTCGTTTTTGTAGCCGCTGTAATAAATGAACTCTATTCGATTGTCCTGATAAACCACAGCTTTTTCTAGCAGAAGCGACCACCACTTTATCTGGAATTCATCAATTGGTATTTCGTTATGTTCCATTGCCTTAATATGCATTCTTACTCTGCAAGCTGAGGCAGCTTTATGGCTTCTTTGTTCTTCAAGCTTCTTTAACTCTTCGCTAACCTCTTTATGCTTTTTAACTAAAACCTTGTATCGTCCTTCTGCTTCATCAAAATCGATGAGTCCGTTTTTCTTATCCTCTATGAGTTTTCTTGCTGATTCATTTAAGGCATCACACTCGATAACTAACTCCATAATCTTGTCATCAAGTTCTTTGTGGTTTTCTAGTATCTCAAGACCGGCTTTTAGGTCATCTATTAAGCAGCTTTTATCCATCAAGCGGCATGATTCAATAAAGGCGTTTTTAATAATTTCTTCAGTAATTGTAGGAGTTTTACATTGTTTTTTACCATCATATTTGTGATTACAGCGATAAATCATCTTCCTGTGTTTATCTGTACTGTGCCATACTTTTTGACCATAACAGGAGCCACAGTCACCGCAGATAATTTTGCTTCCAAAGACAGATAAACTTGAGTATCTTTTTCCTCTTCTTTTCATTTCGACTTGGACCATTTCCCACTCTTCAACTGGGATAATAAATGGATGCGAGTCTTTAACATGGTAGAGAGGTATATCTCTTCCGCTGTTTTTAACCTTTTTATGTGTGAGAAAATCTTCTGTGTAAGTCTTTTGTAAGATTGCTTCTCCCTTGTACTTTTCATTAGACAAGATATTCATCACTGTATGTTCTTGCCATTTGAAAATATAATTGCCGTTCTCGTCCGTTTTCTTGGATGGCATCGGTATCTGGTGCTCGTTTAGATAAGCTGCTATGAATTTGGTTGATTTACCTTCCCAAAACATTTGGTAGATAAGTTTCACAATCTTTGCTTCCTCTTCATCGATTTCAGGCACACCATTCTTTCCTTTTCTATATCCTAAAAACTTGCCATATGGGATAAGCACCTTGCCATCTGCAAAGCTCTTTCTAATTCCCCATTTGACGTTCTCGGATATGTTTCTGCTCTCCTCTTGGGCTAAGGCACTAAGGATTGTAATGATTAGTTCACCAGTAGCATTGATGGTATGTACCTTTTGCTCTTCAAAATAAATGTCAATGCCTAGTTCCTTTAATTCGCGTATGGCACTAATGCTGTCCACTGTGTTTCTAGCGAATGAACTGATACCAAAAACCTGTACTTTGATACAATATAAGTGTATGCAGGAGGGATCACATGAAAGATAAAAAGAAAACAAATAGACTATGGAGCGGAGAATTCAAATTAAAGGTCGTTTTAGACAT
>Ga0265295_1004278_pt1 | contig 19388 bp, 15 predicted proteins | sample Munlansysbiofilm_FD_192503 | JGI IMG/M metagenome (GOLD analysis project Ga0265295, IMG submission 192503) | Leachate microbial communities from a municipal landfill in Southern Ontario, Canada - Methane capture system biofilm | ecosystem: Engineered > Solid waste > Landfill > Unclassified ... | reverse complement strand
GGGATCGTTGGTCTTACCTATGATTTGGTAGGATAGGTTGGCAAGAAGGGAGTTTGTGATAACATCCCCATAGTTCTCTTTCGCTAGGGCTTTATCCTGCGTGCTGAATATGGTAGCGATATTGTAAGAGCGCATAGTCGCTGGGATTCTTGAGATATTATCTATAGAGAATGTCGTACCCTCGTCGAACAGCAGTAGGCTTGGTGGCCTATTCCTGATCTGCATTTGATTTATGGTTGTGCTAACGATAACAGATATAAAAGGGGCGTTAACCTTTTCGAGGGATGGCTCATTGATAACGCTAAGAAACGCTGGATGCTCGGGGTTGTTTATATCTAAGTCCACCTCATCACCCCCCAATACGTAGAATATTGGCGGTACGGCTAGATCGGTAAGAGGTAAGGATAGAGAAGCTTTTACGCCAGCAATTTGATTCTCTGAGGTTAGTGAGTCAATTAGGGGCGTACCAATGGCTCTTGAGTACTCGTTCTTCTTTATGAATTCGGCTATTTCTGTGGGGTCTTTCCTAAGGCAAAAAGCAACAGCGTGGGGTAAAGTGCAGTAATCGGGGTAATCGACCATTAAGCGCCAAATAACAGCCGCTAGAGTAGATTCTGGAATCTTATCGAAAAAGTTATGACCCCCGCCTTTTTGCTGCCCATCGGCTCTTTTGAGGTTGGAAAATATTAGCTTGGTTTGCTGCCTTAGGTGTTGTTCGCTAGTGATGTAACGAGGCGCAAAAGGGTTAACCCTGTCGGATATAGCAGGGTTATGGGGTACGATTGTATATTTTTTGATCGGTGAGTTTTGGTAAAAGAAGTTAGCAATTTCTGTTAGTTCACCACTTTTGTAGTCGTAACAAAGGGCGGGAAAGTTTCGCTCCCCGGCGTGTTTAATGATGGGTACGAAACAGCTCTCCGTTTTACCCGAACCCGCAGAGCCAAAGATAATGACCCCACGCCTAATGTTGTCGAGGGTCAGGTTTCCCCCCTTGGCTAGGGGTATATCTACGCCCCAGTTGGGGTCTTTCTTCCCTTTCTTGCCCGTTTCGGGAGAAACGAAGTAGAATAGTAGGAAACCTAGCAATGCGGACGGAACACCCACCAGAAGGTGTATGGTATGATTGTACTGCAGTAGGTAGTAGAAGCTAACGTATATGGCAAACTGAATTAGTGAAAACCCTGCGATCTTAAGCAGAGCATTGAGCCTAGAGGAAAGCAACAAGGCAAAAGCCACAGCAAAAAATACGATGGCAACCAAAAGAATCATAATCGTTTCCAACGACAATGATTTGATAAAGCTAATGTCCATAGTTGAATAGTTAAGGGTTAGTATAATTGCTGACTATATCCCCATACCCGCTTGAACAACGCTAGAAATTGCTTTTTTAGCGATATCGAGCAATGCTTTTTGAGGAGCGGCCATATACTGCATGGCTTGCATACACTCTTTGGCCACAGGGATTTCTTGGAATATTTTTTTTGCAATATTTATGGGGTCGCGTGGAATTTCTGCTCTGGTAATAACTTTTGATGCATCGTAAACCATATTGGTTGAGAATTTAATGTCTTTTTGGCATCGATTGATAACATTGATCTTAAAAAGCACGTCGAGCTTGGCCGACTCCAAGGATTTACCGTAAATAGCCGGGTCCAAGCATTTCATTTTACCTTCAATGGTGCGAAGGGACTGGTAAAGCTCATTTTTTAGCCCATCGAGGTTTTTTTCAATGCTATTCATCTTATCAGCTACACCGTATGCCCTAAAGTGGGATTCTTTTAAGTTATCGAGTTTACTAGCGAGTTCTTTGGGGTTAATATCTTTGTAAGTGGCTAAAAATTCAGTTTGGGCGTGTATGGTTTTTAGCTCAGCTGATATATTGGTAAATTCCTTTTGGTAGTTGGCAATTTCGCTGTAAAACTTGCTATCTATATGCCTAACATCGCTGGATAATGGAATGTTACCTATGGATTTATCATTAGCAAAAGCTTTAGACAAAACACCATCTAAATCTTTTGAATACGTTTTTATAGTATCGTTAAACGGTTTTTCTATTAAAATCTTTTCTTGCTTTAGTGTTTTTAGGCTTTTCCAATCCTTGGCCTTGTGGGCTTCGCTAATCTTTTGGTTTATCGGCTTGAGCGCTTCCTTCTTTTCTGCTAAAGTTACTTGCAATTTAGAGTTAAGCATATTGAAGTTCACTCTATCCGTATTGGTAAGTTTATCTATGAAGTTGGTGTTGTTCTTTATTTCGTATTTGAAAACCTCGCTATTAACCTTGAATGAATCGGAAACAGCTTGAAGTTGGTTGATGATGTGGGAGTTTTTATGAAGGTAGTTGGCGATTCTCCTATTACCTTCTGTTATGCTGAGAGCCTTAACAATTCCATATGCCTTTTCTCCATAGGCCCAGGTTTTTGCGTATTCCTCAGGTACAAGTATATCTTTAGAAAGATTTGTAAGCTTGTTTTTGATAAGGTTATTCATCCTAAACGTTTCATTTAGTGATCTCTTGTAGCCAAAATTCCTATCGAATATCTGCTCACAGGTTTCAGTAAACTTGTTTCTGTCGAACCCTATTTGAGCTTTTTTGCCTTTTGGCATTTCGTTCATAGCATTTCTAGCCTTGGCCAATGGGCTTAGCTTGATGGTGTTGGTTATATCCTTTCTGGAAACAATAACGTGTACGTGGCTTTGCAGCCCCGCCTTAAGATCACCCGCTTTGGGTAGGTTTAAACTTTTAAGGTTGTGAAGTTGATCTATCTTGGCCAGCTTAATTTTGGTGTCCTCATTAATTCCGTAAACGGCCAACTTTGCATCGGGTATTACTTCCTTGGCGTTAACATAGGTTGAGCCAGTGGCCAGAACGTTATCGACCATATAAACGGGTCTATCCTTAGGTAGATTTCCGCTTAGGTGAAAATTAAAGAATTCTTTGGATGCCTCCTTGCCGTCCTTCTTTAGCTCATAAAGCTTTTGCCTTTCGTTACACTTGAGAACATCGGAAACATCGAGGGATGGGTTTAGCTTCTTGATCTCTTCGCACATTTCCTTAGTGTAGGTAGCATAGCCTACGGAAGAGGGCATAGGAACCAGCACCGCATTATCGGGTATATTCTTAACCATTTCTGCTGCTGCCGCCCTAATCGCCTCTTGGTCGCCCTGCTTTAGGCCTTGGCAAACATCGCGGCAATGGCTATCGGCATAGTAATACTTGTTAAACTCTATATTGCTAAGATCATCCTTGGAGACCTTTATGTGTTTCTCTCTTTCCTTTATGAGCTTGCTTGATGCATCCCGGCCATACTTTCTTTCGTGCTCGACCTTACCAAAGTATAGTATATCTTTACCATCTAGCCCCCGGTTGAAATTCTTGGCGTAACCGTCCATTACATCCCTAGTGTAGTTTTTGAGGGCGTTTTCATAACGCTTCAATTCCCCTGCAGTAAAATCTTTTATATCCTTGATATCCCTACCCGTGATCTGCTTGGCAATATGCTTTAGCTCCGCTTCGCTCGGGTTAATCGTAACCATATAGAATTTAGATTCCTTCTTACCTAATTTTGCTTTATTGCTGTCTATGCTGTTGATCACCTCACCTAAACCCACATTGCCCCTCGACTGGTCAAAAAAATTGTCTCGATCGGCCATGGACCTATCGAGATTCTCCTTATCGAGGTACTCAGCAAGAGCCGTACAAGAACCCTTGTTGTTGTTATACTTGTTATTTTCGGGTATGTGGATTTTAGCGTACACCTCTATATCCTTCTTAGGTAATCTTTAAAATCGTTTATGTCCGCTACAGGAAGATCGACAACGTGACCTTTGCCCATACCAATGGATTTGTATTTAATGTTGTTTACGAGCTTGGTGTAGTATTCGGCCAGCGTTTTGTATTTCAGCTCTAGCATAGCATAGTCTGCCTTTAGGTTCTTGAGCTCTTCGCTTTGTGATTCGGTAATGGCTTGGGGTATTTTGAGCGAGGATTGCTCCTGGCTTTTCGTATCATCGGCCAAAACCTTTGGTTGATTTTGCCCCAGGGTGGGAACGCTTGGCCTACTACTTTTTTCAGAACCCTTTGGGGCCTCGTTTTCGATGTATTCAGAAAATCGAACGGCCAAGGTATTCATTTGAGAGAACACGGGAAGGATAAAATCCTTCTCCTGTTTCCTCATAAAAGATATGATTGTATCTCTAAATTTTTTGAGTTCTTCTGCTGGTGAAAGTATAACCCGATCCCTTGGATTGACCCCAGTTTTTTCGAAGTATTCTACCATCGAGGAGTATAAATCTAGCAGATTCATCTCGTATTTTTCGGCCAATTTATCTGCTGCAGCCTTTGTCTTGGGTCTTACCCTTACGTTTGAATATTCAGCCATAAATGTTGCGTTTTTGCTGCATAAATATAGCGATAATTCTTATAATACAATACCTATGCTACATATTTTAAAAAAATGTGCAACAGCAACATTTTATAACCATTTGGTTATTAGGGACTATCACATTAAGGTTCGGGCTTTGCCCGAACCCGTCTTGCTTCTCTTCGAGAACATTCGGAACGAATGGTCGAGAAGCGCAACAAAAGGGGCTGAAAATAACCGAAGGGGATTTTCGGCGGCTTGAGATTGCGACAAAAAAAAAGGCCGGCTTGCCGGTCTTTTTTTGGGGGTTAATTTTGTCTTTAGCCCTGTTCTTTTTTCTTCTGTTCTTGGATAAATTTTTCAACTCCCAGGGCAAATTTTTGTTGGTTCGGTTCGCTAAGGCAAAAGAAAAATTTTAAGATTGCATTAAAAGATGCATAGCCATCTTCCCTGCAGTACCCCTTATATTTTTCGATGAGGTGTGTTTGTAGGGGGTCATTTTCCCAAACTCGTTCCACGAAATCGTAAGGAATCCAAGCTAAGAATTGGAAGGATCTGCATATAATTTCTGTTGTTTTCATCGCTTTAATGATTTAGGTTTAAAAAAAGGGGGGGTTGCCCCCCTCTTTTTATTTACTCTTTTTGGCCTTTGGCTCTTCTGTTACCTTTTTGGATAGGTAAACGTTGTGGGTGTTGCCGTACTGGTCGGGCTCTTTTCGGGCTGAGACCTCGAACTTGAGGTATTTCTTTTCCTTGTACTCGAAGATGTGTGGCTCGGCCTTCTCCATACTAATGCTTACCTCTACAATGTTAAACTCTTCGTTAGCAAGTTTGCCTTTTCCGATGTAAATTTTTTCGTAGGATTCCATTGTTTTGATTTTTTAGTTAGACAAAAATTATACTTAGCGATAAAAACTTATGTAAGCTAGAAAACAAAAAGAGAACTGCAAAATAATAGTGAGGAACGAACGGCTTTTTTTGTAGCAGCTCTTTTTTTCGCGGAGCGCGATTTTACCTTATAAAATAAGGCAAGGGTAAAATCGTTATAGCGATATGTTTTAGCTTTGTATAAGATTTTGTCTAAAAAAACAAAACGCTTTTGGAAGCCACAAAATTTGCGGGAAAGGCAAACTTGCCGAAGGTTTAATGCTGGGGTAAGCTATGGATGAAGCCGGGCCATAGCGAGTTCAAGGAAAGACACAAGGCGTTTATGGTGTCAGCCCGATTGCCCGACCTGACAACAACCACTGTTTACACCAAATTTGCAGAAGTGCCCAAGGCAAAGGGAAAAAGAGGGGGGCAAACCATATGGGAAAACCTAAACAGAATCCATAGGTGAAAGAAATAGTATGCAGAGGCGCAATGGATATTTGAGCATTTTTCCGAAGGAACTTAGAAATTTTAAGGGGTGCAAAGATAGGGGGTCGATGCCTGGCAAAGCGCTCCTTCTTTGCCATGTCAATCGGCCAGAGGTTTAAAGTACGAATTGTAGAATGCGTTGCACTTGTCTACAAGTTGCCTTGAGGGTTCTACCCCGGGGTATGCTGTGCTATGGAGCGAAACACCTTCGTAATGGCAATAGAATAGCGGTTCACCTGTATGCTTGATGATGGCCGAAGTGCCGTTTATCCTTTGCCCTACAAATACGGGTATTTTTTTGTTGTAAACGCTAATAAGAAAATCCCTTCGCTCGAGGGCAAGGTAAGCGGCTGTATCGGCAAGGGTGGGGGGGTAACCAATGCTAGAGCGTATAAATATTTGATCTGTCTGCCAGATTCGGTAGAATGTGGATTGCTCCCGATCTTCCAAAACTTGTAATGAGCAAATGCCCTGATGAGCCAGTGCCGCAATAAGCTCAGCCGATGGGGTTGGTTCTGTTAACCCTGTAAATTCCTTGGTAATGATGTTTCGAATTTGGTCTGCTGAGAGCTTGTGCCAGTCCTTTCTAAAAATGTATTTATTCATAATATGATTATTATGTATAATATGATAAATATAATAAATAACATAGTAGTATATATAGATGTATTGTGTCTAAATATACTAAAATTCAAATGTTACCTTTTCGCCATCCCATTCTAGCGAAGCATCAAACTTTTTTTTGGTTTTTTTGGATTTGAAGCCTTTGAGCTTTAATGTTTCGCCCTTGAGTAGAGCAATGGCTTGGTTAAGGGTTAATTTTTTCCCGGCTATTTCTTTCCAGATGGTGGCTTTGCAAGCATCGCAATTCCAAGCCTTGGGGCTGCTCGATATATTTCCGTTACCGCAAGGGCAAGGTGTTGTTTCTTTGGCCTTGGTTAGCTCCTTATCGATAAATGTTTTGATGTAATCAAAAGATGTATCGTTCTTATCAAAATCTTTTGTTTGGTTGTCCTTGGCTAGTTTTTTGGCCAATGCAACCATTTTGGGGGTGGCTAGGTTGTGATTAACAACCTCAATGGCCATAAACTTATCCACCTCGGCCCGGGTGAAGTTATGGATTTCTTCTACGAATTGAGTTAGCCCATTTCTTCCCTTCTTCTGCTTGTAAATCTCATCGAGTGAATTTTCCCATTGGCTAGTAAGCTCTGGGTTGGCAACTGCAGAACCATTGAGCTTATTTATTAGCTCTGCACCCTTTGGGGTTGAGATAAGGTTTTTCTTCTCGCGCTGAATGTAGTTGGTGGAAAGTAATTTCTCTATGATGCTGTCACGTGTGGCGGGTGTACCCAGGTTCATTTTCTCCATAAACCCCAGCAAGCTATCCTCGGTAATGGCTGCAGGGGGCTTGGTGAGTGATTCCTTTGAGGTAACATTTTCTATGGTTACATTTTGCTGTTCAACCAGCATAGGTAGCTCGTTGTTTTCTTCCTTCTCATTTTCTTCTATGTATAGCGATTTCCAACCTAGCGAAACAACCCTAACACCACTGGCTACGATGGGCAAATGGAACGGATTAGCGGACAGGTTGACCCTAGTGCTTTCAAAAACGTAATCGTCCATAAATGCGGCTAAAAATGCGTTTTTAACCAGGTTGAAAATATGCTCTTCCTTGGGGTTAGCGCCCGAGTATTCTGCCAGTGGAATGATGGCGTGGTGATCCGTAAGCTTTGAATCATCGAAAACACGTTTACCTATACTTTGCGCCTTGGGAGAAAGTTCGGGCTTAAATTTTTGGAGAAGAGCTTCAACCATATCCCTTGAGGATTCCGCAAGATGTCTGCTTTCCGTTCGAGGGTACGAGGTACATTTATGCTTTTCGTATAAGGCTTGAGCTACCTCAAGGGTTTCTTTGGCCGAGTACCCAAATTTTCTGTTTGCTGCTCTCTGCAGTAGCGTAAGGGAGTAGAGGGGTGGGGGTGCGTTGCGCTTTTCCTCTACGGTTACATTCTGTACGGTTGCGGTGGGTATAGGTTTTAAAACGGCAAGGTGTTTGGCCGCTTCCTCTGCGGTGAACCGGTCCGGGTTGGTTTTGGCTGTTGGATTGTGAACCTTACCAGCGAATTGAACCCCATCTTTTGCGAGGTCAACAATAATATTAGTGAATGGCGTTGGCGTAAAGCGTTTAATTTCCTGATCACGATTAACGATGATGGAGAGGGTTGGAGTTTGTACACGACCAACCGACCAAAGGGCATTGCCCTTAATGCTGAATAGACGAGTTAGGTTGATGCCCACAACCCAGTCGCTAATCTGACGGGCTTTGGCTGAGTAAAAAAGGCTATCGAACTCAGCAAGCGGCTTGGCGTTGCTGATACCCTTTTTTACAACTGCGGGGGTAAGGGCTTCACTCGTCCAGAACCTAAAGCAGGGGGGTAGGTTGCCCTTGTAGGTTATGAGTATTTCGCGCGCGATTAGTTCACCCTCTCGCCCTGCATCGGTGGCCACTATGATTTTATCCGCTTTACCTATAAGGTTATGGATAATGCCTACTTGGTGCTTTTTGCTATCAACGGGTATATACTTAAAATCTTTAGGGAGCAGGGGGAGCTCATCGAGCGACCAAGAGCTACCCTGATACTGTGAATCGTCGATGGTGAACACGTGGCCGAATGCCCAGGTAACAAAGTGATCGTTGGCCGATATGTAGCCAGTGGCTTTCTGTGGGTTGCCTATTGCTGCAGCAATATCTTTGGCTTGATCGGGTTTTTCAGTTATAATTAATATCATACTATCAGGTATTTAGGGTATTGTATTGAATTACTATATTAAATATATATATAGTAATTATAGTAAATGCAATAACAATAGTAATACTAAAGTTATGTATATTATAATGTAATATTATATTACCAGTCAGAATCCTTGTTCAGCTCGTTAACAAGGAATTTGTAAAAGTTATCTGAAAGGGTTTTGACTTGGAAAAGCATCTGGCTTTGGTAGCAGTCGTATGGCTTTTTTAGATCGCCGTTTCGTTTCCTAAATGTTTGATTCGAGAACAGGCTTTCAGCATCGTATGAAGTGACAGGAGAAGTAAAAACGAACTGGTTAAGCTGTAGACGGCAACGGGATTCCTTAAACTCTAGCGATAGGTTGAAGGCCATGGAGTACTCAGTGCTAGAAATCATACTGCAGGTGAAAGGGATGTTATTAGATGTACTCAGCATAATATCCATATCGTCTAGGGTGATGGATTCGCTTTTGTAGTTTGAGTAAATAAAACGCTTGCAAGCGTTATATATACGTTCTTTTGATACTCCCTCGAGGTGGAAAACCTCTGAGAATTCTATTTGACCTTGAGCGTTCACAGGCAAACCGTGCGACACTTGGCCATAAAGTTGGGATGCAAAGACACAAAGGGTAAAGAAAACAGCTAGTTTTTTCATTGTTGTGGGTTTTTGTTGGTTTTTATTCGTTTAGTTTTGAATTGTATCGGGCAAAAACTGTACCTCACCTTGAATTGTTAATAGGATGCTATCCTCGATTTGGCGCAATCTCTGCAAGTCAATAAAAACAGTGTCTATTTGTTTTGTTTGATAAAGATGTTTAAGCATCGCATCACGCCCAACGCCCTTAAGCTCGTTTATGGTTGAATCGTCCATCTGTGGGGCTGATAGTAGCTTAAGGAATGGGCTTTCTCTCCGGTGCTTAGAAACATCAATGGTATGATTTATTAGGAAGTGAATGGCAAGAGCTGCGGCCATTAGTGAAAACCCGTACTTGAGAAATTTCCCCATTGGGTTCTTTGGGTCAAATAGTTTATTTACTGTGCTTTTCATACTCAAGGCTTTTTATGAATTTGATGTATGTGTTGTAATGATATTTCTGGTTGGCCAACTTGTTAATCAGTTTTTGGATGGATGCTACAGATATATCATTCTGCAGCATTTCTAAGATTTCATTCCGGTACGGATCGAGGGCTTTTCCCTGGCTATTTTTGCTCCCCTTTGGCCGGCCAAGTTTTTTCCCGCTTGCCCTTGCTGCTGCTAGTCCTTGCTTGGTGCGAATTGAAATAAAATCTCTTTCCGATTCAGCGAAATAACCGTATATGGCCAGTAGCAACTTGGTGTGGGGTGCATCGGTTGAAAGTTCGGGCTGTCGAATGAAACGAATGGTGATACCGCTCTGAACAAGCTTATCAATCAGGTTTAGGGTTTCTAGCATATTTCGCCCAAGTCGGCTTAGTTCTGCCACCAGAAGCATATCACCGCTTTGCAGGGTGTTTAGCAATTGCCCTATCTTTCGCTGCTCAGGGTCTTTTTTAGATGATATTTCGACCTCTATAAATTCATCTATGATGATTTTATGGGCATTGGCATACTCTAGCAACAAGTGCCGTTGCTTCTCTAAATCTTGCTTGTCTGTCGAAACCCTTATGTATCCGATGGTTTGCATTTTTAATTATCAAAGTTAGATTTATACAGTAAACCCGTAAAACATTTTTTACTCCAGTCAATACTCAATTTTAATTAACAACGCATTCTATTATTCCAAAGGAATCGGAATCTTTGATATATCGTTTAGCCTTTTCCTCCGTTGAAAATACCCCGTGGATTATAAGCCTCTCCTTGTGAACAATAATAAAAACTTTATGGAATACAGGTTGAGCATCTAATTGCTTTTCGCTTATATTCTTTTTTTCTGCCAGCGAATGGTCTAGAATATTCATTGAATTAGCCCATCTTGCATACAACGTTTCGCAGTTAGTCCTACTTTTATCAATTAAATCACTATTATTCTTTAACCAATCAATAGTTTCTTTCAAATAAATTATATCTTCTCTTTCCATTTTTTTAAAGAATTTGTTTTTACCTTTAATAATATGGTAAATGCTATCGGGGCTTTTAAGACCCAATATTATCAAATGTTTTCATAATAGAAATTTACATTATTTAGGGTATGAATTTAAAATAGTGAATGACACGATTATTATACGTTTGTAATATTTCAGGCTTCATTTGCTTTAAAACAGGCTCTAATTTTTGTTTTAGTTTCTCCTTACAGCCCCTTATGATTGTATTTAAAGCAATGGCAATGGTTTCATATTCAAAAAGAAGTTGCTCGTCAAATTCATACTTTTTAATTAACTTGATAATTTGCCTTACATCCTTAAGACTATCGGATAATTCAAATGTGAATATTAATGCATCGCTTGTAATCTCTTCGCCAAGTTCGTACTGTCTTAAATCTTGTACAGAGTTATACCCAGAAATCCCCATAAAAAATTTATTTATAAATTTTTGATAGTTACCAAGCCTATTTTCGAGGGCTTCATTTAACAAGACACGTTCTAGTTCTTTCATACTTGCTTTTTAATGATTCCGCATTTTGTACAAACATCTGCTGCTGTGTGGTCGTGTAATATTTTATAAACAAAGTCGTGGTCGCAAACCGATTTACTAACTTCAATTGAACGGAAGCCGATTATTGCTTTGTCCCTGTTTTGGTTCTCAGGGTTACTAAACTGTTCATCTGTTAAAATCTGTGTTTTCATATCTTTTACACTTGTTTAGTTACTAATAATTCCAATACTCCCTGCATTTGCCCTATACCAATCCGCACACTCCCTTAGCAATTTCTCATCGGGCTTGCCCTCCAAAATGTAGATTTGGGCGGGTATGGTTTGGCGGACCCAGAATAGGGTAAGCAGACAGGAGCAAACTATGTAAAGCTCCATCGCTTTATGATCGGGGGCAAACAAAAACTTGGGGTAATCGGGAACGGAAATTTTTTTAGGTATAGGCATATTTTTATTAAAATTTAGTGAGTAACACATAAAACGATACAAATATATATAAAATGTAAATTAATAAACAAATAAATCCGTATTTATTATGTAGAATATCTACATATTAAACGATGGATAAATATGTAAAAAGCATCAAGCCGCTATTTGGCTTGGTGCTTTTTGGTGTCTTAAAATAATACTTGGCATTAGACAAAAAAAAAGCCCTGGCTTCTTTTAGCCCGGGCTTTGATTTAGGGTTTTGGTTTAACAATAAACTTTTAAGCTAGTAAATAATATAGGGTCTTTAGCTGTTGTAAATACCTCACAAAATGGGGTTGTACAAAATTACTATTTAACTCCATCCATTGTCATCAGAGTTGTAAATACCTCTCAAAATGGGGTTGTACAAAACAATTATTGAAAGATGTATAAGTGGTGAATAGTTGTAAATACCCCTCAAATATGGGTTGTACAAAACGGCAAATGTAGCCGAACTTGAATATTTCCGGTTGTAAATACCCCTCAAATATGTGTTGTACAACACATTTACAAGCCTCGTAACCGCCTGATGTTCAGGGTTTACAACCCCTTCAATATGAGCACAATGCGCTGTAAGCAAATGTTAAGCCACCAAATCTTGGGCTGTAGAGGGAAGGCATTGCGGGAAGATTGCGGGGAGCTCTGGAACGGAGTGCAAGGTTTGGGGGAATTTTTTTACAACTAGCCAACCTTGGGCAAGGGCTGTATTTTGCCCTTGTTTTTTTTGCTGTTCTGTGCAAAAAAAATTGGCTTAGGCACGGGAAAAAAATTTGCCCAACTTGTATAACCTTGCACATAGTTGGAAGAGCGTAGGAGATTCGCTAAACATTTGCAAATAGCGAAAAAAAGGCGTTCTGTGCCTTTTTTACCTTATAATCTTTATGTATTTATGTATATTAATAGATATGAGCGCAACGAAAACAAGCATTTTTAGGCGTTTTTAGGCCACATCTCGGAGTTTGACGGGGTAAAGGGCGAAAAGGGTTGGATAGCGCAAGGAAGATAGCCCAAATGGCCAGCAAACCCATTTCTCAGTTCATTCCAGAAAATGCTCCATCCTCTTTTAGCTTGCTAAAAGAAGATAAATGCGGGGTGAGCGTTCTTTGCTCACACCTATTTGCTTGCTGTTTTCGGAGAAAACATGCACAAGAGCTGGCGAAGCTAGCACCTTTTATTTTTTAGCATTGCAGGTTAAATTTTTATAGGTTACTGCAAAGTAAAATCGAAATACCTATTTATATTTTATAGTATTTACTGTATTTTATAGTATTTACTATAAAGGTCGACAAGTTTACAGACCAAAAAAATTTTTTTTCAATATTCATAAGGGTTACAGCGTTTTGGCATTATCGACAAGTTTACAGTGCTAGGGCAATTATCGACAAGTTTACAGTGCTAAAATCCCAAATTTTAACACTTCGGTGAATGAACTTGTCAATTATCGACAAGTTTACAGTGCTAAAATCCCAAATTTTAACACTTCGGTGTGTCATTTTGGCAATTATCGACAAGTTTACAGTTGACAAAGTGGCTTATATTAAAAAAACCACCAGTTTTTGGTGGTTTCTATCGACAAGTTTACAGTGCTAGATTTATTATTTTGATTGCTGGGTTAGCTCTTCCTATTGAGTTGATTTAGAATTGTGGTTCTTTCAGAGTCTTTCAGCGACGAAAAAAACTTGGTGAAGTAGTTGAATTGGGTTTGGTACAGTTCCCCTGCAGATTTGTTTACCATATCGCTTAGGGCATTAAAGAAAATGGTTTTTTTCTCTTCAAAATCTTCGTTGCTATCTACGAACCAACCTTCAAATTTGTGTAGTTGCCTATCGTTTGGATAGTAATTAATATAAAGTTTGATGATCTTAATGAGTATGTGCTGATGTTGGGCTTGGTTGAGCAAAAGCCGTTTTTCTATAGCATCATTTTCGCTTGGTGTTTTATCGATATTGTTGTTAAATATAAACTTAAAACCATAATCGTACCTACCGTTTACGTGTACTGGCTTGTAATCGAAATTAAAGTGCTTTTTAAGCTCATCGAGCTTTCTCTTTTGGAGCAAATACTTAGCATCCTTAATTTTCCTTTGGTTTAGCTCCTTGGTTTTGGGGTCAAACTCCTTCTCGTTAATAAAATTTATGGTTTCAAGGTCAAGGTTAACACCGGATAAACGGCAAAGGCCAACAAAGTTTTTATCCAACCATTCCGTTTTGCCCAGGTTCTGATGATAGTTAAGGTACATATACAAAAGCGTTAAGTTTTTCTTCCTAAGGCTTTGCAGCAAATTAAAATCTACGACAAAAAACAATTTGGATAGGTTGTAATCGAACTCCTCAGAGGTAACATAAGTATAGTATATCTTATTCTTTTTGGTTTGATGTATCCCTGTTTCCTTTAGAACTTGAATCCACTTGGTATTTTTGATAACCTCGCCCGTTTCCGTATCTACGTATTTAGAGTAAAACGGAATATTGAAACGGCCTAGTTTAAACAAGGCGTTTTCGAAAACGGTAATGTATTGCTGGTCTCTCTTTTCATTGCTAAGGAAGTTGCCAACATATTTTTGTTGGGCTGGTTTATCGTTGTAATGAGTAGAGTAATGTTTTTGAAGGTTAGTTTTGTTGTAGCCCATAACCTTGCAGAAATCGTCTAGGCAAATGTAGCCGAACTTGAATATTTCCGTTTGCACCTTGTTTGTTATGTAGAACATAATATCGAAACAAAGTTTGAAATCTTCCTTGAAAAGATTTACCCAATTTATTGCGTTGATGGCAAAATTTTGGTCAACTCTAAAAATATTGCTCATTGTAGGTTCTTTTTGAGGTTAATAATAGACAAATGTAAAAAATAAATTAGATAAATAGTGTAAATACGAATTTAATTTACAATATTTGCAATACAATAACTAAACTAAATATATAAAGTATGAAAAAGATTGCATTGGTAAACCATAAGGGGGGGGTTGGCAAGACCACTTCATCCGTTAACATTGCTGCAGCAATGGCAAGGCAAGGTAAAAGGGTACTACTGATTGATACTGACCCACAGAGTAACCTAACGGATTCTTTGGGAATATTTGATAGTGAGAAAACCATTTACCATTCCTTTTCCAAGGGAGAGCCTTTGCCTGTGGTGAGGTATTCTGATAATCTACACGTTGTCCCCTGCTCCTTGGATTTTGCAGGGATAGAAATAGAAATATCGACCCGTTTGGCAAGGGAGAAGGTTCTGCAGGGATTGCTTGAGCCTTTGGAAAATGATTACGATATTTGCATAATGGATTGCCCCCCAAGCTTGGGCATTATAACGCTAAATGTTTTGGTGGCCACGAATGAGGTTTACATACCAATGCACGCTGAGTACTTATCGTTTAGGGGTATTGATTCCATCGTTGGAATAATCGACCAGGTTAGAAAGTACTACAACCCCACGCTAAGCATTAAGGGCGTTTTCTTTACGCAATACAAGCCCAACAGGGTATTAAGCCGGGAGATAAAAATGCAGCTAGAGCAAAGCATTGGGTCAATACTAATGGATTCGGCCATTAGGGTAAATGTGGCCTTGGCCGAGGCACAATCGTGTGGTAAGGATATATACGCCTACGATGAGGCTAGCCCGGGGGCAAATGATTACAACAGTTTAGTAAATGAAATAATAAGTAGGTAGCTATGGCAAAGAAAGAGATAGGTAAGATGCAGAGCAAAAACCTTGGGGGTTTGGCCAACCTGATAGGGCCAGAAGATATGCCGGAAGGTAAGCAGGGAAAATCGCAAGGTGATGATTTAGAGAATAAGCTTTTAGTAAAGACTTTTAACATCATTAGCAAAGACTTTGAATTCATAAGGGGTTACTCTCTGTATCGGTCTTACAAGGATGGTGAAAGATTTACGCACAAGGATGTTATTTCGGAAGCGATTGAACTACTAAGGCGCAAGCGCAAAGATGAGTACCAGCAACCAGGTATGGATATTTGAGCATTTTTCCGAAGGAACTTAGAAATTTTAAAAAATACGACTGCTTTGGTGGTCGTTTTTTTTTGTGCGTTGGGCAATTGCCTGGCAAAGCGTTCTTTCTTTGCCATGTCAATTGTTGTGCGGTGGGTAGCAAGTATTGAGAATTGGCAAGGGAAAAATAGGGCTGGGCGTGTGGTCTATGCCGAGCAACCTTTTGTGGGTTGGTTTTGAAGAGTGAAAAAGGGGGCCGGCATGGCTACACGTTGGCTTGGGATTTTTAACCTGGTCAATTCTCAATTCTTGCATAGTCTTTGGAAGCAACGCTCTTTGGGTGCTTGGAGCAAAGCGGAAAGCAACCAATGTGGGTTGCGTGGCGTTGGGGTGAGTGGGGTGGTAAGCATTGCCTAGCGTTCTTTGCTAGGGTATGCTTTGGGCTGGCAATGGGCTAGGGGCGATTTACGGCGCAAAACCATAGCAGCCCTTGCCCTAGTAGCCTAGCCATAAAAAGCGACTGAAAGAAGCTATTTTGTGGCTTAGAGCGCACTTGGGCAAGGGCAATATGTTTGGAGCGTATGCCCCGGCCATGGCGTATAGCGTGGGAAAGAAAAAACGCCCAGCATTGCCGGGCGTTGAGAGAGGGGGGGCTATATGCTATGGTAGCCCCCAAGTGAATAAGCTAGTTAACCTGTACATATTTCTCTTCCCAGTTGGACCACTCATTGTTATTATCCTTCACCCTTGCCCTAATCCTTTTCTGTCCATTGGTAGCAAAAACGTGACGAACCTTGCTCGATGTGGATTCAAAAATGTAGCCATTAAAATCGAACTCGTACATTACGATTGAACCGCCAAAGCGTTTATCCTTATCGTATGACGACGAAAGATCGACCTCTACCGTTTTCTCCCCCAACGAGGAAGAATTGAGAACACAAATGGGCTTAAGATTCCTAAAAACACGCAAGGAAAAAGGCACGGCCGAGCGAACGTTAAAAGAATCGAACGTAAACAGCTCCACGTTAAAAAACCCCTCAGTATCGCCGTGAATATGGAACGAATTGCGGCCAAACTGGAAGTTAACCCCAACGGTAGTATCGGAAGGCAAAAGCGAAAGATTCTCTTCATCTTGGATATTATACTCGAAATACAAAGGGTTACCAATCTTGATTGAATCGACGAAAGAATCTATTTCATTGCCTTTGTAGAAAATAGAAATCACAGGGTCTTGGTTAACCGAAAGAAAGAAGTCGTTAGACTTATCGCAACCCAAAGTAGCTAGGCACAAAGCGGCCAAAAGTATTTTACGCATATGGTTTAAAGTTTTAAGATTTTAGCACTACCAACCACTGAATTGTTGTTAAGGAAAAGCACTACATAAACGCCATGGGCGTTTATGTTGAAAGTTAGAGGCGAAGCCTCTACCCTTTTTTCCAACACAACAGCACCAGAGGCGTTAAAGACCCTAATGCTATTGAAGTGCGTTTTAGCACCCCAAGTAATTTTGAAAAGGCCAGAGCGAGAGGGGTTGGGGAAAATAACAGGCTTACTGTCCTTATCGAAGTTGCTAGATGTTGCGCCAATGACCTCAAGGGCTTTTTCAACGGACAGCATATCGGTACAGCCAGAGGGGCTAACCACCGATAAGGAAACATCGTAAAAGCCCGGTACGTTGTAAAAAACAGAGGGGTTTTGCACGTTGTAAGATTCGAATAGGCCAAGATTCCAGGACCAAGACGAGGCGTTTATGGATTTATCTACGAAGTTAACCCTGGAGCCAACATTGATTGCGCGGTTAGATATATCGAAGGCCGCATAGACGGAATCGATTTTAACGTACCTTGAGAAGTTGTCGAATTTACAGTTATTATCGTCGACAATGAAGGAAGTAACAAGCACAGAGTTTTGAATTTTACCAAGGTTAATGCTTGTACCCACTAGCGTATCCTTATGGTTAAGTATCCAGTAGTATTTCAGCTTGGTATTAGGGGAAAGTACGGCAAGGTTAACATCATCGCCGGAGCAGTATGTACCGAACCCGCTGAAGGAGAAATTTTCTACATTTACAGGGCTAGATTCAGTTAGTTTAGCCGTATTGCTAATGGTTGTAGCGCAAGCATCGGACTCGAGTCGCCTAAAGAATTTAGAACCGCTAAAGTTGGAAACGTTAAGAAAATTATCGACCTCGCCTTGCACATCGGACCAACCGCCACTACCAGTATTTGACACCTGCCATTGGAATGAGAAGCTACCATACCCACCGGAAGGAAAATCGACATTTTTAATGGTGGAAGGGTTTGAACCATAGCAAAATACCTCATCGCCAGAGATCGAGCCTGATTTCCTTTCATTCAGCACAGCCACAGTGGAAATATTGGAGTGTAGCGTAGCGCATTCGTTGCTCTCAGCCCTTCTAAAGTATGTTGTTTCCGTAAGTTTTGAAGGATAGTTAAGCTCAAAGGTATTTGAGTTAGGAATAGTAAACCAGTGCTCCTTATCGTAGGAGTATTCCCAGGCATAGTTGAGCGTGTTGCTGCTGCTAATGGGAAGCGTATTGTTGGTTATAAGATTAGCTTTGGTGTTGTAGCAAATGGTTTGATCGCTTGAGATAAAACCAGAGGTAAGGGTAGGAACGTGAACAGTGAAAGATTTGGAGTTGCTACTGCAGCCGTTGTTATCTACCACGGCCAAATCCATAGTAAAAGTATTCTGTATATCGGGGAAAGAAATGCTGCTCCCAGTTAGGCTTTCGGTATTATTGAGAACCCAATTGGCTGAGAAGTCAGAAGGAATCTCGACCGAAATATTAACGTTTTCGCCCTTACAGTAGGAACGAACCCCTAAAAGGTTAAAGTTGTTTACATCGATGGGGGCTGCTTCGGCCACTCGTACCGTATTGCTAATGGTTGTAGCGCAAGCATCCGTTTCAACGCGCCTAAAAAACTTTAGCTTATCGACAAAACCCGGATTGATGAAGTTTTCAGATTCATCGCTAATGGTAGTCCAACCACCAGTACCAGTGCTAGATTGTTCCCATCGGTAATTGTAGCTACCGTAACCACCGGAAGGCGAAACCACATTGCTAATTTGCGCGGGTAAATTGCCAGGACAAAAAACCTGATCATCTGAAAGAACGCCCGGCTCTCTCTTCTCGAGAACCGTAATGGTAATGGTATTGGATTGAACCGAGCTACAGGCATTATTTTCTACCCTTCTGTAGCGTGTTGTCTGGGTAAGATTGGTATTTAGGTTAAGGTTTGTACTATTTGAGTTTGGAATGTCAACCCAAGTTGAACCATCTGAGCTAGACTGCCAAACGTAGTTAAAATCACCATCGCCGCCAGTAGGAAGCTTAGTATTTAGGAATGGGTCCGGCTTGGTGTTATAGCAGATCGTTTGAGAGCTACCAATGGCACCAGCTTTCACCTCAGGAAGTACAGTTACTGTGGATGTGTTGGAGTTAACGGAATTATTGCATACATTATCAGTAACTACCCTACGGTAATATCTTGTACTGGTTAGCTTGTCGGGTTGGTAAGATAGAGAGGTTTCGTTGCTAATGGTAGACCACGAGGATTGGTTGCTAGAGTATTGCCAAGAATACCTAAGATCGCCAGAGCCACCGGAAGCACTGCTAGTGGATGATATCTGGCTAGGCTTCGTGTCGAAGCAAATGGTTTCGGAAGCACGAATAGACCCGGGCGAGAGGCTTGGCCTAACGGTAATCTTTATGGCATTGGTATAGTCGGTAAGCGAACCCGTTTTGACTTTACAGCGAACCCATATAGTGCCAGTTAGGTTCTGAGAGTAAGAAAAAGTTGAAGAGGTATAGCCTCCAATATCAGAAAACCCGCTAGTTGCAGATGATGAAGAGGATTGCCATTGGTAGGTGTACCC
>Ga0265295_1004277_pt1 | contig 19389 bp, 17 predicted proteins | sample Munlansysbiofilm_FD_192503 | JGI IMG/M metagenome (GOLD analysis project Ga0265295, IMG submission 192503) | Leachate microbial communities from a municipal landfill in Southern Ontario, Canada - Methane capture system biofilm | ecosystem: Engineered > Solid waste > Landfill > Unclassified ... | reverse complement strand
CTGTCGCCGTAGCGAATCCGCTGTTACTGATCAAATAATCTGTATAGAGTTCTAGGTAGTCTGTCTTCATGCTCCATTAAAAGCATATTTCGTGCCGATTTGAGCTATTGCTGCGTAACGTCAGTTATTAACTATAAGTATTCCTATTTCTCCAGTTACACCATCTTCAACTGCATCAAATTTGAGTTTAAAACTTGATGTAATAGTGTCTTTATCTCTTTTTGCATAGGCTCTTACTTCTTCATCATCATTAACACCAGAAATTACAATATCAGCTTTAAATGTAGCTTTTTTCTCTTCTAAAATTTTATCAATGATTTTTTTGTATTTTACAGCTGCTTTTTGACTACTTGCTACAACTTGAGCTTTATAACCATTTGGATAGACATGAGTTAAATAGTGTTCTATCATATCTCTTGCTTTTGTTTCAATAGTTTTTTCACTCTCCAAATAAGCTTTTTTTATCTCTGCATTTAAGCCTTTAAAATCTCCACTCTCTTCATCAATTTCAAGACCTTCATAAATATCTACAATCATTCCATCTTTGATGTCTGTTTTATGTGCACGACCTTCATATACAATTCTAAGTGTTGCACCATCTTCAATAGCTTCTTTCATCGTATATTTATCAATATACTCTTTAAATGCTTTTTCACTTTTATCTACTGGTGTTCCTGTATATCCTATCCAAACAGCATTTGGTGCAGCTTTATTTATATTACTTCCTAAGCTTTTATATATACTTCTATGTGCTTCATCAACCATGATAAGTATCTTATCACTTTTATTTAATTGTGGAAAAGATGCAGCATAAATATCTCGTTCTTGGAATTTATGCACCATAGCCATCACTATATCTGTAGCATTACTTTTTATTTGTTCTTTTAAAGTTGCTATACTATCAGCAACTTTTACCTTCACTCCAATACTTGAAGCTGTAGTGCTCAATTGTGTTTCTAAATCTGTTCTATCGTTTACTAAAACTATTTTCCAATCATCAAATTTTTTAGTTGCATACATAGCTCGTATTAAAAACATCATCGTAAGTGATTTACCACTACCTTGTGTATGCCAAATAAGTCCACCTTTCTCTTCTGGTGTTTCACCGTTTTCAAGTCTAACAATTGCTTTTTTAACTGCACGAAACTGTTGATGTCTACAAACCACTTTAGATATACCATCTTCTTCATCACTAAAAACCGTAAAGCTTTGGAATATATCAAGTAAATTTCTTTTATCTAACATCCCATAAATTAATCTATTTTGGTCATTTGGTGTATTTTGAGCTTCTCTTGGTAATTCATCAAGGTTTCTAGGATATGGATTTGCCCATCTCCAATAACCTTTTAAACTATTTGTTGTGATTGTTCCAAATTTACATTTGTTTGTATCTGTTACTACTAAAAATAAGTTATAGAAAAATAGTTCACTATTTCCTCTTTTTTTGTAGCTAGTGATTTGTGCATAATCACGAAGGTCATTCAATGCTTCGGATAGTACATCTTTTTTTAAATTTTTAGGTGCTTTTGCTTCCACTACAACAAGAGGAATACCATTTACAAAAAGTGTAATATCAGGATAAAACTTATCATCACTACCCTTTGCTCTAACTCCTAGTTCACTTACAGCTATAAAGCTATTGTTTTCTTGATTTTCAAAATCTATAAATTTAACTGTTGGACTTTTATCTTTTGTTTTTCTATTTTCACTTACACTCATACCATTTAAAAGTAATTCAAAGATTTTTGAATTGTTAGTGATAAGTCCATTGCTACTATATGATGTAAGTCTTGTAATACACTCTTCGATTTGGTCATCTTCTAAGAAGTCATTGATTTTAAGTAGAGATTCTCTAAGCTTGCCTTTCATCACCACATCACTAAAACTTTCTCTATAACTTTGTTCTGGCTTTTGATGGAGTCTATCAAGTCTTATAACTTCACAGCCATTTGTTTTATCATTCCAACCAATATTTTCAAGTTCTTTTAAAAATGGTTCATGTACAAATATATCTTCTCTCACGAGTTTTCCTCCATCAGTTTAGTTACTCTTACTTTACCACTTAACAAGTCTTGCATAAGTGAGGCTTTGAGTGATTTTAGTTTGTTTAGTTTATTTATTATATCTTCTATTTTTTCATCTTGAGATGAAAGAATTTGGGCTATTTTTTGTTGCTCTGGTAAAGGTGGAAAGATAACCTCAATTTCTCTTAAAATAGTTAAACTTAATCCTGCTCTTCCTGCTCCATATGAAATATTTCTTAGATTTTCATACTGTGAATCAAGGTAATAAAATAAAAATTGTGATGATATTTCTTTATTATTACAAATAATCGCAGCTACTGATTGGTTTGTGGATAATTCAACATGATTTATTGCTACCATCCCTCTTGTTTTACCTTGTCCTGCTAAAGCCATTAATATACTAAATTTAGGAATCAGCGTTGCACTTGAACTTTTATAACCTAATTCTGTAATCTTTAGTTCTGTATCTGTAATGACTTTATTGTTCACTTCTCCAGAAGACATCCATCTTATATTCCCATTATCCCAATATTCTTTTTTTGTTGTTGAAGGTGTACCACCAGTTTTTAATGTAAACAATTTAGTATTGCCTAATTTTTCGGTATTCCACTCTTTAGGAATATCTCCAATCTCTGATGGTTTAAATTGATGAGTCTGTGGATTTCTAATTTTTCCATTTTCATCAACTCCATAGTTTAACATGTCTTGCATCAATGCAGTTTTTAGCCTTTTATTTTTTTCAAAAAGTTCTTCAGTTTTTGAAATAGCATTATCAACTTCACTTAGCACTTCAGCTATTTTTTGTTGTTCTTGCTTTTGTTTTGGACTTAATACATCAATTTCTGCAATTTGTGGTTTTCTAAGTGACATAACTGTAGAACCAACTGATGTACTAATTAGTCTATTAATTTTTGGTTGAATAGCTTTTTGTAAGTAGGATAAATCAATATTATCATCTTTAGAAGTTAATACATATGTTCTTTGATGTGCTTCAAATTTACCATTGTAATACTTTACTCTAAAATTTCCTTCTCCTGCAATAAACAATGCTTCTGTATCGTAGGAATAAGTATTGATTTTTTGTGTTTCTTCTGCTCTTGTAAAAAATGGATAAATCCCATCTACAGATGAATCCTCTGCATTTTTACTACCAGTTTCTATTTTTAGGATATTACCAAGTTCAAGACTTTCCCATCCAGCAGGTATTTTAATCATCTCACTCATCAAAATACCCCAAAGCACTTAAATATTTATCAATTTTTTCTTCACTTATCTTTAGTGAATTCTCAATATTGATTAAACTCATTTGGTATTTGTTTTTTAAATTTTCAACTATTTTGATTAGTGTGTTTAACTCATCTTTAATACTTCGATTAAGTTCACTATCTATTAAAGTATGATGTTTTTTAAGTGTTAATTCTTTTGCTTCTTCATTAGTAATAATTGGCACAGTTTTAACTAAACTTTCAAGTTTTTCTATACTATCATTAACAGCTTCTTCTTCTTTTTTTAGTTTTTTAAGTTCATCAAGTTCAACTTTATATTTTTTCTTATTTGCTTCTAGTTCTTTTTTTGTTTTTTTAAGTTTATCAATCTGAACTTTTTTTGTAGCTCTAGCTTCTTTATCATTTTTTGGAAGTGCTTTTTGTTCTTCTGTTTGTACTGCAATCTGTTCTTTTATATCATCGATTTGAGTCAAAATATTTTCAAAATCCACAAGCTTATCAATCGATGATTTAACATCAACAATTGTAACTTTTAACTCTTCTAACTTTTCAAGTGCACCATAGCGTTTTAACTCAAGCTTATATTTTAGTATCTGTTCACACTTATCTTTTAAAGCTTTAGTTTCTTTTTTAGAAGTCTCTAAATCTTCTATAGTTTGAAGTTGTTTCTCATACCCTAATCGCTCTTTAACATACTCTTCTTTCTCTTCACTTTCAAGTTCTTTTATAGCATCTTTTAAATAAGCTTTTGCAGTTGTTACACTTTTAACGGGTTCTTCGTCTTCTTTTTCACTCTCAGGTTCGTAATCAACATCTTCAACTGCTTCGTTTAAATCATTTTCTAAATTTGATAATTTTAGCTCTAGTTCATCGATTTCATCTTTTTCACTTTGAAAAAAAGCTTCAATTAACGTCTCATCACTAAGTAAACTTTCGTTAAATCCAATAGAACTAATTGTTTTTAAGTCATATTTAATACTATTCCACCACTCTACAAACACTCCTGAAGTTTGAAATCTATCAAGTGTTTGAAGTGATTCAAAGTAGTCTTTAAAAGATTCTAGTAATTCGCTTTTAATTTTGTTTATATTTTTAGTCTCTTGAAGCTTACTAAATTCATCTTTTGCTTCACTCCACCAAAAGTTTAGATGATTTTGATAAGTAGTTAAAATTGTTGATACATTTTCATCTTGAGTGATTTTATCTTTTATATCACTATCATTTTTAAATACTAAGTATTCCTCATCTTTAACATCTAAAAGTGTTTTATAATCAAAATCAAACTTTTGATATTGAGCTGTATAAACTTCTACTTCTCTAAGTGGTACACCACCTTTTAAGTGTCCTTTTACATCTTCTATTTCAGTAGGTTTCGAGTTATCAACATATCTTCGTATATTTAGGTTATAATCATTTTTTCTAATATCATCAAGACTAATTAATTTTGAATATTTTTGATTTGATTCATCTTTTGTATGGTAAACATAAGAGATTTTTTCTATATCACTAGCACGAAGTTTATTTCTAGCTTTTTCTTCTGCATATTCTGCATCTGCATTGATAAATAAAACCTTTTCATCTTCTTTTCTATTTTTTCGTATAACGATGATAGCAGCTGGTATTCCTGTACCATAAAAAAGTGCAGGAGGAAGTCCTATAACTGCATCGATGATATTATCTTCAAGCATTGCACTTCTTATCTCTTTTTCTTTTGAACCTCTAAATAATACACCATGAGGAACAACTACAGCCATTAAACCATTTTTCTTTAAAGAACTAGCCATATGCTCCACGAACATCAAGTCTGCTTTTTTTGATTCTGGTGCATATCCCCATTTAAATCGGCTTGTTTGTGTAAGGTTTTCTTTTTTGTAATTTAAACTAAATGGAGGATTAGCAAGAATCTTGTCAAACTTCTTGTACTTTCCTCCAAGGTCTTTAAACATAGGCTCTTCTAATGTATTACCATGTTCTATCTCAAAATCTTTTACATCGTGTAAAATCATATTCATAATACAAGTAGCCCAAACTCCACCGTCATTTTCTTGACCATTCAGCTTGATATAGTGAGTATTACCAGAGTTTTCTTCTATATATTGGTGTGATTGAATAAGCATACCACCACTACCAACTGTAGGATCGTAAACACTCTCTCCTTCTTTTGGCTCTATGATTTGAACCATAAGTCTAACCACTTCAGCAGGTGTATAAAACTCACCACCCTTTTTACCTGCACTATCTGCAAAATATTTAATCAAGTACTCATAAGCAGCTCCAAGTAAATCAGGGAACTCGAAATTTTCTCCACTAAGTGAGCCAAAAGTAGTAAGTTTATTTATAAGACTTATCCAGTCAGCATCTTTTACTCTTTCGTTGTTCTTACCTTTTTCAGAATTGAAATTGATATTGTTTTTTAAAACTCCATTTAATCTATCATTGTTTTCTTCAATAGCTGCGATTGCAATATTTAATCTTTGACCAACATCAGATTTTACATCTTTGATTGGTGGATGAACTTGACCGTGACTATCTGTATATCCTTCCCACCATCTAGCTTGTTTAGGAACAAAAAACATATCTCCATAAGATGTTTTATCTTCTATCAATTCATCTTTTAGCTCTTTTGGAAGATGTTTATATTTCTTTTCTACAATAACTTTTGCTTTTCTAAATTCATCTGATAATCTTTTTAAAAATATTAGCCCTATGATGTAATATTTATACTCATTAGCATCCATTTTTGCTCTAAGGTCATCTGCTAATGAAAAAAGAAAGTTTTCTAAATTTTGTAAGGTGATTTTTTGTTTCATATATTGTTATCCATAGTCTTATTTTTCATCGGCTGCTTTTCCACTCTTTACCCACTCGTCAACTTCACTTTTTTGAAACATCCACTTTCTTCCAACTTTATGAGCAGGCATGTTTCTTGTTTCTATCCATTTGTATATAGTATCTTTGGTTACGGAGAGGTATTTTGATATATCATCAACATTAAGCCATCTATCTTCCATAAAATGCCTTGATTTTATAGTAATTTAGCTAAAGATAGTATTTAATTGGTTGTCAATACTATCTTTTTGGTTAAAACAGTAGTAATCTATATTTATTAAGTTTTCGCTATCTTTGCAAATCTTTCGTTGTAAGAATTTTGAATTAACTTTTTTTTCTTTAACAGATTAAACGGTATTGATTTTTAGCTCTTGAAATCGGTATGAGTGGCAGTGCATACTTAGGTCGTGCAGAGATAAAAAAAGATTCCACCATTTCAATATCAAACACCTTGCAAAAATATCAAAAATTCTCGATGTAAATATTTGCGAATTTTTTAAATCCTAAAAACAAACTCTAGCCTTACTTATATTTTCAATTTCCACTTTTAAATAATTCCACTTGCTTCTAAAAAAGCTAATTTACATCCATTTACTCAATAACACGCACTTTTTATTACTCAATTTTGTGTTTCCAAAATTTTTCAATCATATATCATAAACATAGTCAAGGTACATGGATACTTTGAGAAACCAAATAACAGGAGAAAACACAATGTTTCAAAAGTTAGAAAAGTTCTGTGTGTTCACTACCAAATCATTACTAGATGATTTGATATGTGACTCTCAAAATCTAAATTGTTCAAAGGGTGAGCTATGAAGATAAAAAATCAACTTCAAAAACAACAAGAGAAAGAGTTTCAAGAAAATCTATCATTTGCCGAGTGGCTAGATCATTTTAGAAGTGAGCTAACAAGTAAAGAGCTAGATGATATGGAAAGAGAATCTTTTAAAATCACTCCTATCAACAACAAATACTACCAGCCACTAAAGGGAGCATAAAAATGATACCGCCGTCAGTTTTATTAGCAGTGATTATTGCAGGGGCAACGATAATCAAAGAGACTTTAGAAAAACAAGAGGATTAGTCAAAAGACTTTCAATACAAAACAAAAAAAGAAAAACAAAAGGATAGAAAATGTCAGTAAAACCACTAAGCAATGAAGAACTAAGAGCAAAAGCACCAACGCTATTTACACAAACACCGCACTTTGAAGTAAGTGAAAAGTATCACTTTATCCCTACGATAGATGTAATAGAAGAGATAAAATCTCATAATTGGCATCCAGTAAGTGTAAGTGAAGCAGGTGTAAGAGATATGCAAAAAGAAGGGTATCAACAACACTGTGTGCGCTTTCGCCACTTTGAAGATTTACTAAGCACAAAGGAAAACGCCGTAGAGCTATTGCTGTTTAACTCCCATGACAGAACCAAAAGCTTTTCCATCAGTGCGGGCATCTTCAGGTTTGTCTGTTCCAATGGTCTTGTGCTCTCAGACAGTGTTTATGAGAGCTATAAAATCAAGCACTTGGGCGATCGAGACAATGATGTAGCCAATGCCGTTACGAAAATCACGGCTATCAAGCAAAAGCTCATGGAAAAGATAGACACCCTCGCATCGATCAAACTCTCACAGCTTGAAAAAGAGAGCTTCGCAAAGCTTGCCATTCCACTTAGATTTGAAGAGCATCTTGAAGTGGATCATAGGGATCTGCTTCTTCCCCATAGAGAAGAGGATCATAAAGATGACCTCTATACGGTTCTTAATATCATCCAAGAGAATCTTATCCGTGGCAATATAAGCGGTCTTAATAAAGAGAGCGGCAGACGCTTTACAAGCAAAGAGATAAAGTCTATCGCAACCGATACCTACGTCAATAAAGGGGTTTGGGAAATTGCGGAGCGTATCGCTTCTATCAAACAACCAAACTACCAAATAGCAGCATAGAGGAGAAAAACCCATGAAGATGACAAACTACCGCCTCCAGACAGAAATGGAGCGTATCAAACCCCAAAGCCAAGAGTGGTTTAAAGACTATGTGCGTCAAGTGCTCGAAAGCAATAAACCTTACCATGCCAAAGCCGATTATATCGGTCTTAGCATCCAAGAGTTGCAGAATAAAATAGACTACCTCGCAGAGGATATCAAGGAGATGAGCGCTCTTAAAAAATCGCTTATCGTTGCAAAAGAGACGGCACTTGAAGCCATCGCCGATGTACTTGCCGAGTACGGCATAGACCGACTTGACGGCACGGCTATATCCTCTATCACCATGACACCGCGAACTACAAAAATAAAAGAGAGCCTATCTATTCTTGATGAAGATGCTCTTATAAAGCTAGGCTATTTTAAAGTGATTGTAGATGTGGATGCTGTAAAGGAAGCTATGAAAACATTAGAGTCTATGGATGAGATAGACAGATACACTCAGGTGGAAGTTCACAAAGAGACAATACCAGCTCGTATTAAAGTAAACGCCAAGCGAACTGGATCGAACAACCAAGCCGCTGAACTTCTTACTCTTGTAGATGCACAAGCAGTAGCATAACAAGGAGATAGCGATGTTTAATGAAAAACAGACTCAGGTGTTAAGCTATGAGCTTGATGCAAGCAGGATAAAAAGCCGTTCCAAAGGGAATGTGAACCTCTCTTATTTGGAGGGGTTTGATATTATAGAGACAGCCAACAAGATATTTGGTTATGGCAACTGGAGCTACAGCATCGCTTCATTGGAGCAAGCCTCCCAAGAAACGAACCAAAACCAAAACTTCATCCTCTGCTACAAGGCGGTCGTGAGCCTTACCGTTTACGATATGCAACATGCCAGACAAGTAAGCCGTGAGGATGTGGGGTTTGGAACGGGCATAGCAAAAACACTTGCGGACGCGCACGAGGGAGCCGCTAAAGAGGCGGTAACCGATGCGATCAAGCGATGCTTTAGAAGCTTTGGGAATCAGTTTGGAAACTCACTTTACGATAAGAGCCGTACCAATCAACAGCAACCACAAGCGATGCACCAACCGCAGCAATACGCACAACCAAACCAACAGCCTTTGCAGCAACAGCCCATACAGTCGCACAACCCTTACGACTACAGCTCTCTTTACAATCTCGGCTTGACGATAATGGAACAGGGGCAAAACCTGATTGTCATCGGAGATGATATTTACAATAAAAAAGACTCCATAAAAGCTTGCGGATTCAAGTTTGACGCTTCAAGCAAGCTTTGGTGGAAACCAAAAGAGCAGCAGGCGGCATAAGATGAGAAATTTTCTATTCTTTACAACAGAGGGCTATACCTATGACCCAAACGACAAAGAGATCACCAACATGCAGATACTCGGTTCGCAAGAGGGAGAGGATATTTTAGAAGCGTTTAAAAACTTCAAGCAGACCCACTCCTATTTGCGAGAGTACGCTTTTAAAGAGGTGAACGCCATCGAGTGCGTGGGTGATTTTATACGGAACTTAGAATTATAAAAAGGATTTGTTTATGCAACTCATACCAAAAGAATTAGAAGCCTTAATCCCCACGCTTTACGCTACGGAAGAGATGATGGAGCCAATAGCGTACGTCAAGCTGTTTTTAGATGGGTGGACGTGGTACATTACAGAACTCTCCACCGATACAGATATCTGCTTTGGATATGTGGTATCACCCTTTGGGAGCGAACTAGGATACTTTAGCCTTGAAGAGATCAAGTCGGTTCGAGGTGCTTTAGGCTTGGGGGTAGAGCGAGATGTGTCGTTTCAGCCTACACCCCTTAAAGCTATTCGCAATAAAATCTAAGCCTTTCAAAGGGCTTGGATCATCTCTTTTTTTTTCCTAACTCTGTATATGGTTAAAACCATAAAAGTATACGTAATACTTGACATCTTTATTTTTTACATACCGTGTTACACGAGTACATTTGAATAAGACTACTTTAGGTTATTAATATTATTAATATAAATTTATATAATAATTATATCTTATCTCTATTATCTACTTCAACATTACTAGCTAAACGTATCTCACTAAATAATATTTGTATACATACCTTTATATGAAATACAAAACAAAAAGAAAAGGAAATATCATGTCTAATACAAAACTAGTGAATAAAAGAGAAGAGAGCACAAAAGAGTATGTGGATGCCCTACAAGAAGAATACTCAAGGCTATGCGCTGTAAGAGTAGACCTTGCCTACAAAAAGCCCTATAGTGACCATATCACACTAGAGGAGGCTAATAGGGATTTAAACCGTATGCTCAATAACAGAAGAAGTAAGCCATCGATATTTCAAGATCAAGTTGGCTATGTAATTAAAAAAGAGTACACGGAGGATAGAGGGGTGCATCTCCACGCCATTTTTCTCTATGATGGTCAAAAGGTACAAAAAGATCAATACAAAGCACAACAGATTGGTGAGTATTGGAGTGAGCAGATTACCAAGAATAAGGGGTGCTATCACAATTGCAACATCGAAGAATACAAGCATAACGGTGTAGGTGTGATAGATTATCGTGACTCACAAAAAAGAGAGAACCTCGACAAAGTGGTGTCGTATTTATGCAAAGAGGAACAAGACATAGCGCCAGTGAAAAGTAGTCAAAAAGAAAGAGCATTTGTAAGAGGCATTATTCCAAGAAGCAAAGGCAATATTGGTAGACCAAGAAAAGAGTCTAATTTATAAAAATGAATGGCTATGAGCCATGATAGCGGTATTTACTGATACGCTTTATGGAATTGTGGCAAGGGTTAAGATTTAAAAAACTCACGAATGTCTATATTTAAAACCTTAGAGATTTTAGCAAGGTGTTTGATGTTAAAGTGATGATTGTCTTTTCTCAGCTCGGCACGACCCAAATAAGCACCCCCACTCATCCCTATCTCCAAGGCAAGCTGCATCTGTGTCAAGCCTTTTTCTTTTCGGTATTTGAGCACATTTTTAGAGACTGTATCCAGTATTTCTTCGCTAAAAGATTCTAAATCATCACTGTTATTCAATATTATTCCTAACGACCTATATGTTTAAAGTTTGGATAATATTCTTTCAGCTACAATCAATCAACGATATATATATCGTTATATGTAAAAGTGACAATACAACTAAAACTCAAAGCATTCTTGAGAGTGCTATTTAGGAGATGGAAAGTAATGAAAAAAATATTGATGGGAGTTGTCGTCGCTGGGCTAATAGGTAGCTCAGCCTTGCTAGCAAGTGAACCAACAGCCGCAGAGATTAAGAAGTGGGCTGAAGTAGGCGTTTCCAAAGAATGGATAAGTAATTGGAAGTATGATGGCTATACGCCCGAAAAAGTCAAACCATGGTTTGAAGTGGATATTACAAGTGCTAATGAAATTGAAGCATGGCAGAGTTTTAAAATAGCTCCTAAAGAAGCAAAAGCTTGGATGGAACTAGGTATCAACAGTCGTAATATGTATGACCTTGCACAGTGGAAAAATGCTGGTGTGAATACCCCTGAACAAGCGAAAAAATGGCATGATTTACGAGTAAATGCGTCTAGCGTTTCGTCCTATATCAAAGACAATATTACTCCTGAAATATTGAGAGCGTGGAACGATATAGGTGTTCGTGGAAACGATATAAGCATTTACAAAGAGCACAATATCAATACGCCAGAAGAAGCTAAAATGTGGCATAAAGCAGGTTTGGAAACCGTAACGGATTTGCAGTATATAAAGCGACTCGATATAACGACTTTAGAAGAATTTAGTAGCTGGACAGAGCTTGGTATGGGTCTCTATGATATACAGCAATGGAAAAATGCAGGCTTTAATGATCCTAAAGTAGCGCAAGAATGGAAAAAAGTGACTCTTCCTAACTTAGTGCATAGTTGGCATGAAGCGGGTATTGACAATCCGAAAGAGGCTCAGCGTTGGCAGAATGCAGGTGTAGGGGTTTATGGTGTTCAGACAATGAAAAAAGCCAATTTAACTCCAGAACAAATTAAAGCATGGGTAGATTATGGGATTAAAGATCAAAATCAAATTCTTGATTTAACATACGCTGGCTTTCAAACACCAAAACAATATGATCCTTACAAAGGGTATAGCGTTGACCATGGTATAAAACTAAAACAATGGAACATTAAACCTAATAAGCTTATCAAATCGATGTCGAGAAGCAACAATATCTTTGGTCGTGAATTGTTTTTTACAGATGAACAAAATTTTAAAACAGCATACAAAGTCTTAAACGATCAATGTGATGAAATTGTAAAAGATAAATGGTTTGCTGCTGTAGATATGAGCCAAAACAAGAACAAATGCTTTATTTTTGTTGGGAAAATGATACAAAGACTTGATAATAAATCACTCTTTGGAAAAGTTACACAAAAAGGTTTGGTAAGCGGCATGGGAGATCAATATTTCTTTGCTGAAAGTTTTCAGGGAAATTGGATGGAAAGGGATACGAAGATTGGCGTTATCAAAGGATCGGGATCTCACTCTTATGAAACTCGAGTTGGCACACAGGTAGTGCCTCGAGGCAATGTTATATTTTTTAAATAGGCTACAAAGGAATTAGAATGGGGTTTTGGGATACAGTAAAAAGTGTTGCAATTTCTGCGAAGTGTATGACTGGATGGCACGCGGGCAACTATGAACATGTTAAAGGGCAGCCTTTATGCTTTTTGGGTAAAACATGCCCAGATTGTGGGGAATACGTAACTAAAAATGACCATAAATATGGTGATTGGTCGTTTAAACGTCATGACAGATGTGATGCGGTTAGAGAGTGTATCCATTGTGGTGCCTTAGATACTCAAGTGCGACATGATCACAAAAAAGAGGGTAAAGATGCCAATTGCCACATTATCGAAGTTTGTACGAGATGCGGCGATAAACAAATAGGCAGAGCTGAACATACTTGGATAAATATTCCGTTCACAAATTCAGAGATGAAAATTCAAGGGAAACGTAAATGCAAAGATTGCGGATTTATGGGATAAGAAATGGGGTTATTTGATAAAGTTAAAAATATTGCCAATGATGCTTTAGATAAAGGCAAAGAGTTGGCGAATGAAGCGTTAGATAAAACTAAAGAGAAAATGAATGCAGAGATCATTCAAGAGAAGCTCTCTCAAGGGATTTCTGACGCTATTGAAAAAGTCTCTAACGAGAGAGAAGAGTATTACAAGAACCACGCTAATCCAAATATAAGCGAAATAGCGAATATAGTGCAAAGTTGCAGTAATAAAAATGCCGCTATCTCAGGAGGTGCGGGCATGATTCCAGGACCTTGGGGAATGGCTGCTTCTATTCCAGAGATTTTATTGGTAATGAAAAATCAAATGGCAATGATATACGATATTGCTAAAGCTCATGGGCATACTAAAGTAGAAAAAGAGTTGATTATCGCGATTTTATTCGGAGCAGTAGGCAACGCCGCTACTAGCTTGGTGGTAGTGCATGGGCAAAAGATTATGGCTAAGAGAGTGGGTGCTAGGGCACTCCAAAAAGTGATTCATATCCTCGGCGGTAAAATCACCCAACAAATGGCAAAATCTATGGCGGCTAAATGGCTTCCCGTAGCTGGTGCCGTTGCAATGGCTGCATGGTCAAAATACAGCACGAGCAAAATCGGAGACAAAGCGATTGAGGTCTTTTCAAAAGAGATAGAATTTGAGAACGATGAAACATTTGAAATCACTACCGAGGATTTGCCTGCCGTAAATAACGAAACAAGCAGTGACACCACTAAAACAAAGATTGAGATTCTTATCAACCTTATGAAAATCGATGGCAAGATCGACGAAGAAGAGGTTAAGTATGTTCAAGGCTTTATAGAAAAATCAAATCTCTCAAATGATGATGAGATGGTACTTATTGAACAACTTGGCGGAAGCGATAAAATCAAGGTGGATTACACACTTTTTAAAAGCAACCAAGAAGAGGCTTTGTATCTTTTGATAGATTTAATAGCTTTGGCAAAGGTAGATGGAGAGTTCCATGTGACCGAAAAAATGTTTATTAAAAACATCGCCAAAACAATCGAGTTCAGCGAGGATGACTTAGCCGAACTAATGAGCGACATGACATTATGATCGCTCCCAAACCTTTCAAATTCGTCTGTCCAAAATGTGGCTATAGCAGGGTTGTGCGACCCAAAAGCGACGTTTTAGAGATGATGGAAATGATAAACATCTGCCCTAAATGCGAAGCTCAAATGGAGAAGAGAGAACTTACTATCATCGATAAGATTTTTCGGTGATGTAACAATAACAATTAGTTTTTTTCTTGGGAGGCTGAAGGGTACTATAAATAGCCGGAAATATCGTTAAACTCCAGTGCCTTCTGCGGTTTCAAAAATGCTATTAGCATAAACAGAGATCAGTTCCAAGCTACAGTAGCCGTCAAACTTCAATATATACTGCCACCAAATGTCAAGACAGGAAGACCAAGAAAAAAATCTGGTGTATAAAAAATAAAACGATTATTAGCTGTAATCGACTCATAACATGATACCATTACAGTAGTTATTCGTTTCAAGGGCTACATATGAAAGAAGAAATTAGAAAGTGGATTTGGCAACATCAAGATTATCCAAACTTCAAATATGACAAGTCAAAATTCACAGCAATAATCAGTCAGATTGATTATAGCAGAGGGATACTTGATGGTATCTCAAAGCTATTTGAGCGTGAGGATATTGTCAATATAGAGATTGAAACCTTAACCGATGAAGCTATCAATACCTCTTTAATAGAGGGTGAAGTATTTAAAAGAGAGAGTGTGAGATCATCTTTTCGCAAAAAGCTAGATAAAGATTTTGATGGAAGATATGATAAATACTCAACTAGGGCAACCGATAATCTTGTAGAAATTTTGATTGATTCAAATCTTAACAAAGATGTTTTGAATTTGCAGAGACTTCATGGTTGGCACAATTGTCTTTTTGAGCATACGCAGTACGATAGATTAAGTAAAATTGATATTGCTAAATTTAGAAGTCATAGTGATATGGAAGTAGTTTCAGGTGCGATTGGACATGAAAAAGTTCACTATAAGGCAGTACCTCTTGAAAAGTTAGATGATGATATGGAAAACTTTTTACGATATTGTAATGAAAGTGATGAAAATATCTATATAAAAGCGGCAATCGCTCATATTTGGTTTGTGATTATCCATCCTTATGATGATGGCAATGGAAGAATTGCTAGAGCTATTACAGATTATATTTTGTCACAAAACACTTCAAGTACAAAGTTCAAGCTTTACTCAATATCAACTGCAATTAGTAGTGACAGAGTAGGATACTATACTGTTTTAGATAACACTACAAATCTTTTTTTAAACAAAGAATTTGATTTAACCTCTTGGATTTTGTGGCACTTAAATATTTTAAGTCATTCTATGCAACAAGCACTCAAAAATATCGAGTATCTTATACAAAAAACAAAGTTTTGGGATATTCACCGAAAACAAGCTCTCAATGAGCGACAAATAAAAGTGCTTAATAAAATACTTGATATGGGAAGTGAAAATTTTGAAGGTGGGCTAAATACTAAAAAGTATATGGCACTTACAAAAGTAAGTAAAGCCACAGCCATAAGAGATATATCTGAACTTTTAGAATATGGGTGCATTGAACAAGTTGAGGGAACAGCTGGTAGGAATATACGTTATAAAGTTAAAACATAAAAACAAATAGTATATTCTATAAATAGCCTTTTTTTGGGACATTTTACAGAAAATACGAATTTGCTAAAAAGTGGAATAAAGCCCATAATCAAGGTATTCTATGGACTATTCCAAGCTTATTCTAAATAGCTAAGAAAATATTTGGAATAAAAAAAGAGCATCCCAGAATGACTCTGGAATACTCTTGGAATATGAATAAATTACAGTAATTTATATCGAAATTTATCATTATATTTTTTGTGATCTTTTGGGTTTTGTTTAAACACTTCATATCTGTTTCGCAGTTCAGATAAAAATAGTTTGTTATCACTGACATGTACTTCAGAGGATATGATATTGAAATAAAAACTCATTTCAGGTTGAGCAATAAATCTACCATTTTCATCATCCGCAAGATTATACAAAAATTCAGCATATTTTTCTGGATACTTTTCTAATGGCTCAAAATATTTTAAATCAATAATTTCTGATAGCAGTTTTCCGACAAATTCATCAACAGCTTCATCAAAATTAAACACTTTGGTACTTCGATAGTAGTTTGTAAGTTGATATTGTTTATGTTCTTGCCATTGGGCATCAGATATCTCTTCTTTTCCATCTAGTAGTTTGTCAGTGTTATTAATTTTAATAATGTCATTAGAACCAGCTGATAGATAAAACTCTCCAGCTTTAAGAGTTTCAACATCCTCTAATTTTGTATTTAGAGTCTTATTCATAGCCTCAAGGGTTTTATTACTATTTTTGCCAATGATTTTAACATTAGTCATAGTAGTCATAATATCTCTAAGATTAGTATCTTTTATCTGTGTAATTGCTTGATGGGCAAAAGTAACAAAAAGCTTGTATTTTCTCGACTCAGTAAGTATTTCACTAATAGTTGCTGTTGAAGAGATAAAGTTATGTGCCTCATCGATGTAGAGATGGGTATGTGTTCTTTCTTCTTCTGAAATATCAGCTCTTTTTAGTGCCAAAATTTGGATATATTCAACTATAAACTTAATATAGTATTTGTAAGTATTTGTCATCTTACCTTTTGGGATATTAAAGATAATAACCATACCTTTAGTATTCATCACTTTTTCTAAATCAATCACATTTTTACCATTCATCATATTTGAGAAAACATGATCATTTAGAAGTTTTTTAAGTCTTCTTCTAAGAGCATCTTTTGTTACTGATGCCTTTGGATTTTTAAAATCATCTTCAAAAAATTCTGATTCTAAAAGATTAGGACTATTTATACCAAACTCTATAAGGTCATCATTTCTATTGTCATTAAGAAACCTATAAAGCTCTTGAAAGCTGCCATTACCTTTTCTAAGTAATACCCTAATACACATCTCTAAAGAATCTTCCATTGCACCACTAAAAGATTCATCTGAATTAATCCCTTTTAATACATTAAGAATTATTTGGGTGACTCTTGCAATGTTAGCTTCGCTTTTGTCTTCTAAATGAAACAGATTGATTGTTGGTGCTTTATTTTCACCTAGAAATGGATCTAGATAAATCAATCTTGTTTTATCTTGAACCATTTTTGCAACTTGTTCAGCCAAGTCACCATGTGGTTCCAGAAGTATTACAGAACCGTTACATCTTAAAATGTCTCTTAAGATAAGTGTTTTTAGAAGCTCCGACTTACCACTACCCGTTTGTCCAGTAATATAACAATGCTTGTATCTTTCAATTACTGGAATCAAGTTCTCAAAGTTATCATCAAATGGATCCAATAGATTATTCTTTGCAAGTTTAACAATCTCTTCATCATTATCAAGTAGTTTGATAAACTCTTCATTTTGATTTTGTAGTGAATCATCACAAGGCATATTCCCAATCGCTGAAAGCTCTTTTGCAAAAGTATCTAAACTATCGTGTATCTTCTTGTAAAAGGAGATTTTATCATCCACTTGTAGTTTATTCATTATGGAATCTAGTGAATCTACAAAAAAGACATCACTTGAACTTAAAAAATCTTTGAAAAATATATCTTCTTTATCTACAGTAAAAATTACTTGACCGTGAATAGGTATAGTGTTGTCTTCGATTTGTATTGATTTATATACTAGGATAGAAATAAGTATCTCTCTAAGTTTCTCTCTATCGTTTGCATCGGCTGGAATATTGTCAATATGGTAGATTAGTTTATTTTTTGCTATATCTTCAACACTCATAGTTTGCAACATTTCATCAGTGATTGTAGTAAAAAACTGTGAGCCAAAAATAGGCTTTAGTATCTTTTTTAACAATATACCTTCTGAAACATCTTTATTTCCTATAAATACGATTGCATTAGGTGTTAGGAGATGTTTAAAGAATTTTCCAAATCTGCTAACTAAAAATCTTAAATCTTTAATTGTAGTCATCTTTTGAATAAAGCATCTTGCTTCACTGACATTATTTTCATCTACCCTAAAGTCAAGAAATCTTTTATGCAAATAAGAGGTATAGGATAAACAGTTCCTAGATAAAGATCCTTGAAGATTTACAAATATCTCATTCATTTGATGAATATCAAACACTTCCTCATCTACAACAAGTATAGCATTTATAGCAATATAGATTGTATCAACTCTTATATCCATTTTTTTATAAGAAAGTGCATCGTTCAAATCGTTTACTATTTTTATGTTGATATTATAGTATCTTGAACTAATCTCTTTTTCAAGCTCTTGTTCATCACAAATTTTAAGTTCACCGTACTGGGAAGGTCTGTAATAAAATTTATTTTTAAACCTCCACAAACGAATAGGTTGGCTAGGTCTATTTATATCGCATAGTATAGATTGCTCTTTATTTTTAAAGTAATCGTACTTTTTTGCCTCATTATTCAAGATTTGGTTAAAGTTTGCCTGTGCATTCCAATATCTTACATTTGAGTTTTCTAAACTTCTGATATTTATATCGTATAAACCAACTTGGTGATACATATGGTCATTAATCGCTGTTAATATGTTAGCTTCATATTCATAATTTTGTAAAGCTGTTTCTCTATCTCTAACATCATTATGATTTTTTAGGACTATATTATTCATTTTATTATTCTCCAATAACTTTAAAACTATATTGAATATAGTTAACTCCTTCCTATCAGTTTATAGTTATAACTACGAATCTGATATAAGGGTTTTTAAGTAAGTCTACTTAACACCTACAGCGTAAAACACAACCAAAGACATTGGGTTTGTTTTGATTAATTTTTAACAATGAGTTTTTAAAGAGCATTGGATTTAAAACCAAACATCATTGATTAGATAAGCTAATAACAATGCGTAGGTGAAGTATATGAGGATTTTTTGCGAGTATTCAGTAAAAATAAATATTTATTTTTGCTGAAAAATTGCATTTTTTTAATTTATTGAAATAATGCGGATGAAATATGATGTTTGAAATAATGAATTTTAATCTTAAAAGTTTTATAAAACTGTGCCCAAACTGTGCCTCAAGTTTGAGTAAAATTTGCTAAAAATTGAAGAAAATGTGTGCAGACATCCCTGTTTTTAAGCTATTTTATTAAAAAATTAAGTCTCTTTTGTAATCGTAATAAACTCGTATCTGCACTTTTACAACCTTATTGTCAAAAACAAAAATTATACAAACAACTCCCTTGAAGAGTGCTTTTCATGCCAAAGTGCAGATGTGCGGTGTATAATACATGCCATGG
>Ga0265295_1004276_pt1 | contig 19398 bp, 16 predicted proteins | sample Munlansysbiofilm_FD_192503 | JGI IMG/M metagenome (GOLD analysis project Ga0265295, IMG submission 192503) | Leachate microbial communities from a municipal landfill in Southern Ontario, Canada - Methane capture system biofilm | ecosystem: Engineered > Solid waste > Landfill > Unclassified ... | reverse complement strand
CCTTTGCTCTAGTTGTGCCTGGCGTATCGGGTTCAATGATTATGATGGTTTTAGGTTTTTATACTCCAACTCTCAACTTGATCGACAACTTCTTGTCGTGGACAAATGTCGGTAGCGCAATTTCAATTCTTGCTTGCCTGGCTGTCGGCGTTATTTCAGGTGTTTTTATTGCTTCAAAAATTATGGCTTTATTGTTGCGACGTTTTCGTAATGGAACGTTCTTTGCGATTATTGGTATCATTATTGGCTCTTTAATCGCCATTTATTATAACTTTGAAATATATGAATACTACGTGACTGTTGGCTTTAGATGGTGGGAAATTTTATTAAGTGGTGTCGCTTTGGTGATTGGCATCGCAATCTCATATATGTTTGTCCGCTTTGGACGTAAAGATAAATTATCTTTGGAGGATAGCAAATAATGAACGCACTATTCTTAGCGGCGATTGAAGGACTTGATAATGCTGGGCGCTTTTGGGCTATGGGCGATTGGGAAATGGCGTTTCTTCTGTGGCTAAACAGTTTACACGGAACCTTTATCGACTACGTCTTTCTTATTATCACTTTTTTGGGCGACAAGGGAATCGTTTGGATTGCCTCAGGCGTCATCATGCTCTTTTTTAAAAAAACACGCCGTATGGGCATCTATGTTATCGCAACCTACGCCGTGATTGGTGGCACCAATAATTATATTATTAAACTCTTATCGGATCGGTCACGCCCATTTTATAATAATACGATAGCCGTCTATGAAGACGCGCAAAGACTTCAAGATTTCGCTGTGAACATCTTTTATGGTGATGGTGTATTTCTTGGTTTTGCAAAAATCCCAGATGACACATCGTTTTTCTCTGGACACACCGTGGCTTCAATTGCTTGTGCAATGATGATGTTTTTACACAATAAAAAATTTGGTATACCCGCTCTCGTTCTCGCTTCAATTATCGCCTTTTCGCGTTTGTGGCTCGGTGTCCACTGGCCGACCGATGTTATCTTTGGAATCATTTTTGCGATTGGCGCAGCGGTTGGCTTATATTATCTTCTCCGCTTCCTCGAACCAAAGGTTATTAACTTTGTCACTAAATTATTCAATAAAGAGAAAAAAACGGAAGCTAATCCCGAATAACAACTACAATTAGAGCACTATGTGCTCTTTTTTATTGCTCTTCTTTTTAAGTAAAAGATATTGAAAACCGTTTATAACGGGCATATACTTTTGTATTGACAACTCTGTCAACGAAAGAATGTATGCCGAAAACACCTGAACAAAATCAACAAATAAAAGATGAACGACGCGCGAACATTTTAAATACTGCTTTGCGTCTTTTCGCTTTATATGGTTACGACTCGATTGTCATTAATGATATAACTCGCGAAGCAAATTGTTCACACGGCCTTTTTTATCATTATTTTAAAAATAAAGTTGATCTATTTTTAGAGTTAATGAAGATTGCTGAAGAGAGAGCTTTTCGAAAACGACGCGAGGAACAATCGCTTAATAAAATGCCGGCAATTGACGCCATACGCACCATCGTTTCTCATATGATCGATGAGATATATGGCGATAATGAATCAATCTACTTTCTTTATATGTTCGTTAATATGCATTTACAAAAAACGTTGCCTCTCCCACCAAAAGAAAAAGAAAAGGGCGGCAAAAAACCGTTCTTCCACTACTTCATTGATCTAATTGCCAGAGGGCAAAAAGAGGGAGATGTCTCTGGTGGAGACCCAAAAGAGTTTGCTATTATCTATTATTCGATCATAAAAGGCTTGTGCTATACCCGCTTGAATATGGTTAAAAAGAGCGCAACCAAACCAAGTCCAGACATCATCATGAATTTGTTTATTCGGAAAGGAAGCTATTAATGTTTAAATTGTTTCGCTATCTAAAACCTAAACTTTGGTTAATCGTCATTGTTTTCCTATTAATAGGGGGGCAATCATATACGCAGTTAATGCTTCCTGACTTTATGGGGGATATTACCGCCATTGCTACTGGGCAAACTATCGTTGCCGATAAATCAGCAGCAATCCTTGATGTTGGCATAAAAATGATAATTGTCGCCTTAATCACTATTGCTATTGCTTTTGCGACATCTCTAATTGTTTCTTATATCGGCGCTTTCTTTGGAAAGAAAGTACGCGCCGAAGTATTCAATAAAGTTCTTTCTTTTTCTTTAGGAGACTATGATCGCATCGGCACGGCATCGTTAATTACGAGAACAACGAGTGATGTTGAACTTATTCAAAACGTAATAGTAATGGGGCTTCGCACCATGGTTATGTCGCCCGTAATTCTTGTCGTCGCTGTTGTCCGAGTGTTAACAACTGACGCCCGCTTAGCGCTTATTTTGGCTTTCTCAATTCCGATTATTATTTTGACTATCATTATCCTGTTTTCGATTGCTATGCCTTTGTTTAAAAAGATTCAAGAGGCAATCGATGATGTAACTAAAGTTTTACGTGAATCACTAACTGGCGTTCGTGTTGTTCGCGCTTTCAACCAAGAAAAAAGGGAAGAAAAGAGATTTGCAGGGGTCAACTCAAACTTAACAAAGATGATAATTAAGGTCGGGCGTACAATGTCGTTTGCCAGCCCCATTATTTCTATTTTGTTTGACCTTACTTACTTTGGAATATTCCTTTATGGCTTCGCCATGATTGATGGTTCGGCCGAGATGTACAATCTAGAACACATCTTAGAAACGTCTCAATACGCGATGCATATTATGATGGCTTTCTTAATGTTTTCAATGCTATTAATTAATATTCCTCGTGCCAGCGTCAGCGCTCGTCGCATCAATCAAGTGCTCGACACTCCCGTTGTTGTAAAAGATCCGGAAACTCCTCTTCATTCTTTAGAAACAAAGATTGGTCACGTTAAGTTTGAAGATGTAACCTTCACCTTCCCAGATTCAGAAGTACCGACATTACAAAACATTACTTTTGAAGCAAAACCAGGGCAAGTTACGGCGATTATCGGCTCGACAGGAAGTGGTAAATCATCAATTATTAATTTAGTGCCACGGTTCTATGATGTTACCAAAGGTAAAATTCTGGTCGATGGTGTTGATGTCCGCGATTATACGCAAAAGGATCTACGCGATAAAATCGGTTTTGTGCCCCAGCAAGCATTGCTTTTTTCTGGCACGATCCGCGATAACATTTTATACGGAAAAACAGACGGTTCTGATGAAGAAATATATTCGGCTCTTAACGTTGCTCAAGCAGCCCGATTTGTCGATAAAAAAGAGCAAGGAATTGCATCGGAAGTATCACAAGGTGGTAAAAACTTCTCGGGTGGTCAGAAACAACGTTTAGCTATTGCAAGAACTTTAGTTAAAAAACCAGAAATCTACATTTTTGATGACTCGTTTTCTGCCCTAGACTTTAAAACCGACATTCGCCTCCGCACCGCTTTAAAAGACTACACGAAAAAATCTTCAGTGATTATTGTTGCCCAACGGGTTTCATCTATTATGGATGCTGACAATATTGTCGTTTTAAATGAAGGAAAAATTGTCGGTCAGGGCAAACACCAAGAACTTCTTAAGAAATGCAAAGTTTATCAAGAAATCGTTTTCTCACAAATGGATGAAAGTGAGATTAAACGGACATTAGAAATTAAGAAACAAGTTTTGTTGTCGGAAGGAGGTGACGAATAATGCCTCGTTCAACGGATGCCCTCATGGGCGCTAAGCCTAAAAACTATAAAAGAGCTGTTGGAAGATTATTGGCAGATTTCCGACCTCTCCTCGCTACATTTATTTTCGTCATTATTATTTTAATTGCCTCATCGACACTTTCGGTCTTGATGCCGGTTTTATTAAAAGGTTTTATGGAATCTTTTATGAACCCAGACTCTGGATTCATTTCTTATGATGTCGCTGCGGGCGTTTTCCGAATTGGTTGGATTGGCGTCATGCAACGCTTTGCTATTATGATGTCTTTTTATATCGGTTCGGCCATTTTAATGTGGTTAGCGGATTGGATTGTAGTAAAAATTTCGGCTGATTATGCCTACAATATGCGCGCAAGAATTAAAGCGAAATTAGATTTAATGCCACTGAGTTATTTTGATCGTAATACATACGGCGAGATTCTATCTCGAGGGACAAATGATGTCGACAATATCTCCCGTCACATGTCGACAATCGTCAATCAAACTATTCTTGGGGTATCAATGTTTATTGGTGTTGTTATTGCAATGTTTGTTACCGCTTGGGAACTTGCGTTAGTCGCTATCGCTATCTTGCCATTTACTATTCTTTTCACCGTTATCATCGCCATTAATTCTCAAAAAGAATTTAAAAAGTATCGCAAAGAACTCGGAAGATTGAATTCGATTATCGAAGAAAATTATGCTGGTTTTAAAGTTGTTAAGTTATTTAACAAAGAAAGTGATATCGCTCAAAAATTTGACGAGGTTAACGATGTCATGATGAGAGCCGACCGCAAATCGCAGTGGCTTTCTGGTTTCATCTTTCCAACGATGCGTTTTATTAACAATCTAGGCTTTATCGGCGTCAGTGTTGTCGGTGGTTTTATGGAAAACGTTCCAAACATGATTGCCTTCTTTCTGTTCTTACAAATGTTCCAGCAGCCTTTTCAACAAATCGGCCAAATATCAAGTGTCATTCAATCAGTTCTTGCCTCAGGAGAACGCATTTATGATTTACTGGATGAAGAGCAAATGGAACCCGAAGCAAAAGACGCTATTGACGATGAAGAGCAAATCAAAGGGGAAATTGTTTTTGAAAATGTTGACTTTTCCTACACTCAAGATAAACCACTTATCCAAAACTTCAATTTGAAAGTAAACAGAGGTGACAGTATCGCCATCGTTGGTCCAACCGGAGCCGGCAAAACAACAATCGTCAATCTCATTATGAGATTTTACGAAGTAAATAGTGGTCGTATCCTTCTTGATAATATTGATATTCGCAATTATCAACGAGGGGTTCTGCGTGGCTCAATCGGCATGGTTTTACAAGATACTTGGCTCTTTTCCGGAACAATCCGCGACAACATCCGCTATGGACGAAATGATGCAACGGATGAAGAAATTGAAGAAGCAGCTAAACAGGCTCACGCTGATCACTTCATCAAAACCTTGCCCGGAGCATATGATTTTGTTCTTAACGAAGATGGTACAAACATCTCACAAGGACAACGACAGCTACTAACTATTGCTCGAGCTATCGTTTCAAAACCTAAAATTTTAATTTTAGATGAAGCGACATCAAGCGTTGATACGCGTACTGAACAAGCTATTCAAGACGCGATGAATCGCATGATGGTTGGAAGAACGAGCTTTATCATTGCCCACCGCCTTTCAACGATTAAAAACGCCAAGGTTATTATCGTTATGCAAAAAGGTCAAATTGTTGAAATCGGAAATCATCAAGAATTATTGGCAAATAATGGTTTCTACGCTGATTTATATAACGCCCAATTTTCTGGACGAAATCCTTTAGCTGAACCTGAAGTTGAAAACGGAAACGAAATAGAAAAAGCTGTTAAATAAACGACATTGAGACGCCACATAATCAAGGTGGCGTTTTCTTTTGCACATTTATCTGAAACGCACAATTTTCGTTTTATGGTAAAATTGCTATGCGAGTAACCTATGGCTAATCAAGTAGAAGTAAGCATTATCATTCCGGTGCGCAATTCCGAAAAGCATCTTTCATCGTGTCTTTTTAGTGCTGTTTCTCAAGATTTTGATAAGCCCTATGAAATTATCATTATTAATAATGGTTCTACCGATAATAGTAGAGATATCATCGAAAAATATTCAAAAAGATATAAAAACATCCGCCACATCATTACCGAGGGACTGTCGGTAGGTTTCGCTCGTAAAAGAGGCGTCGACGAAGCAAAGGGGAAATACATTTGCTTTCTAGATAGCGATGATATGTACAAACTTTCTTTTTTAAGAGTTATGCACGAAACGATTGTTTCGCATTCCTCGGATATTGTTAATTGTTCATACGTGAAAATAAAACCAAACGGGCGCATAACGCGTAACATCTTAGCGCGTCGAAGAATTTTAGACCGCCATGGTGGCGTCCGATCACTTCTTCGCGATTTTAATATTCGCGGCTATATGCCGATGAAAATGTATCGGGCAGATTTAATAAAAGAAACTAAGTTGCCAATTTCGACAAAGCTGATAATGTTTGAGGATTTTTTGATTAATTTTGCCTTATACGCCAACGCGAATAAGTCAGTTACCCTTACTGAACCTTTATACTTCTATCGAAGAACCGACGAATCAGCAACAACCAGCTTATCGAGCAACCGAACCGATTTACATCTTAAATGTTTCGCGGCCGTCCGTTATTTGGCCGAGAATACAAATGATCCAATTATCATAAAGGAATTTTTTAAGCGTCGCTTCCGCTATTGGCTTTCGATCTTCGCTGATGTTTTTCTTTCGCGGATTGTCAATGCCCGTCCTTTTATAACCGAGTTGAGACAGGCAGAAAAAACGAAGCGACTCATCTTATCAAACAAACCTCTCCCCATTAAAGGTATGCCTTGGGAAGATTTGATTAAAGAAATTCAATAATGACCTTTTATTAAAAATAAAAACGCTTACATGAGCAATTTTAGTTATTTTTGGGCAATATCTATGATATTCTTGTATCGGTGAGCCTTGAACAGCTCATAAAAAGTATAAAGGAGAGCACAAATGGCTAAAAAATACGTCTACAACTTTAAAGAAGCCCATGGTCTCGGAAAAGAACTCCTTGGTGGAAAAGGTGCCGGTCTAGCAGAAATGACCCATATCGGTATTTCTATTCCTCAAGGTTTTACAGTTTCAACCGAAGCATGTACGCTTTATTACGACAGCGGCAAAAAGCTTCCTGACTATCTAGTCAAGGAAATTTATGACGCAATCCACGGCATCGAAAAGGAAACCGGCAAGAATTTTGGTGGTTCGCACAACCCCTTACTCGTCTCGGTCCGTTCCGGAGCCCGCGCCAGCATGCCAGGCATGATGGACACAATCTTAAATCTCGGTTTAAACGACAATACTGTCGAAGCGATGGCTAAAGAAACGAACAATGAGCGTTTCGCATATGACTGCTATCGCCGTTTTATTGTTATGTTTAGCAATATCGCTAAGGGACATCCCCGCACCGAAATGGATAAGATGCTTGAAGAATTAAAAGAGGAAAGAGGCTATAAACTCGATACCGAGATTACCGCTGATGAACTCAAAGAACTCGTCAAGAAATACAAAGCTTATTACAAAAAGGTTTTTGGAGATGATTTCCCATCCGATCCTTATCAACAGGCTCTTGACGCAATTACTGCTGTTTTCCGTTCATGGGACAACCCACGTGCCAACGTCTATCGCAAGATGAATAACATTCCTTACGAATGGGGCACTGCCGTCAACGTCCAATCAATGGTCTTCGGCAATAAAAACGAAGAAAGTGGCACCGGTGTTGCTTTCTCGCGTTCACCATCAACTGGGGAAAGAAAAATATTTGCTGAGTACTTACCAAATGCTCAGGGCGAAGACGTCGTTGCTGGACTTCGCACTCCTTTGCACATTGAAGAATTGAATACCAGAATGCCTAAGGTCTACGAAGAATTCGTTTCAACCATCGGCAGAATGGAAAAACACTATCATGATATGCAAGATATGGAATTCACCGTCGAAGACGGAAAACTCTATTTCTTACAAACCAGAAGTGGAAAAAGAACAGCTCAAGCGGCTTTAAAAATCGCTTGTGATTTAGTTGATGAAGGTATTATCTCTGAAGACGAAGCCGTCTTAAGAGTTGATCCTAATATTCTCGACACTCTCCTTCACCCAAGTTTTGATAAAAAAGAACTAGATAAGACGACACCAATTGCTGTCGGTCTACCAGCCTCTCCTGGTGCTGGTACCGGAAAGTTAGCCTTTACCGCCCAAGAAGCGAAAGCCCGTCACGAAGCTGGCGAGAAAGTTATTCTCGTTCGTGTCGAAACATCACCTGAAGATATTGAAGGTATGGTCGCTGCCGAAGGCATCCTGACGATGCGTGGTGGTATGACTTCACACGCAGCCGTTGTCGCTCGTGGCATGGGTAAAACCTGTGTGGCTGGCGCATCCGGAATCGTCGTCGATGAAGAAAAGAAAACAGCCCGTATTGGCAAGAAAGTATATGGTGTTAACGACGTCTTCTCTCTTGATGGTTCAACTGGTAACGTCTATGAAGGCGCTATTAAAACCGTTGAAGCTCAATTAACAGGTTATTTCGGTCGGATTATGGCGTGGGCCGATGAACGTCGCACCCTCCATGTTCGCGCTAATGCCGAAACACCAAGAGATGCGCAAACCGCACACAACTTTGGTGCCGAAGGTATCGGTCTTGCTCGTACAGAACATATGTTCTTTGACAAGGATCGCATCTTCTTTATGAGAAAAATGATTCTTGAAGATACACTTGAAGGTCGTGAAGAAGCACTCGCGCAACTTCTCCCCTATCAACGTGATGACTTCTATAAATTATTCTCGATTATGGGCGAGTTAAATGTTAACGTCCGTCTCCTTGATCCACCGCTTCATGAGTTCTTACCTCAAGAAGACGATAAGATTGAAGAATTGGCCAAAGAATTAAAGAAAAGCCCCGAAGACATTCGTGCTCGCATTGATGACCTTCATGAGTTTAATCCGATGATGGGCCACCGCGGTTGCCGTCTTGACGTTTCCTATCCGGAAATTGGCAGAATGCAAACTAGAGCTATTATCGAAGCCGCTTTGCAAGTTCAAAAAGATACCGGCAAGACAATCACGCCCGAGATTATGATTCCATTAACCTTAGACGGTAAAGAATTTGATTATGTCAAAAAGATTATCACTGATACCGCTGATGAAATCATTGCTGCTTCTGGACAAAAACTTGTCTACCACGTAGGTACGATGATTGAAATTCCACGCGCTGCTTTACTCGCTGCTGATATCGCGAAAAATTCGGCCTTCTTTAGTTTTGGTACGAACGATTTAACCCAAATGACTTATGGTTTCTCACGCGATGATGCTGCTAAGTTCTTAAATGACTATTACGCGAAGAAGATTTTTGAACAAGATCCATTCCGTACTGTCGATCAACGTGGCGTTGGACAACTTATCAAGTTGGCAGTCGAAAACGGACGCAAAGCTAATCCTGATCTTCATATCGGTGTTTGTGGCGAACATGGTGGTGACCCTGTCTCCATCGAATTCTTCCACAACGTCGGTCTTGATTATGTCAGCTGTTCACCATTCCGCGTTCCAGTCGCTCGTTTAGCTGCTGCTCAAGCTGCTATTAGAGCCAAAGCCGCTAAGAAATAATTTCTTTCCAACAAACATGAATTAAACGCCAACTACTTTGTGTGAGCTGGCGTTTTTTCTTTTTATATTACATATAGGATAGGCTTTGTAAACACTTGCGTTGGATTTAGTATTGATTAACGGTTGTCTTGGGTTAAGAGAGGCGCCCGCTATGATCGCGAGGTTAAAAAATAATCTCTGATATATTCTAAATGTCTATTTAAAAAGACCCAATGGGTCTTTTTTCTTGCTACTTCTTTTGTGAGGCTAACTTTTTTTGGAGAGATTTCTCTCTAACGACGTTGCCGTACCCTGGCTTGTTTTCCTGTCGGGCTCGAGCGATTGCCATATCATCTTTTGCAACATTGCGATTAATCGTTGATCCAGCTGCAATATAGGCATGATCTTCAACCACGATAGGAGAAATAAGTGTACTTCCAGAACCGACAAAGACATCGTTTCCAATTACGGTTTTTGTTTTGTTGTAGCCATCATAGTTTGCAACTATTGTTCCACAACCAATATTTGTTTTTTCTCCAATTTCAACATCGCCCAAGTAACTTAAGTGAGCTGCTTTTGCGCCATCGTGCAAAACACAGGCTTTAAATTCAACAAAGTTACCAACGCGATTATGATTAGCTATTACGGAATGACCGCGAATTCGAGCATATGGGCCAACTTCGTTTGCGTTTCCGATTGCTGAATCGGCGACATGAGAAAAAATAATGTGATTTCCATCACCGACAGTGACATTATCTAAGTACGTTGCTGGGCCAATTACATTATCTTTTCCAATAACTGAATTGCCAAGAATGTGTGTCCCTGGTCGAATTACGGTATCTTGGCCGATAACAACATCGGGCCCGATAAATGTCGAGTTACTATCTTCGATAGTGACGCCTGCCAACATGTGGCGCTCGTTGATTGCGCGAGCCATAATATGAGCAGCTTCTTCAAGTTGGCGGCGATCATTGATTCCCAACATTTCTTTGTAGTCTTCTGCGATTGATGCGCCAATTCTTAATCCGTCATTTTTAAACATTTTGATCAAATCAGTTAAATAATATTCGCCCTGAGCATTGTTGGGCTTTAAGTTTTTCAGATATTCAAATAGCAATTTGTTGTCAAAAACATAAACGCCGGCATTCACTTCACTAATGGCGTTTTGTTTCTCGTCTACATCAGCTTGCTCAACGATTTCGTTAACAGAACCGTCAATGCCCCGAACAATTCTTCCATAACCGCGAGGATTAGGGACGATTGCCGAAAGAACAGTTAGTTTGTTTTGCTCTTTTTCGTGCTGTTTTATTAACTTTGCAAGCGTCGAAGTCTTAAGAAGAGGAGTATCACCGCAAACAATAAGTGTCAGCCCATCTAGTCCGGCTAGTATCGGTGCGGCTTGCATGATAGCGTGACCGGTGCCTTTTTGTTCGTGTTGATATACTGTTTCCGACTCGCTTTTGACGATTTCTTCCGTCACTGGACCGCCGAAGCCAACAATGGTGACCTTGCGATCTATGGATAATGGGCGGAGGGCATTAAGCACATGCTTTACAAGAGGCACCCCAAGAATTGGATAACTAACCTTTGATTTGTCTTCTGCTAACGATTTCATGCGCGTGCCTTTTCCGGCCGCTAAAATAATGGCGTAAGTTTTCATACTATTTTCTCCTTAAAATGCGGGTTAATCGTGTATTATACCCTAATTTTGCATACTTTTTTTCTAATTTGGCAAGTTTTTTCGCATCGTTATCTAAGGCAATTATTGAGCTGCCTGATCCACTCATTAAAACGATTTTAAGCCCGTCTTGAACGAGAAGATTCTTTATCTTTCCGATTTCTGGCAATAATAGGAAGGATGGTTTTTCTAATGCGTTGTGAACGCTACTAGCCAATAAATCATCGTTTCCAGTCGCTAAAGCCTCAAGAACTTTTTCGTTATCGCCGTTTTCTAGTTCCATTGTATCGGCTTGATCAAAAACGGTTTTTGTTGATAGACCTTTTTGGGGTTTAACAACCAAAACATGATAAGATTTTTTAATACTTATTGGCTCGATTATTTCTCCTATGCCTCGAACTCTAGCTGGCACATTAAACATACAATAAGGAACATCAGCACCGATTGATTTGGCAAGCGCAATTTTCTCCTCGTTGGTGGGTTTAATCTTTAGAAGGAGAAAAATAGCATTTAAAACCGCTGCAGCATTAGCGCTTCCGCCCGCAAGTCCTGCTGATATCGGAATTTCTTTATAAACATGAATTGTGAATTGTTGCTTAAAGCCATATAGCTCTCGCGCTTTGGCGATAGCCATGCTGATCAAATTATATTTTGTGTCCTCAATCTCGATGTCATCACAAGTGATGAACGAGTCTGAGGATCCTGGTAGAACCGATATTTCAATTGAATCGTGCAACTCAAGAGGAAGATTAATCATATCAAGTTGATGATAGCCGTCGATATCTTTGGCAAGAACATTGAGGGCGATATTGATTTTTGCATAAGCTTTAATGTACATAAAGGGGTGTCCTCTTGGCGAATAACATTGTATCTTTGAAGTATTAAAACTTCAATTGTTTTATCAAGGCTAAATAGAAAGTCAAATCAAGGTCTTGGGGTCGTTTTGCGCCATCAACATTGAGAATCGATAATGTTTCATCAGCTAGAATCGAGTCATTTAATAGCAGGCGAAGGTTATTACGAATTGTCTTGCGCCGATGGTGGAACAAACTCTTGGTTAATTTGTTTAGTTTTTGTGCGGTTTCATAATCACGGTTTTCATGAATATTGATTTCAATAACGCTAGACTCGACATTGGGGATCGGAACAAATTGCGTCCTCCCAACATTAATAGTCTTTTTTATTGCCCCTAAAAAGGACACTAAAATCGAAAGAGGCCCATAGCCATCTTCTCCCGTTTTGGCAGTAAGTCGTTGCACAACTTCTTTTTGAATCATAAAAACCATTTTTGTGGTTTTAAAACCATTTAAAAGACAGTGTTCTATTGTGTCGGATGTTATGTAATAGGGAAGATTTCCAATAATCTTTTGATACTTTGAAACATCGTGTTTTAGAATACTTTCTTGAACGATATTAACGTTTGCGTTATCGCCAAATTGCTCATTGAGAAAAGCGATCGTTTTTGGATCGACATCCATGAGAAAAACATCGGCTTCCGACTGAACTAAAAAGTAAGATAAGGAGCCAAAACCAGCACCTATCTCTAACACTTTTTCTCCCTTTTTTGCACCGAGATTTTCAACAATTTTTTGTGCTGTTTGCGGGTTGATTAAAAAGTTTTGTCCAAGATCCTTAGAGGCGATAAACCTAAGGGTTTTGATATAATCAAAAAATGATTCGCTATTGTTGAATTTCATTAATCGCTTCCTGGATTTGTTGATAAGTAATATTCATCGATCTGGCTCTTTTTAAAAAGTGCTTGGCATTAACAAAACCAAGGTGAAAGCGCTCTGCGACTTTTGCTCTAATGTGGTGCGAATTTTTTAAACCAGATAATCCGAGATTATACAAATCATTGGCAGTCAGTTCGCTATTTGAATCCGCCCTCTTTTCAAGTGGAAAATTAAGGGCTTCTAAAACAGCGTTTTTACTTGTTTCAGCCACCCCCACTTTGCCGTTTTTGATAGCGTCTTTTTTGTTGATGAAAACATGTTTTAAGTTTGTTATTTTATCATCTAATTCCGTTCTAATTTTGTGACCAGGGAAGTCGGGGTCAGTCAACACAATTATTGTTTTTGATGTGGATTGTTTCTTTAGATAATCGATTGTCGATTCTGGCACATCCGACCCATTTGTTTCAACAAACTCCGCTTCAAGAAAAGATGACAAAAAAGCAATATCGCTTTTGCCTTCAACAACAATTATGGCTTCAATCTTTCGTTTACTCATTTATCAATTCTAAATAGCCTCTTGAAGTTTTCGGTTGTCGCTTGATCAATGATGGTGGGATCAACCCCTCTTAAGCGAGCAATTTCTTCAAGAATTAAAGGCAAATATTTTGATTCGTTTTGTTTTCCACGTAGTGGGTGGGGAGCAAGATAAGGTGAATCAGTCTCAATCAAGAGACGATCAAGTGGTGTGGCTTTTGCGACTTCTTTCGGTGTCTTAGCATTTAAGAAAGTTACTGGACCCGCAAGAGAAATATATAAGCCTAAGCGAATATAATTACCAACCATCTCTGCGCTTCCAGAATAACAGTGCATGATGCCGCCATATTCAGGTGGGTTGTCTTCTAAAACCTTGTGTGTGTCATAAGCCGCGTCGCGATTATGAACAACGATCGGCTTTTGGTGTTTGTTGGCTAGCTTAATTTGTTCGATAAAATACTTTTTTTGTTCAATGTGTTCTTGTTCGTTTTTGTCCCAATAATAATCAAGACCGATTTCGCCACAACCAACAACTTTTGGATGGTTTAACAAGTCATCGATTTCTTTGAAATCGTTGCTGCCGCGAAGTTTGATGTCGGTGGGATGAATTCCCACAGTTGCATAAACGTTACTAAATCTTTTTGCTAACTCCAATGCCCGCCTTGAGGAGGATAGATCGTAACCAATAACCAAAAAAGCTGTGACGCCTTTTTCCATCGCTTCATTTATATATTTCTCCGGATTAGCGTAAAACTTATCGTGATTTAAATGTGTGTGCGAATCAATCATTTTTATTTACCAACACAAAAACGCGAAAATATCTCTTCGCTTATATCGTTTTTGTTTCCTTCGCCAAGAATTTCAAGTGTGTCATTATATGCACCAAGCAAACTAACACTAACCAAATCGATTGGTTGATCGTTTTCGGCGTCTTTGATTGCCAGTAATAGGTTTTCTTTAATCGATCCCAAAAGACCTAATTGTCTCGTGTTATTTAAACTTGGCTGTTCAAACGCTTCTTCACTAATAGCCAGAACTTTTATAATCTCTTTCATAAGTGGATCGATGTCTTTATTTAAGGCGGAAATATATAGACTGTTTGCTTTTTTGTTTTTAACTATGTCGCTTTTGTTGTAAACAACAATGTGTTTTTTATCCTCGATAAGTTTCATAAAGGCATCATCATCTTTTTCTGTGGCATCCACAACAAGGATGACTAAATCCGCATCGGCGGTTGCTTTCTTTGCTTTAGAGATGCCAATACTTTCAATCTCGTTATTTACCTCTCTAATTCCAGCGGTATCAAGTATTTGTAGCGTAATGCCCTTTAAGTTGATTTCGCCTTCAACGATATCTCTTGTTGTCCCAGGAATGTTGGTTACAATTGCTTTTTCTTGCCCAATCATAGCGTTAAGCAAAGAGGATTTCCCAACATTTGGCTTACCGACAATAGCAACCTTTATGCCTTCTTTTATAATTTGTCCTTGCTGGCCCTCGTGAATTAAAGTTGTCACTTTTTCGACGATGGCGGTGCACACCGAAATAACTTGAGCGCGACTTACTTCTTCGATGTCTTCATATTCAGGGTAGTCAATATTCACTTCAATTTGACTTAGCAAGTCAGCGATTTCTTTTTTGATTGGCCAGACAAGATTACTTGTTTTCCCTTGTAGGGAATACATCGATATCTTCTTGGCTTCGCGCGTTTTAGAGTTTATTAAATCATTAATTGCTTCAGCTTGAATGAGGTCAATTTTGTTATTAAGAAACGCTCGTGACGAAAATTCGCCATTAAGCGCTAGTCTGGCGCCAGAGGCAATCAAAAGTTCGATGATTTCATCAACAATCAACATTGATCCGTGACTAATGATTTCGACAGCGTTTTCACCTGTAAACGATTTCGGATTAACATACGCGATCAAAACAACTTCATCGACTACGTTTTCTTTATCGACAATTTTGCCAATAAAAACTTCTCGCTTTTGAACTTTGCTTATATCTTGATTAAAAACCTTTGAGACAACATCAAAACAATCATCACCCGAAAGGCGAATGACAGCAAGCGCTGATTTTAGTGGCGGTGTCGCCAGAGCTACAATCGTTTCGTGCATTTAAAACCTCAGGCAAAAAAGAGCCTAATGGCTCTTTGTTTGTTAGTCAATATACTTAATAACAACCGCGCGATGATATCCTTCTCCCGCCGATTCCGTTTTGATGTGCGAGAAGTTAGAGAGAGCATTGTGCACTACTCTTCTTTCGTCAGCAGGCATTGGTTCGAGCATGGCATCCATTTTCGTTTTTTGAACTTCTTTTGCTGCTCTACGAGCTGCGAAAGCAACGCGGGAATATTTGCCGTCTTTGTAATCGTTAATATCAAGAAGGATTCTAAATCTTTTCTTAAATTTTGATGAAACAGCGAGCCTTGTTAACTCATTAAGAGCTTGAAGTGTTTTACCGTTTTTGCCAATTAAGATGGGGTTATGATCGGAATTTATCGAGATATGAATAATGTCGTCTTTCAACGAGGCGGTTGTCTCTGATTCGATACCTAACGCATTAGTCACTTCTTTAATATACTTCTCTGCAAACTCAATCGCGTCGCTTGTTTCATAAACCTCAATCGTGACTTTTTTAAAAAGACCCTTTTTCTCTTCTTGAACAGCGAAGTTAACATCATTAGGAAGAATTCCTAATTCTTGTGCTGCGAGATTGACAGCCTCCTCAATTGTTTTAGCTTGATATTTTTTCATTGTTAATCCTCCGTTACTTTTTGTTGCGAGCCATTATGGTTTGCATGATAAGGGTTTGGACAATCGAAATAATTGCTCCGATAAACCAGTAAACACCCATTGCCGCCGGTAGGCTAAAGCCCATGACGATAATCATAATTAGCATAATATTGCTAAACCATTTCATTTGTTTCGATTGTTTATCAACCGCCGGATTTTTCGTTAAACGTTTCACATTTTTAGTGCGGGCTTTTTGCATCCATTGCGGAAGTTTCATCGAAATAAATTGGGCAAGACCCATGATGATAAATAATCCGACAGCAGTCCACCATCCAGCGACGTTTGGCCAGCCAGCAATATCAAGAATTGCCGTGCCAAGTCCAGCACTTAAGTTAAGGCCGAGAACAGCATCAGACGAAAGAACGGCTGCGCCAGTCATCGCACCCCAAACAGCGATAAAGACTGGGAATTGAATAATCAAAACCAGTATTTGCCCGAGTGGGTTAATTTTGTGTTTCTTATACAAAGCCATTTGCTCTTGAGCAAGGCGTTGTTTTTCTGATTGGTTTGTATTCGAATTAGGATACTTTTGCTGTATCTTTGTTAATTCGGGTTGGAGAGCCTGCATCTTTTGCTGACCCATAGTCGATTTGATGGTTGTTAAAAGAATCAAAGCTCGAACAATTAATGTTACGAGCGCGACCGCGCCAATTTGACCCCAACCATTCATACCAAACGAAACCGAGAAGAAGTCAACTAAATACGCGACAGGATAAACTAACAAACCTTCAATTGGTCCTTTGGACCACGCGTAGGCCCATGTCTTTCCTTCAATGGAAGCTTCGGTATTGCCATCACTTCCGTATTTACCATAGTCCCCATCGTTAATCGCGATACATGCACGATAGGTGTTGATGGTGGTATTTAGTTTTTCTTTATAAAACTTTGTAAAGTCTTGATTAGGAACTTGTTCAGCGCCCAACGAAATCTTTAGCTGCGCAGTCCACAAATCCCAATACTCAAATAAATTGTTCTCTTCTGAATAGCCAGCGAACTTTAAATAACCAAATTCTTTTAAGGCTTCGTTGGCTTTTGCGGCATCAACCGTTAGTAAATCAAGATCATCACCGAATTGACGTTCAAGAGCGATTTCAAGAACATATTGATCAATTCCAACAAAATAATCTTCTGTTGGTACATTAATTGCGTTGCTAGCGGCAGTTTCAACCGTTTCTTTTAAAAGGGGTGAGTTCTCAAAAGTGACTCTTCTAGTCAAGGTTGTGTTGCCGGCAAAAACAGCCTCTCCTTCAGTGTTTCCGTCTTCATAGACGGATACACCTTTTTCGTAAGTGTACAAGATGTTGGCGCGATCAGTGTTAGAGCAAAAACTCGCGGTACAGCCACTAATAAGGACGACCGCAAAAAGAAGTCCGCCAAAAGTAAGGATGCGCTTAGTTGATTTTTTCAAAATTTTGGTCTCCGATCTTCTCAAGAAGACCTTTTAAGGCGTCGCGACTGCTATCAAATTCATCTATGTTATAACTGCGCTTGGGAACAATAACATAATCAATAGCTCTATTAACGTCTAGGTTTTCTTGAAGAATGGCTTTAATTTGTCGTTTGATTTTATTGCGAATAACCGCAATTCCAATCCGTTTAGGAATCGAGATGCCCACTCGCGAACTACTAAGTTCGTTTGGTTGAAAATAAACTACAAAGAATTGGTTTTTAACAAAACGTGATGCGTGAATGATGCGATGGAAGTCCTCGGATTTTCTAATTCGATACTGCCTTTTCACGTTCGTCTCCCTGATTTGGGTAAAACCAAAACAATTAAGCGGATAAAACCGCTCTTCCTTTTTCGCGACGTCTGGCTAAAGTTTTACGGCCGTTTGGTGTTTTCATTCTTTCACGGAAACCGTGGACAGCAGAATGTTTTTTCTTGCTGGGTTGATATGTTCTTTTCATAATCTGTTCTCCTCGTGTGTGATTACGCGAAATGATTATATAGTTTAATGTATATTAAGTCAATTAAATAAAGGGGCGCGTGCGACTTTTCTAATCAGTAGTTACACAACAGACGTTCTTTCCACTATCACGCAGTTGTTTGTGCAATAGATATCGGTGAGCGGTAGATAGTAATAATCGATTCCACATACCGTGTATTGTTTGATTTTTGTGTGTTGAAAAGGAAAAATACAATCGACTGTATCGGCTATTTTTGTTGTTGATAACGTGGTGTGACGGTGGATAGTCGTCAACAAAATCCACATTCTCCTTTCCACAAAACCTTATCCACAAGTTTTCCACATTTCTATTTTGTGGAGAACCAATTTGCCACACTGGTTGTGTTGTTTTTAGCCTCAATTTGTGGAAAACAAAATTTTCACCTATTTTCGGGTGTTTTTAACCTGTGGATATGTTATATTTTTATGTACTTGGAGGATTCGATTATGACGAGCTCGATTTCAGAAATCACTAAATTATGGGACAGGATCCTCGATAGCACAAAAGGTAGAATCAACGATGCACGTATCTATGATACGTTCTTAAGTGGTTCTTACATTCACAGTATCGAAGGCGACATGATGGTTGTTGTTGTCAACTCCGGCCTTGCCGCGAATTTACTCTCAACCAAGTACCTCGATATGTTAACTGGTGTCGTTCGCGAATGTACGGAAACTGATTTCAAATTACGCTTTGTCCAAATAAACGAAGTTCAAGCCGTTGTTAAACAAGCTCCGTCAAAACCAACTTTTTTCGCAAGTTCATACATTAACTCTAAATTAACTTTCGATAATTTCGTCGTTGGTTCATCAAATCGGGAAGCCTATCAAGCCGCACTCATGATTGCTTCAACTCCCGGTAAGTTATATAATCCTCTTTTTGTTTATTCTCAGTCTGGTTTAGGTAAAACCCACCTTCTCCACGCTATTGGTAATTATATAAAGGAAAACGCGCCCGTAAGTAAAGTTTTGTATCTTTCTACCGAAGATTTTTTCGAAGAATTCATTAAATACGTAACTGGTGATAAAGAAGGTGAAAACTTAAAAGATTATTTTAAAGGAATCGACGTCTTACTTATCGACGATATTCAGTTTTTAGCAAACAAATCTAAAACCGAGGAAATGTTTTTCTACATCTTTTCATCAATGGTTAATGCCGGAAAGCAAATTGTTTTAACAAGCGACAAGCATCCAAGCGAATTACAGGGCGTTGAAGCTCGTTTGGTCTCGCGTTTTAATGCTGGATTAACAGTTAATATCGCCGCTCCAGATGTCGAGACTTGTATCGACATTTTAAAACTAAAAATCTCGGCAAACGGCCTTGATATCGCTAATTTCGACGAAGATGTGCTGACTTTTTTCGCTGAAAAATTTTCTAAAAACGTTCGCGAATTAGAGGGCGCTTTTAACCGTCTTCTTTTTTATACGATCAACATCAAACCAACCGCTCATATTGACATAG
>Ga0265295_1004275_pt1 | contig 19399 bp, 14 predicted proteins | sample Munlansysbiofilm_FD_192503 | JGI IMG/M metagenome (GOLD analysis project Ga0265295, IMG submission 192503) | Leachate microbial communities from a municipal landfill in Southern Ontario, Canada - Methane capture system biofilm | ecosystem: Engineered > Solid waste > Landfill > Unclassified ... | reverse complement strand
TCACCCAAATGCCATCTTCTTTGGCCTGCGCGCCAACCGTTTTCGTTTTGAGCATGACGTTGTCAAATCGGCCGGCATTCATTTTTTGCCAAACCTTAACCAGATCGCGGTCGGCTCCCTGCATCAGGCCGTCTTGCATTTCCACCACATCAAGACGGGAACCCAAGGCAGAATACACCGTGCCCATTTCAAGACCGATAATACCACCACCCACAATCAGCATTTTATTGGGGATAGACTTGAGTTGCAAGGCACCGGTTGAATCAACAATACGGTCATCCTCGGGCAGAAAAGGCAATTTTACCGACTGGCTACCTGCTGCGATAATGGCATTTTTAAATGCCAGCACTTCCGAGGTGCCGTCTGGCTTGGCAACGGCAAGATGATGGCTGTCTGTAAACTCACCAACACCGGTTACTATAGTAACCTTGCGGGCTTTGGCCATACCAGCCAAGCCACCTGTAAGCTTGCCAATAACGCCGTCTTTATAAGCACGGAGTTTATCAAGGTCAATAACCGGCTCACCAAATGAAATACCATTGGCGGCAAGATGTTTGGCTTCTTCAAGTACGGCAACATTATGCAGCAGTGCCTTGGAAGGAATACAACCCACATTCAGGCAAACCCCGCCCAATGTAGCGTAGCGCTCAACCAAAACCACTTTCAGGCCAAGATCGGCGGCGCGGAAAGCCGCTGAATAACCGCCAGGGCCTGCACCCAATACCAGAACGTCATAGGCATCATCGGAAACAGGTGCCGCTGTAACAGCAGCCTGAGGCACAGCGCTTGCCGCAACAGGCTCGGCCTTGGCTGCGGCAGGTGCAGCAGCTGCCGGTTCCGCTTTGGCGGCACCACTGCTTTCCAGTGTCAGGATGACACTGCCTTCAGCAACCTTGTCACCCAGTTTTACCTGAAGCGCTATCACCTTGCCTGAGACAGACGAAGGAATTTCCATGGAAGCCTTGTCTGACTCGACCGTAATAAGACTTTGCTCTTCAGCAACCTCATCACCGGGAGCAACCAGAATCTCAATGATTTCAACACTGTCGAAATCACCGATATTGGGTACTTTAACTTCAATTTGACTCATTGTTGACCCCTTCGTCTCAGATTAATACCCGGCGGAAATCAGCCAGCAAAGAACCCAGATAAGCATTAAACCGGGCTGCGGCCGCACCATCGATTACCCTGTGATCAAATGACAGGGACAAAGGCAGCATTAAGCGGGGCTCAAAAGCCTGGCCGTTCCAGACCGGTTTATGGGTTGAACGGCAAACCCCCAGAATGGCCACCTCGGGCGCATTGATAATTGGCGTAAAGGAAGTGCCACCAATTCCCCCCAAAGAGGAAATGGTAAAACAACCGCCCTGCATTTGAGAGGGAGACAATTTGCCATCACGCGCCAGCTTGGCCAGCTCGGAAGACTCTTTGGCAATATCTGAAATGCTTTTCTTGTCAGCGTCTTTCAGGACAGGCACAACCAATCCATTGGGTGTGTCTGCCGCAAAACCAATGTGATAATACTGTTTCAGTATCAGGTTATCACCTTCAAGAGAGGCATTGAATTCCGGAAATTTCTTCAGGGCTGCAACAACCGCCTTGATAATGAAAGCCAGCATGGTGAACTTGGTGCCCGCTTTTTCGTGCTCTTTATTCAGTTTTACACGCAGTGCTTCCAGATCGGTAATATCGGCCTCATCATTATTGGTCACATGGGGAATCATGACCCAATTGCGATGCAGGTTGGCGCCTGATATTTTCTTGATGCGTGACAAAGGCTTGCTTTCCACAGGCCCGAATTTGCCAAAATCAACTTTAGGCCAATCCAGCACTGACAGGCCACTACCACCAACTTGAGTACTGCTGGTTGTTGCATGCGTACTAATGCCGACAGACAGTGCCGCTTTTACGAATTTGCGTACATCATCCTGGATAATACGGTGTTTTTCGCCCGTTCCGGTAACCTGGCTTAAATCAACCCCCAATTCTCGCGCAAATTTCCTTACCGACGGTGAAGCATGCGGCAAATTGCGTGTTGAGGTTGTGGCAATAGCATAAGCTGCAGTCGGTGAAACCCTGAACTCGGACGGAACATTGGCTGTTCCAGGAATGCGGTCTGAGCCCGGGAGTTGTGCCATCACTTCGTGACGGGCCGCCTGAACCGGTTCTGGTTCGGCTGCCACAGTTGCCGGCGCAGCAGATGCGACATTGCTGCCTTCCAGTGCAAGTACCAGGGAGCCTTTACTTACCTTGTCACCCACCTTGACGGCCAGCTGGGTTACGGTACCCGCGTGGGAAGACGGGATTTCCATGGAAGCCTTGTCTGATTCTACGGTAATCAGGCTTTGCTCCACTTCGACCTTGTCACCCACAGCAACCAGGACCTCAATGACTTCCACTTCATCAAAGTCACCAATATCCGGCACAACCACATTGGCAGGGCCAGAAGCAGCCACAGGCGCAGGGGCTGCAGCGGCTGAAGACGGCTCTGCAACGGCAGGGGCTGTCTCTTTAGCTGCAGGCGCTTCCGCTTTTGCAGGCTGCGCTGCGGCACCCGATGCCTCCAGTTCAAGAATGACACTGCCTTCTTTGACTTTGTCACCTAAATTGACTTTAAGGCTTTTGACAATGCCCGCGTCTGAAGACGGGATTTCCATGGAAGCTTTGTCTGACTCTACAGTAATCAAACTTTGTTCTGCTTCTACCTTATCACCAACAGCAACCAATATCTCAATGACTTCAACTTCGCTGAAATCTCCGATATCCGGTACTTTAATTTCTAACAATGTGCTCATATCGAAAGACCTCAAGCGTGATGTGGGTTGGATTTAGCCGGGTTGACATCATATTTTTTAATCGCTTCCTCTATTGTTGAGGCCGGGATCTTACCTTCATCTGCCAATGCCTTAAGTGCAGACAATACAACAAAATGACGATCCACCTCGAAGTGCTCCCGCAGTTTGAAACGGAAATCGGAGCGGCCAAAACCGTCTGTTCCCAATACTTTATAGCTGCGATTGGCGGGAATGAATTCACGAATCTGATCAGCAAAAAGCTTCATGTAATCGGTAGAAGCAATAATTGGGCCTTCTGTGCTTTCCAGTTGTTGGGTTACATAAGGAACCTGTGGTTTCTGGGCGCCCGGGTTAAGCAGATTATAACGATTGCAATCCAGACCATCACGACGCAACTCGGTAAAGCTGGTAACGCTCCAGACATCGGAAGCAATATTCCAGTCCTGTTCCAGCAGTTTCTGCGCTTCAAGCACTTCTAGCAGGATGGTGCCTGAACCCATAAGCTGTACGCGGTTCTGGCCTTTTTCGGTAGAGCGGAACTTGTAAATACCTTTGATGATGCCCTCTTCGTCACCGGCTTTCAAACCAGGCTGTTCATAGTTTTCATTCATTACTGTCAGGTAATAGAAAACGTTTTCCTGGTTTTCAACCATGCGCTTCAGGCCGTGCTGCATAATGACAGCCAGTTCGTGCGCGAAAGCCGGGTCATAAGAAACACAATTCGGAATGGTTGACGACATAATGTGACTATGTCCGTCTTCATGCTGCAAGCCTTCACCGTTCAGGGTAGTGCGACCGGCTGTTCCACCCAGCAGGAAACCACGCGCCTGCATATCACCCGCTGCCCAGGCCAGGTCACCAATACGCTGGAAACCAAACATGGAGTAGTAAATGAAGAAAGGAATCATTACACGGTTATTGGTGGAGTATGAGGTTGCTGCCGCAATCCAGGAAGCAAAAGCGCCTGCCTCGTTAATACCCTCTTGTAACAGCTGCCCATTGGCGGCTTCTTTGTAATACATGACCTGGTTTTTATCAACCGGGGTGTATTTCTGGCCCTCGGGTGCATAAATACCAATTTGACGGAACAGGCCTTCCATACCAAAGGTACGCGACTCGTCAGCCAGAATAGGTACGATGCGGTCACTGATGGATTTTTCACGCAGTAACTGGTTCAGGAAACGAACAAAAGCCTGTGTAGTTGAAATTTCACGCCCTTTGGCCGTTGGCTCAAGGATGGCATTGAACTTGTCAAGTGCCGGTACTTTAAGTTTTTCATCGGCCAATGCACGGCGTTTTGGATAATACCCACCCAGTTTTTCGCGATGTTCACGCAGGTATTTCATTTCGGCCGAATCTTCGGAAGGCCTGAAATAAGGCAATTCTTCCAGTTTGTCGTCGGGCACGGGTATATTAAAACGGTCACGGAATTCACGCAGGGAATCCAGATCCAGTTTTTTCTGCTGGTGGGCCGGGTTTTTGCCTTGGGCAACATGACCCAGGCCATAACCTTTAATGGTTTTTGCCAGAATAACCGTTGGCTGGCCTGTGGTTTTCACGGCAGCATCAAAGGCGGCATAAACTTTGTTGGGATCATGACCACCACGGTTCAGGCGCCAGATTTCCTGGTCACTCATGCGGCTAACCATATCCAGCAGTTCAGGATGCTTGCCAAAGAAGTGCTCACGTACATATGCACCATCATTGGCTTTATAAGCCTGGTATTCACCGTCAACGGTTTCTTCCATCACGCGACGCAAAATACCTTCTTTATCACGTGCCAGGAGAGGATCCCAGTAACCACCCCAGATCAGCTTGATCACGTTCCAGCCACTACCACGGAAATCACCTTCCAGCTCTTGGATGATTTTACCGTTACCGCGAACAGGACCGTCAAGGCGCTGCAGGTTGCAGTTAATCACAAAAATCAGGTTATCCAGTTTTTCACGGGCAGCCAGGCTGATGGCGCCCAGGGATTCGGGCTCGTCCATTTCACCATCACCGCAGAAAACCCAGACTTTACGATTGCTGGTGTCTGCAATGCCACGCGCATGCAAATACTTCAGGAAGCGGGCCTGATAAATAGCCATTAATGGGCCAAGACCCATGGAAACGGTTGGGAACTGCCAGAAGCCAGGCATGAGTTTGGGGTGCGGGTAAGAGGACAAGCCCTTGCCACCCACTTCCTGGCGGAAGTGTTCCAGCTGGTCTTCGGTAAGACGGCCTTCAAGATAGGCACGACCATAAACCCCCGGCGATGAATGCCCCTGGAAGTAAACCAGATCACCACCGTGGTCTTCGGTTTCAGCATGCCAGAAATGGTTCTGGCCGCAACCAATCATGGTTGCCAGAGAGGCAAAAGAAGCAATGTGACCACCCAGATCGCCACCATCAGCAGGCTCGTGTTTATTGGCGTTCACAACCATTGCCATGGCATTCCAGCGCACATAGGAACGGATGCGCTCTTCAAGTGCCAGATTGCCAGGATTTGGTGGTTCCAGCCCGGGGGGAATGGTATTTACATAAGCGGTATTTGGAGAAAACGGAATATTCGATCCTGAACGACGGGCCAAATCAATCAATTTTTCCAGTAAAAAGTGTGCTCTGTCAGGACCTTCCCGGTCCAATACTGCTTCAAGCGCTTCAAGCCATTCTTGCGTTTCAACTGCATCAACATCTGCGAGTTGTGCAATTTGCTGTTTGAGATCAGGCGATGACATCGTTTTCTCCTGTGAGAATTTGCTTTATGCAAATCACTTATTTTCTAATATTGTTCTACCCAATTAAAGCACACTGTACCTTAAAAGCAGAATACGGCAATGCAAACTACCGGTCTACCGGTAGTCAAATATAAATAATGCGACTTACATTCTAAGAGACTGACACCATTCACACAAGCTAAATTTTATATAATGATATAACTTTTCATATTGTGAAATTTAATGGGTTTTTTACAACTGTCATTAAAAATTTACCTGAGGGACTAAAACCAGTATCATAGATAAATCTCTCAATTACAATACCCATTTATTTTCAAGAGTTTTTGTAACATCAATGTCTGACTTGCCCAATAAATCCCTACTGGCTTCGTCGTTTTACGACAATGCAAAAATAACAAAAAAAGGCCTTTATTGGATTACGCCTGTATTCGTGCTTGTCTTGTATCTGCTTGTCATGACCGGCTTCTTCTGGCTACAACAAATACACAAAGAAAGCGTCATGTTTGTTACTGTCGATGAAGAAACCAAACAGGAACGCCTGCTGTTCTTTGTTATGGCGCTTTCCCTTATTATTATCATCAGCTTACTGGCTTTATGGCGCTATACGCGTTTTCGCTCAAATGCAGAAGCCGCACTATTGGCGGAAACCAGTTTCCGCCGTGCCATGGAAAACTCCATGTCCACAGGTATGCGCGTCCTGGACATGCAAGGCCGCATTGCTTATGTCAACCCGGCTTTCTGCCGCATGATGGGATGGAACGAAGCCGATTTATTAGGCAAAAGTATCCCATATCCCTATTGGGTACCCGGCAAATATGACGAACATCAGCGTATTCTGGACACCCTCATGTCGGGCAAAACCCCCAGTACCGGCCTGGAAGTCGAAGCCCAGCGACGTGATGGTTCACGGTTTACTTCCCGTATGTACGTATCCCCCCTGCGGGACCCCAACGGAGAGCAAATTGGCTGGATGACCTCCATGACCGACATCACAGAGCCCAAACGGGTTCGGGAAGCCTTAACCGCAGCCCATGAGCGTTTCATGACGGTACTTGAAGGGCTTGATGATGCCATTTCCGTTGTGGCTGACACACCTGCCGGGCTTGAACTGTTATTTGCAAACCGCACCTACCGTCGTCTTTTTGGCTCCCAACCAAACGGTCACAGCGAACTGATGGGCGGTCGCCGTGGCCGTTTCAGTGGCATAACTATTGAGCAGTACGCCCCTTCAGCAGACTGCTGGTTTGAAGTACACCACCGAATGCTAATCTGGACCGACGGCAGGAAGGTACGCATGCAGGTTGCGCGGGATATTACCGAAAGACGCAAACACGAAGAAGACTCCCGGATCCAGCAGGAAAAAATCCAGCTTACCAGCCGGCTGACCACCATGGGAGAAATGGCCTCTTCGCTGGCACATGAACTAAACCAACCTCTAACCGCCATTGCCAATTACAATATGGCCATTGTAGCCATGATTAAATCAGGCAATATATCCCAGGAAAAACTCCTGTCCGCCCTTGAAAAATCAGCTAACCAGGCTGAGCGGGCCGGTAAAATCATTAGCCGCATCCGTGAATTCGTCAAACGAAGCGAACCTCGCCGTCAAAGCACGCCCGTCTCCGATATTATCAACAACACACTTGACCTTGCCGATATTGACGCCCGCAAGCGCGGCATAAAAATCAAGGCCAACGTGCCCGATGACCTGCCCAATGTATTGGCGGACCCCATTCTTATCGAACAGGTATTGCTTAATCTGGTAAAAAACGGCCTCGAGGCCATGACCAACAGTGAAGCCGATTCTCTTTACGTTAATGCCTACCTGCATGACAAGCAAATTGAAGTGCGCGTTGTTGACCGCGGTCACGGCCTGAAAGAACCGGAGCGTTTATTTGAACCATTCTTCAGCACAAAGTCAGAGGGGCTTGGCATGGGGCTCAATATTTGCAGAACAATTATTGAATCCCACCATGGAAGGCTCTGGGCTGAAGCAAACCCCGAAGGCGGAACTATATTCCGCTTCTTACTCCCCTGTGCTCCAAAAGAGCAACACCCAGAACAATGATTAAAGGAAGCAAACTATGACAACAACCAATTGCACCATTTTTATCGTGGACGATGACGAGGCAGTCAGGGATTCGCTGCGCTGGTTACTGGAAGCCAATGGCTACCAGGTCCAGGCGTTTGAAAGTGGAGAGAAATTTCTCGACAGCTATGACCCGTCAATCATCAGCGTGCTAATTGCGGACGTTCGCATGCCTGGCATGACAGGGCTGGAACTGCAGGAAGAACTCATCAAACGGGATGCCCCACTTCCGATTGTCTTTATTACCGGTCACGGTGATGTACCCATGGCGGTATCAACCATGAAAAAAGGGGCTGTTGACTTCCTCGAAAAACCTTTCAATGAAGCCGATTTGCGTGAAGTCATTGCCCATATGGTGGTGCAGGCCCAAGACAAGGCTTCTATTGCCGAACAACAAAAGAACCATCAGGCACTTCTTGCCCGGCTGACATCACGCGAACAACAGGTACTGGGTCGAATTGTCGCTGGCCGGCTTAACAAGCAAATTGCCGATGATCTGAATATCAGCATTAAAACCGTTGAGGCCCATCGGGCCAATATTATGGAAAAACTCGAAGTAACCACTGTCGCTGACTTAATGAAAGTGGCACTGGCTAAGTAATTGAAACGCAAGGACATTTGAATGACTGCTCGCATTATTGACGGAAAAAAACTCGCCGAAACAATCAAACTGAATCTGGCGGATCGCATCAACACACTGAAAGAAAAGGATATTATTCCCGGCCTTACCGTGATTCTGGTTGGTGATGACCCGGCTTCCCAGGTTTACGTCAGGAACAAGGCTAATACATTTACCAAATTAGGTCTTAACTCTTCGGTCGAACAATACCCGGCAAGCTTAAGCGAAGAAGCCCTGTGCGACCGGATTCGCGAACTTAATAACGACCCTTCCGTTCACGGTATATTGGTTCAACTGCCCTTGCCTGCCAACCTTGACGCCAACAAGGTCATTGAAACTATCAGCCCCGAAAAAGACGTTGATGGATTTCATATCAGCAATGCCGGTGCATTAATGACTGGCCGTCCCCTGTTCATTCCATGCACGCCTTATGGCGTCATGAAAATGCTTGAATCTGAAAACATTGAACTTCGCGGTGCCGAAGCGGTCGTCATTGGAGCCAGCAATATCGTTGGTAAACCCATGGCACTGCTTTTGCAAAAAGCGGGTGCTACCGTTACCATTTGCAACTCCAAAACCAAAGATTTAGCTGCACATACCAAACGCGCTGATATCCTGGTGGTTGCCACCGGACGTCCTGGCATGGTTACCGGTGACATGATTAAACCGGGTGCCATTGTCATCGACGTCGGCATCAACCGTGGCGCAGATGGTAAACTCATGGGTGATGTAGAATTTTCTTCTGCCAAAAATGTTGCCGGCGCAATCACACCTGTCCCGGGTGGCGTTGGCCCCATGACCATTGTCATGCTGCTGGTTAACACCATCGAAGCCGCAGAACGTAAACTTTAACTTAAAAGAATCCATGAATAGCAATCCCTTATTAGCCCCCTTGTCCGAACTCATCGATTACAGTGCCATCAAGCCCGAACATCTGGCACCCGCACTAAACAGCCTGCTTGACGAGACCCGTCTTGCCATTAATGAAATTGTTGAAAAGGTTAAAGAGCCAACCTGGGATTCTTTCATAGAGCCTTTGGAATACGACTCTGCCCGCTTATGGCGGGCATGGTCGGTAGCCGGTCATTTGAATTCGGTGGTTAACACACCAGAGTTGCGCGATGCATACAATGCCATGCTGCCCAAAATAACCGAATTTTCAACCTGGATCGGCCTTAACAAAGAACTGTATCAGCAATACCTCAAACTCTCACAATGCGAAGCCTTTAACCATTTTACGCCAACCCGCCAACGCATTATCGAACTGGCGTTACGAAATTTCCGGCTTAGCGGTGTAGAACTTGAAGGTGAAAACAAAGAGCGCTATGCCAAAATTAGCGAAAAAATCGCCTTAACCTCACAAAAATTTTCTGAAAACTCCCTGGATGCCGTTGACTCCTGGGAGTTAATCATATCTGATGAAAAAGAACTGGAAGGTTTGCCACAAGACGCAATTAATGCCGCCAGACAAACCGCCCAGGCAGAAAACAAGGAAGGCTGGAAGTTCACGCTTAAAATGCCTTCGTACCTGCCTGTCATGCAATACGCCAAAAGCCAGCCCTTGCGTGAAAGACTCTATCGTGGCTACGCCACCATTGCCTCAGAGCAAGGTAACGCCCAATTCGACAACTCATCAAACATTGAAAAACTGCTGGCACTCAGAACTGAAGAGGCTCACTTGCTGGGCTACGGTGACTTTGCCCAGATGCGTCTTGAAACCCGCATGGCAGACAGTGCCGCTCAGGTTGTAGACTTCCTGCGCAACCTTGCCACAAAAGCCAAACCCTTTGCCCAGAACGATGTCGATGCGCTTAAGCAATTTGCCAGCCAGTCATTGGGTCTGGATGATCTCCAGCCATGGGACTATGCCTACGTATCCGAACAATTGCGCCAGTCCCGTTATGCTTACTCTGACGAAGAAGTGAAGCAGTATCTACCAGAGCCCAAAGTGATTGACGGTTTGTTTTATGTCATTGGCACCCTGTTCAATGTTGAGCTTGTGCCATTCAAGGCACCTGTCTGGCACGAAAGTGTGGCTGTCTATGCCGTTAAAGAAAACAATAACCTTATTGGTTATCTATACACTGACTTATATGCCCGTGCCGGCAAACAAAGTGGTGCCTGGGTAGACAGCGAACGCACGCGTCACCTGCATGGTGACAATCTGCATACGCCGGTGGTTTACCTAACCTGCAACTTCCCCCCGCCACAAGGCAAGAAACCTGCCCTGCTCACTCATGACGACGTCATCACCCTGTTCCATGAATCAGGACATGCCCTGCATGCGCTGCTTTCCAAGGTCAATGAACCGGCAGCCTCGCCGTTTGCAAGTGTAGAGTGGGATGCCATAGAATTGCCTTCCCAGTTCATGGAAAATTTCTGCTGGGAATGGTCTGTTCTGCAAAAACTGTCTGGCCATTGGGAAACCCAGGAACCGTTGCCTGAATCCCTTTACCAGAAAATGCTGGCGGCAAAAAATTATCAAAGCGGTATGCAAACCGTGCGCCAGATAGAATTTGCCCTGTTTGACATGCTTTTGCACCAACGTACCAGCCAAACGTCCATTGCCGATGTCCTTGCACTCCTTAATGAAGTGCGTCAAGAGGTAGCGGTTATTATTCCTCCGGCATGGCACCGCTTTCCACACAATTTTTCTCATTTGTTTGCCGGTGGCTATGGGGCCGGTTATTACAGTTACAAATGGGCAGAAGTGCTTTCATCTGACGCTTACAGCCTTTTTGAAGAAAACACGCTTGATAATCATGGTACGCTTAACCCTATCATCGGTAACAAATTCAGGCAAGAAATCCTGGCGGTTGGCGGCTCCCGTCCTGCCGCAGAATCCTTCAAGGCTTTCCGTGGCCGTGAACCCAGCCCCGATGCATTGTTACGGCATTGCGGTATGACCGAAGAAGTAGCCTGATAAAATTTTGGTATCACGCTTAATGATCAAGAAAACCCTGCTTTCATCTATATTGGCGGTGGCTTTGATACATTCTGTTCCTGCCCAAGCGCAGGAACAGAACTTGGCCAAGCCCAGTGTTATTTATAAAATAACAGGTCGGCTGCCCGACTTAAAATTCAGTTTAAACGGCGCGCAAGACAAAACCATTACAGAAAAGGATGTCAGGGGTAAAGTCGTGCTTTTGTTTTTTGGCTACGCCAGCTGCCCCGACATTTGCCCCACCACCATGGCGCAATTGACTGCGGTCAAAAGCATACTCGGCGAAAACGCCGATAATATCCAGATTATATTTCTCAGTGTCGACCCCCACCGGGACACGCCAGAAGTTCTGCAAGCTTACGTTGATGCCTTCGATAATGGCGCTATTGGCCTGACGGGCACTGAAAAACAAATTGCTGATATTGCACGGCGCTATCGTGTTGCTTACCAAATAGAAAAACCCCAGCCCGGCAGCGATCCCAATAATTATGAAGTGATGCATGCACGTGGGATCTACGTCTTTGATGCCAATGGCAAAGTCCAGTTTTTGGCTTCTGACAGCGAAGAACCTGAAATGCTAGTAGGCAAAATCCGAGATATTCTTCCATCGTCCTCTTAATTTTCAAAACCGGAGTCTTATTATGCTTACTATTCATCTCCTGGAGTCTTCAAGATCCTTTCGTATTGTCTGGCTTTTAGAAGAGTTGGGGCTTTCATACCAAATAAAGCATCATCGCAGAAACGCAGAAGCATCAACAGCGGATACTTCCCTGCACGATATACATCCCTTGGGTGTGGCACCCGTCCTTAATGATAATGGCCTGACCCTGATAGAATCAGGCGCAATTATTGAATATCTGCTGAATCACTATGATCGCAGTGGCTTGCGCCCACCTATCGCCTCGGCTGATTACAATCAATATTCCATGTGGATGCATTTTGCAGAAGGTTCTCTTATGCCTGCATTATCCAAACACCAGGCTTTATTAAAAATGGGTACCACTCGTGTACCCTTTTTTGCCCGTTCCATCCTTAAAAAAGCGGTCAACGGCACTATCAACGCAAACGTTGTTCCTGAAATTGAAAAAAAACTCAACTTCATTGATACCGAACTGGGCCAACATGGCTGGTTCTGTGGCAGCCAGTTTACCGCAGCGGACATCCAGATGTGTTATCCGCTGGAACTGGCACAAGCCCGTGGCTGCATTACCACAGATATGCAAAATATCCAATCCTTTCTAAGCGCTGTACAGGAAAGACCTGCTTATAAAATCGCCAAAGAAAAGTCTGGCCATCTCACCTTGTCTTTGGATCACTCGGTCGCTGCTCAGCATGAAACCGATGATAATAACGATACCAAAAACGAGTCTGCTGATCTCAACCAGGAAAACCATAATAATCCTGAAAACACGCATGATCAAGAAGACCAACAGGCCGAAAAATCTAGCGCCGATTCTAAAAACTGAATTATCTGAATAACCAGTGCTGTTAATATTGTTTCAGACAATACATGCCTGAAACAATAGCAGCCAATAATGGTTTATTGATATAAACAAAAATCCTGGCAGCCAAAAAACGGCACCAGGATTTTTTTAACCCAACCAGGCAATGCGTTTTAAACTGCCACGCTTTTTTTTATTAGTGCCCCAAATAAGCCTTACGCACATCATCATTCACCAATAGGTTGGCACCGGTATCGGAAAGCACTACCTTACCGGTTTCAAGCACGTAACCCCGATCAGCAAGCTGCAAGGCCTTATTGGCATTTTGCTCTACCAGGAAAACGGTTACCCCCTCATCGCGAATGGTTCTGATAATTTCAAAAATCTGGGCAATAATCAAGGGCGCCAAACCCAGTGTGGGTTCATCAAGCAGCAACAAGCTTGGCTTACTCATTAATGCCCGGCCAATCGCCAGCATTTGCTGCTCACCCCCAGACATCGTTCCCGAGCGCTGACTGGCACGTTCTTTAAGGCGAGGAAATAATTTGAAGACGTGATCCAGCCCTTCTTCAATGTCATGAGGTTTCAGATAAAAGCCCCCCATTTTCAGGTTTTCTGCCACCGTCATATCAGGAAAAACCCGCCGGCCTTCCGGCGAAATGGCAATACCTTTTTGCATGATTTTATGGGTAGATTCGTTGGTAATATCTTCATCAAGAAATGTGATAGAACCACTTCTGGCACGCGGATTGCCGCAAACAGACATGAGCAGGGTCGTTTTACCGGCTCCGTTAGCCCCAATCAGCGTCACGATTTCACCCTGATTCACTTCAACACTGACTTCATCCAATGCCTGGATAGCACCGTAATAGGTACTCACCTTTTCCAGTTTTAACACTTATTCTTCTCCCAGATAGGCTTTAATGACACGCGGATCAGTTCTGACGGTTTCGGGTTTATCGGTCACAATAGGTTTACCATGTTCCATTACCAGAATACGGTCAGAAATACCCATGATCAGGCTCATATCATGCTCAATTAACAACACAGACATATCAAACTCATTACGCAGCTGGTTAATTAAGTCGGCCAGATCTTTTTTCTCTTGCGGATTCAATCCAGCGGCAGGCTCATCAAGCAAGAGCAAACACGGGTTGGTAATCATGCAGCGCGCAATTTCCAGGCGACGCTGGTGCCCATAGGCCAAATTACCCGCCTCACGATTGGCAAATTGCCGCAAGCCCATGAAATCCAGCCACTTTACCGCATTATTCAAGGCTTCCTTTTCGGAGCGGCGATACGACGGCAAATTAAGCAAACCCGGTAACAGGCTGGATTTAATTTGGGTATGCTGAGCCACCAGCAGGTTTTCCAGAACGGTAAGATGCTTGAACAGGCGCACATTCTGAAATGTACGTACCAAGCCATGCTGGGCAACTTTATGACTTGGATAACCGGCAATGGACTTGCCGTTTAGCGTAATGCTACCTGCCGTCGGTTTATAAAAACCACTTACACAATTAAATACGGTTGTTTTACCTGCGCCATTAGGACCAATAATGGCAAAAATCTCATTTTTGTTTACATCAAAACTTACCGAGTCAACCGCCAGCAATCCGCCAAACTGCATCATCAAGCCATCAACGCTTAATATTTTCTTACTCATTCGGAATCTCCACTTGCGGACGTTTTACCGGCAGCAAGCCCTGCGGACGCCATACCATCATTAATACCATGACCAACCCAAAAATCAGCATCCGGTATTCGGCAAACTGACGCGCCAGCTCTGGCAGCACCGTTAAAATAATGGCAGCCAGAATCACACCTATTTGTGAGCCCATGCCACCCAGCACCACAATAGCCAGAATAAGCGCCGACTCAATAAAGGTAAATGATTCGGGATTAACCAACCCTTGACGTGCAGCAAAAAACGCACCACCCAGACCGGCAAAGGTTGCGCCCAGGGTAAAGGCGGACAATTTGATTCGGGTAGGGTTCAGGCCCAATGAACGACAGGCGATTTCATCTTCCCGCAAGGCTTCCCAGGCCCGCCCAATTGGCATGCGAACCAGCCGGTTGGATATAATAAGGGTAATAAAGGCCAGTACCAATGCCATCAAGTACAGGTAAATAATCACATCCATGGTACTGAACTTCCAGCCCATTAGCTGGTGGAAAGTTTGGGCACCTTCAACAGACGCCCGGCGCGTTAATTCATAACCAAAAAAAGTGGGTTTAGGTATGCCTGAAATACCATCGGGACCACCGGTAAACCCATACAGATTAATTAACAACAGGCGGATGATTTCCCCAAAGCCCAAGGTAACAATAGCCAGGTAATCGCCCCGCAGACGCAAGACCGGAAAGCCCAGCAAAAACCCGAAAAAGGCCGACACAATACCCGCCACCGGCAAGGCTTCCCAAAACCCCCAGCCTGCCCAATGGAACAGCAAAGCATAAGTATAAGCGCCTACCGCATAAAAACCGACAAAGCCCAAATCAAGCAAGCCGGCAAAACCCACCACAATATTAAGGCCAAGCGCAAGCATGACGTAAATGAGCACCAGGGTGGCAATATCAACCTGACTGCGTCCACTGAAAAATGGCCAGATCACGGCCACCACAAAAACCAGCCCCAACAACATGGCACTGGACTTTGGATTAAGTGAAGGCAGTTGGGGCAAGTTAAAACGTACACCCGGTCTTTTTTTGAATAGATAAGGTTTTAACAGTTGCACCACAAATACAATAGACATGCCCCACAGCACAATACTCCAGTGAGGAACAATTTCAGTGCTGATACCCTTACGTTCAAGTTTTAGCCCGAATATGGGAACAATCATCATGCCTGTTAACAAGGCCGCAAAAAATGCACTTTTTATATTACTCATTACACTTTTTCCACTTCGGGTTTACCCAATAAACCACTAGGCCTGAACAACAAAATGAAAATCAGCAGGCCAAAGGCAACAATATCCTTGTACTGGGAAGACAAATAAGCGGCAGCCATGGTTTCGGCCACGCCTAATAAAAGCCCACCCAGGATAGCCCCGGGAATACTACCAATTCCACCCAGTACCGCAGCCGTAAATGCCTTGATACCGGCAATAAAGCCAATGAATGGATTAAGCTTGCCAATGGTTAAGGCAATAAGTACCCCTCCAACGGCAGCCAGCATGGCACCCAGAATAAACGTAAAGGAAATAACCTTGTTGGTGTCAATACCCAACAGGTTGGCCATATGCATATCCTGGGAACAGGCACGCGAAGCCCGGCCCATTCTGGAGTTCTTGATATAAAAAGTAAGGCCCACCATCAGGAAGAAAACTGTGGTGATAATAAGAAGCCTGGCGTAAGTGACCGTTACGGTAAAGTCAGAAGCACCAACAGTAAACTGCAAGGCGCCCGGAATAAGGTTGGGAACGGCCATATCTCGCGAGCCCTGGCCGATAGCGACCCAGTTTTGCAAAAAAATAGACATACCAATAGCCGTAATAAGCGCCACCAACCTTGGGCCACCCCGTACAGGCCGGTAAGCGATTCTTTCTACCGAATAGCCGTAAACGGCGGTTACAGCCACGGCAACCAGGACCATGCAAAGAATGATAACGGCAACAGGAAGACCACTATTGACGCCAATCGCAGACAGCGTTACCAGCCCTACGTAACCGCCAATCATGTAAATTTCACCATGGGCAAAGTTGATCATGCCAATGATGCCATACACCATGGTGTAGCCAATCGCAATCAATGCATAGATGGCGCCCAGCGATAAGCCGTTAAACAGCTGCTGGATAAACTGAGGTAAGAATTCTTGCATTTTTTTCTCGTTATACTAATAAAAGTAAGTCCCAAAAGCATAGACAAAATTGGTTGGCGGGTAAAGCCCTGAAAACCATTAGAGCAGTCTTAAACTGTACAGCTTTTGGGTTTCCCGATGTTCCACATCAGCATTCTGAACGGGAGCAGTAAACAGGTACTGACCAGCAGTTTTACCACCATATCACCCAATGCCAGTGACACCCAAGGCACGGCAGTACCGGCAAATGCAAGGGCAAAGAACAGAAAGGTGTCAGTGACTGACGCTAACACCCCCGCTATAAAGGGTGCCTTCCACCAGCTAAGCGAGCGCATTTTGTCGAAAATGAAAATATCGCCTAGCTGGGCAAACAAAAACGCACTACCTGAAGCGATGGCAATACGGGCATCGGCCAGTAAATATGAAACGATAATCGCCACTACAAAACCCACCAGTACTATTTTTTGGGCCACTTGCGGACCAAAACGGCGATTAAGTAAATCAGTAACCAGAAAAGATACCGGATAGGTTAATGCTCCCCAGGTAAGCCATTCATTAATATGAAACTGTGGCTGGACCAGGACGTTGGAAGCCACCACAATAAGGCTCATTAGCACAATGGCAAGCAAAGCCTGCAAAGACGATATTTGATCAAAGTAACCACTTGGTTTCATTAAGATTTACCCAATTCCCCAGCCATTTCAATAGCCCGGTCAGAAGCGGCCTGCATGGCCTGTTTAACCGTTTCTCTGAAGTTATGCTGCTCGAACACGGCCAGCGCAGCGGCCGTTGTGCCGCCTTTGGAGGTGACATTTTCACGCAGGGTAGCGGGTTCCTGGTCTGACACAGCAGCAAGCTCTGCCGCGCCCAAAATAGTTTCAATCGCCAGTTTCTTGGCCTGCTTGCTATCAAGACCTAGTGCCATGGCGCCATCCACCAGGGATTCTATTAATAAAAACACATAGGCTGGACCACTGCCTGAAAGTGCGGTTACGGCATCAAGCAGGCTTTCATCGTGAACTCGAACCACTGAACCAATTGAGGAAAGGATTTGCTCTGCCAGCAGAACATCTTTTTCATCCAGTGTTGGCATTGCATACAAGCCGGTAACCCCTTTACCGATTAAAGCGGGCGTATTGGGCATGACCCTGACCAGTTTTGCCCAAGGGTTATCCAAAGACCCCAGCCAGGCGGACAGGGATTGTGTATTCAGGCCCGCTGCAATGCTGATGACCAGGGTATCAGGCTGCAAATGGATTTTGCTGCTTTCAATCGCTTCATGCATATTTTGTGGCTTGACGGCGTAAATCCATACTTTGCATTGCGCAAGTTCAGCGCCAGCCTGGCTACTTACCTTGACGCCCTTTTGAAGCCAGCGTTCATGCCCTGCCGTATTGATATCAATAACCAGGATATCTTCGGCCCGGCAGACAGTTCCTGTCATGCCACTGGCCATGGCCATGGCCATATTTCCTCCGCCTATAAAGGCGATTTTGGTATTTTGTATCATAATAAAAATTACTCTATGAGAAAAGCCCCGTTTTCAAAAGGTATCCAACCCAAGACCAACGCTGGCCAAGCATAAAAAAAGATGGTGTAATTCTATCATATCAGCGATAAAATCCCGCTCAGTCATACCTGTAATACGACGTTCAGCAGGGATACCAATGACGCCAAGAACACGCTTGCGCCCGGGCTTGAGCTTCTCACAGGAAAAATCCCCCTTCGATGTAAGCGAAGATAAGAAATTAAAGCGCTTGCAAAACTTCAGTAATGGTTATAAATTCATCGTAGCGTCATAAACAAGTCATATTATCTTTGCTTTACTTCTGAAGTAACTATTTCAAAAAATGTAGTTATTAAAAAACCGGAGAAAGTAACATGCGAGTCAAAAAATCGGCAATAATCCTGGGCAGTGTTTTTGCCCTGGCCAGCTTTAGCGCTCATGCTGCAACAGACATCAATTTCTGGCACTCCATGGAAGGCCCCCTTGGAGAACGGGTTAACGAAATTGTTAACGATTTCAACCAAAAACAATCTGATTACAAAATAACCCCAACCTACAAAGGTGCCTATGGTGAATCCATGAATGCAGGCATTGCCGCCTATCGGGCTGGCCAGGCGCCTGATATTATTCAGGTCTTTGAAGTAGGTACGGCAACCATGATGTTTTCCAAAGGTGCCATCAAACCCATTCAGGAAATGTCAGAAGAAGTCGGCAACCCGATTGACCCGAAAAAATTTGTTCCCGGTATTGCCGGTTATTACTCCGAGCCAAACGGAAAACTGGCTTCCATGCCTTTTAATAGCTCTACACCCGTTTTCTATTACAACAAAGACCTCTTTGAAAAAGCAGGTCTTGACCCAAATTCTCCTCCTAAAACCTATGCCCAAATCCATGACGCGGCCAAAAAGCTTAAGGATGCCGGTATTGAGTGCGGCTACACAACCGCCTGGCCTTCATGGGTATTGGTTGAAAACTTTTCTGCCTTGCATAATTTGCCCTATGCCAGCAAAAATAACGGTTTCGATGGTCTTGATGCCCGTATTGAGTTAAACAAAGACGGCTTTGTCAAACATTTCACTTTCCTGAACGAAATGGCCAAAGACGGTACCTTTACTTACGGTGGCCGTGGTGATGCCGCCAACGCCCTGTTTTCCTCAGGTAAATGTGCCATGTTTACCGGTTCAAGCGGATCTCGCGCCAACTTCAGCAAAAACGCGCCATTCAAATTTGGCATTTCCACCCTACCCTACTATGACGACGTGCCCGGTGCCCCCCAAAACAGCGTTATTGGCGGTGCTTCCTTGTGGGTATTCAATAATAAATCGCCCGACGTCAACAAAGGCATCACCGAATTCTTCCAATATATCTCATCACCCGAAGTGGCTGCTAAATGGCACCAGGACACCGGCTATGTGCCTGTGGTCAAAGCCGCCTATGACATTACTAAAGAGTCCGGCTTCTATGACAAAAACCCGGGTACCGAT
>Ga0265295_1004274_pt1 | contig 19402 bp, 14 predicted proteins | sample Munlansysbiofilm_FD_192503 | JGI IMG/M metagenome (GOLD analysis project Ga0265295, IMG submission 192503) | Leachate microbial communities from a municipal landfill in Southern Ontario, Canada - Methane capture system biofilm | ecosystem: Engineered > Solid waste > Landfill > Unclassified ... | reverse complement strand
AATATTCTTGTTAGGTTCATAGTATCTCCTTCTAGCTAATCCTATCATGTTACCCCCCTGCGTATCTACTACCAGAACTTGAATAGAATGGCAGAAGCCTTCTTTTTATACTCAAGGTACTTCTCGTATTTCCTTGCTGTGATGCTCTCGGTAAAGAGGGTGGAGAAGCTGAAGAGCATGGTGAGGGAGAGAGGCCCTACAAGGCTCCAGTTAAGGAAGTTCCCTATCGCCAGAGAAGCGAAGATGTACATGCTGTACCAGACGCCGAGTTCTCCAAAGTAATTCGGATGACGGCTCCGTGCAAAGAGGCCGCTACTGCGAAATCCCTGCTTGTATTGTTCGGCATGCTCGGTACGTTTGGGAAGCAGGCCGTATTTTGCCTGCTGGAAAGCATACTGCTGTTGGTCGGCGATGGTCTCAATGACCAGGAAAAGAAGGAAAAGAAGTGATGCCAGCCAGAGCCTTAGTGTCATGGACTCGGGCCCGTACAAGCTGAGCAGGTAGAGGGGGCTGGTGAATGCTATGAAGAGAATCTGCTGGTACAAGGCGATGAATCCTAGATTGAACAGTTGCCAAAGGACTGGATTGGTTATCCTCTTGCGAAGGATCGGCCAGCGGTAGTCCTCACCTGTGGTATATCCGCCCCTTCGTGCAAAGTTGAAGGTAAGCCTGGCACCCCATAGGGTGACCAGGATGGCTGCGACCATAACCGGTTGGGCAAACTTTCCGTAAGCTGCATAGATCCAGGCAAAGACCACAGGCATGGTGCTCCATAGACGGTCCGTCCAGGAGTAGTCCCCACTTATCAGGCCGAAAAGGAAACTCAGGGAGACTGTTATGCCTGTAATGTAGAGTACCGAACGAAGCGGATCGCTTGTCGTTGCAGGGAAGAAGCTTAGTACCATGACTATTCCAATGGCGATGAGGATAAAAAAGAGAGCTATGGGTTTTTTCTTTGTTTTCATGCTCTCACCTTATCAAAAGCAGTCAAACACTGCAATAAACTATACTTCGGTTATGTCTGGTTCTAATCTGGGGTGGGTAGGTGAACCCTACGTGGGCCCCTTTGGCAGGCTTGATGAGATGCTGGGCACGTATGCTCATTTCCCTGCTGGAAAAGAAGACCTCTCTGAAGCCTCTCTTTGTAGAGCAGGCCTCCCCAGTCATTGCCTTGCATGCAGGCAAGGGTTCCATATCACTCTCGTTCATACAAAAGGGAAGCGGTGCTGCTTCAACATAATTGGGAATTCAGGAAGAAAGCAAGGTTCAAGAGACGAACCAAGGCAAAACGTTCCCCTGATTACTGCTGCCTTATCGCGTGAAGGCACTTTTAGGTGCTGCAAGCTCAGAGGCGCAAAGGTAGCGATCTTGATCTTTAGAGGATCATAGCTGGTGAAAAATTCAAAAAAGCCAGTTGTGTTACTAAGAAACAGAAAAAACCACCCCCTGACTATCTAGCTAGGGGGTGATGTGTCCTATGTGCTCCGGTCCTGCAATAAAGGAGGGGTAGGCCCTCCCTTATTGCAAGCGACAGAAGCCGTTTCAGTCTGCAACTCCAATAGCTTCATCATGCGTGCACTCGTCAGTTACGTCCTTCCACGATCCACGCCACATGAAAACTATCTTTGTTTTAGGGAGTGTCTAATAACGGAACACCGCCGCAACATGTGCCTTGCCCGGTACATCCTCAGGTGAAACGGCAAATACCGATCCCCCCTTGGTCAATGTGTTGATGGCTGCGAGATCCAGCAGATCCTCATCTCCGGGCAGTGGGGTCTCCCTTACTTCGACCTTGTTGTTTTCTGGATCGAACTCTCCCCATGCCTGGACGCCAAGGGCAACGAAGAGCACTTCAACCCGGCCGTGGTGTGCAGCCAGGACAGCCTCCGAGACATCAGTGGTTGTCTGTCCGGTGCCTGCCAGTTGCCTGTATTGGGCCATGTTCTCTTCCCGTTCCTTGGTAAATTTAGGTCCTACAATTGCCCAAGCCTTCGGGTGTAGCTCTGCACCCTTCATCTGGTCGGGATTGCCGGAAATACCTTCATCGACAAGATGGGGGTAGGTGTTAACCTCCTTGTAGAGTGGGAATAGGGTATCCACACCTGCTAGCACAAGAGGAGAGCGCGTGTTTGCAAGAAGTGTCGTCACCTCTTTGTCGATTGTACGGAACCATTTTTGGAGGCGTACCTTCACATCGGTTCCTGTGGCATGTGCGTGTGTCTTGCCAGCCTGTCCTCCGGCTCCTGAGGATCCCATTGTCTGGAATTGGAACTTTTGCTTTGGCCAATCGTCCGGAAAGGATTCTGAAAGCGTTTCCGGAGTATCGACCAGGTCGATCTCATCCACAGTCTGTTGGGTTCCTTCAAACAGCCTAATCCTGTTCTGGCTTATCGCAAGGATATGGAAGGTGCCGTCACTGTTCATGATCGGGACAAGCGGTTTTATATGGAAACGGTCGGAGATGAAAACCATCTCCTTGAATGCAAGAGGGAGTCTGAAAAGATTGAATTCATCTTCCGTGAAGAACATCGCCAGGCCATCGCTCTGGTGTTGCCAGAAGGTAGTGCCCTCAAGAAGGCTTCGGGGAGCCTTGAGCAACTCGTCCACCTCGGAGGCCCGAAGGTTCTTGGCGAGCAACCGGTCTTCCACCTCTGTCAAAAGATTCTTTAGACGGATCGGTCCCTGCTCTGTCTCTCGCCCGGCACGATGTGTTGGCATGTATAGCGAAATGCACGATTCCGATCGTGTCGTTATTATCTCATTCAATTTTTCAGTAGTGATTATATCCATACAAATGTTCTCCTTTATTGATTAAGTGAATATTTAGAATAGAGGCGCATACCCATGCAATTCTCTATATCGCAAAAAGTAAAAGAACCATACTACGGTATGATCTAGTTTGTATCACTACCTTAAAGATACTCATAATATGTGTAATAGTACAGGCAATTGATAGATAGTCCATATTTTGGAATGCCCCGGCTGCAATCGGAATGGATTTTAGCGAGATAGCTTTGGGATCCCGTTTCAGATGCTTCAAACAGAATAAGGCTTGGTCTGGCTGGCTGCAGCAAAGGGGTCTGTTGGTGCGGATCGGCCTGGGATAGATGTAAGCAAAAATATATGTAGAGGTATTTCTTTAGATTACTTGAACTGAAATCCTAGTGTCGGTCTCAGTGAAAGGTGGCCCGTGAGCGATCTAAAACAGGGGAGTGGGAAAGAAAAAAGTGATCTGATGGCGTCATCAATATAAGCTACCCTCTTTAAGGGTAGCAAGTGCACACGCTCCAGGACGCGGCCTCAGTTACTGGATAAGTCGAAGATTACGACTCTGAAGCAACTAGGGTCACCTCACCCATCAACCATCTGTCCAGAGCTTCTTTATTGAAGCGCCAGTTTCTTCCTACTTTCTGGCAAGGCAGCTTGCCGTTACGCGCAAGAAGATAAATTGTTGATTCAGCAATTTTTAAGTATGCAGAACATTCTTGTAAAGTTAGCACAGGGCTTTCAAAGTTTGACATACACATATTATTAACCAACAGACAATAAATATCAACTACAAACTGAAAATATAAGTTAATAGCATCAAAATTGATTAATATTAATAATATCTGATTGAAAACAATCAAATATACGCAATATATTAATTATTATGCTGTTGTTTAAAGGTGATGACCCCTAAGAATAAACGTGGATTGCTCTGTTTGCTCTACATACACAGGGGAATCTGGAATATCCTCACTCAGGTAAAATGACCCGGTTTGAGCATAAGGGTAACAAATACAGCAAGTCGGCATACGTGAAGCTTGTAAGGCAGGCATGTCATAATTGCAGGTTAGTTCTCCTGTGACTATTCTTGTATAAAAGATGGGGCCTTGATGATCAGAGACAAAAAGCGATGGCCCCAGGAGGAAAAGTATCCTCCCAGTGCCATCGCCAGATAAAAAGTTTACGACTCGTTATTCAGTATTAACGAGACTAGGATACTCATGGTCCAACAACTGTTGCAGCATCAAGAGTGACTTGGGTCTGAGCCAACAGCCTTCCCTTGATCGATGCGCCGGTCATAAGGATAATCTGGGTTTTACTCAAGATGATTCCTTCCATATGGGAGCCGGTTCCCAACGTTGCAATACCAGCTACCTGCCAGAACACATTCTCAGGAAGCGCCCCACCGGTAAGTAGGACTTCAAAGTTGTTAGCTAGGTTGAGATCACCTGATATCTGGAAAACCCAAATATCAGTAGCCCCACCATTCAGAGTAAGGTCTGAACCGATATTCACCGCTGAGTCCCATTTATAAAGCCCGGGATTCAGAGTCATACCACCGATCGCACCGCTACCCAAATTCAATTCTTTAGGGGTCGGGCGGCCAGCTGCATCAGTGTAAGCAGTTTCCATATTACCAATCGCTGTGGTCAAATTGATTGGAGTGGGAGCTGCCATATCTGCCGCATAAACCTTGCCAATCACTAATGACGATGTAGCATAGCCAGTTGCATCGACAAGTCCGAATCCAGTGATAAACGTTGTCGCATATGGGCTTATTCCAAGGTCACCAGTAATAGCTGTTGTCCCTGTAGTTGAGATTAAGGTTTCAGCTAAGATTACAAAATTAGCTGCAGTTCCCAAATCCACCTTTACCAAGGGCACTATTCCTGAATCTGTGATCGGGAACACCGCTGTTATAACACCACTGTTGATGGGGTTGGATACAGTATCAGCTCCGAGCACGGTGAAGGAATTCGCCCCAACACCGGTCAAGGTAAAGCCGGCTTTTGCCGTCAATGTGATGGTCGCTGTATATATCTTCGAGCCAGCATACAAGCTGTCCGCCGGATCCCATGTCACAGCACCAGTATATTGCGCAGTTTCCGTTATGTTAGTGACGGGAGTCTCTCCAAGTACAGGTGCAGTCACTCCATCAATAGCCGTGATGTTGATCATTGTAGGAGGGGTTGCTTCTGTTGCAGGGAATACCGCTGTTACAATACCACTGTTGATGGGGTTGGATACAGTAGTTGCTCCTGCCACAGTGAAGAGATCCTTTGTGACTCCAGTCAAAGTGTAACCAGGTTTTGCTGCCAAGGTGATGGTCGCTGTGTACACTGTTGAAGCTTCATACGGGGAATCCGCAGGCAACCAGGCCACAGTCCCAGTATACTGTGTAGTATTAATGGCTGTCGTATCGGGAGTCTCACCTGTTTTAGGCACTGTCACTCCGGGGATATCCGCAATGGTGATCAACACATCAGGAGCTGCGTCTGTTTTAGGGAATACCGCTGAAACAACGCCACTATTGATAGGGTTGGTTGCAGTAGCTCCCGCCACAGTGAAGAAGTTAGCACTTACACCAGTCAAGGTGAAGCCAGCTTTTGCTGCCAAGGTGATGGTCGCTGTATACGCTTTCTCTGCTGCATACCAGATGTCTGCAGGATTCCACGTCACAGTACCTGTATACTGTGCAGTATCAATTGCTGTGGTGACAGGTGCCTCAGCTCTAACTGGTGCTACAATCCCAGGGATCGCTGCAAGGGTGATCTTCGTAGGAGCAGTCGCTGCCGTTGCAGGGAATACCGCTGTTATAACGCCACTGTTTACAGAGTTTGTTACAGTAGTAGCTCCCGCTACAGTGAAGAAATTCTTAGCGACACCGGTCAAAGTATAGCCAGATTTCGGAGTCAAGGTGATAGTCGCTGTGTATACGGTAGAGGCAGCATATGTGCTATCCGCAGGGGACCATGATACTGTGCCTGTATACTGGGCGTTTGGCGAAATTGTAGTGACTGGAGTCTCTCCGTTTACAGGAGCTGTTACCCCACTTATCGCTGCAATGTTTATCTTTGCATCAACAGCCGTTGCTGGTGGATCAATATCATCCTGACATCCGGTGAAGACCACCAGAAAGCCGATTATGGCTATAAGGAACAGATATTTTTTAAAATGTTTTATTGTTTTCATTGAAATCCTCCTGATTTCTCGTGAAGTAATGGAGGAGCATAACGTTACACTCCTATCAGAACACGTGCTTGAAGCCACGTTGGACTCCAATGCCTCCTTTCCCCATTAGTAGGGTGATATTCAAAATGTCTTATATTCGAAGCAGTCTTCAACATTGAGGACTTCTTTGTCCCCTATGACAATTCCTATTAGAATCGCAATTTTGCCCCGATTCCGATCAGGCTCGTCTCCTTCAGATATTGGATATCCAAAGTTTCGATATTTTCAAAGAAATGTCTGGCATCCGGGATCAAAAGGGTGATCCCAGGTCCTATTGAGAACCAATCCGTTATGTTGATGTCGAATCCTGCACGGAAGTTGTAGGCGAAGTTGGTCGTGCCGTCAGCAGCCACATCGTCAGAGAAGGCCATCAGGATGCCAGGGCCCGTCGCTATGTAGGGCTCGATCCTCCCAAGGGGAACTCGCAGTACAGCTTCTACCACAAGGGCTGCATAATCCTGTCCTCTGGCATAGCCAGTGGCTGAAACGCCAAGCCAGGGAAGCATATTCCATTGGAACCTGAGGCTAGGCACATATGCCGAAAATTCCTGTGCCTGGAGATCTGCATAGGAATAGTTCATGATCAGCCCAATGTCGAAAACACTTGACTGTGTCTTATCAATACTTTCACTATCTTGTGCACTGAGTGCACCTACAAAGGCGAAAGCCAGAACTAGAAACAGAACAATTACTTTTTTTCTCATACTCATACTTCCTTAGTGATATTGATGCCCCTCTGGAACATCCGAATTCTCTTTTGCCGTATAGTTGCTTGCTATAGATCCAATGTTCATATCTCTCTGACCGAGTCCCCTATCTAAGGGTGCAAGTCCTTGTCTTTTTCCCAGGGGGACCCGACTGAGGCCTGCGGTACGTGCTAGGTGTGGTGGATTACGGCTGAATCAAGACGATCCTTCTCCTGAAAGACTATGTTCTGGTCCCACGCGAAAAGCAGGGGAGATAAAGCTCGGAATCCACACGGTATTATGTCTGAAAGGGGGAGGGGCTTTACCTTGTTCCTGATGAAAAGAATGCCAAGGTATACTTTGCAAGGATCCTGGATCTTGCATGAAGTACGATTGGTCGTACATTGTTTGGCGATTGATTAGCTGATCCTTATATATGATCGATACTCAAAAGCTCTGGAAAGAGTCTGATGTCTCATAGACTCTTCACTACCTTCATAGTATAGGAGGAATGGTGTATTGTCAATCAAAGGACGATAACAAACATCAATATCTAACAAAAGAATGATATTACCATAACATATTATCGTTTATAATTAAAATCAGACAGAAAAAAACAACTAAAGATATTTATTATTACTAGATTAAGGTTTTAATTAGAGTACAATCTACCATCCTTGTTACATGTTTTAAGATTTATTCGACCATGAGATATTGTTTGTTTGGTGTTGCCACTTCCTTTAACCAGGAAAATTTTATATTTGTACAGCGATTATAAATGGGTTTTCTCTAATCTAAGCTAAGAAAAGATGGCGCCAGGAGAGTATCTCTCCCAACGCCATCGCTTGATAAAAAGTTTTACGGCTCGTTATTCAGTATCAACGAGATTACCTGTCTTCCACTTATAAAATTGGAGGTTGGTCTACTACAGTATTACCGATAAGGGTAACGTTGGTTTGACCCAGCAATTTTCCGTCGATGCTGGCTCCTGCAGTAAGAGCAATTACATCCTCACCTAAGATAATTCCTTTCATTTTGGAACCGGCCAACAAACTGACAGCTCCCTTTACCTGCCAAAATACGTTTTCAGCCTTCGCCCCATTGGTTAGGACAATCTCTATACCAGCGTCCAAATTAAAGGCTCCCGTTATCTGGAAAACCCAAATAGGATCTACCTTACCTTCTCCATCCAGCGTTAAGTTTGTAGCGATATTCACCGCAGGAGTTGATTTATATAACCCAGGGGTTAGAGTCTCACCGCCAGCGATAGTACCTGCTTTAGGATTAGTTAATGCCATTATAGCGGCATAAGCATCTTCCATATCAAGGATCGCTGCAGTTAACATCGTAGGAGTGGGTATGTCCATCCCTGCTGCATAGATTTTTCCTGTGACTAGAGAAGAAGTCGCATGTGTTCCGTCTACTGCGAGAGTTTCTCCGAAGCCTGTCATAGCGCCAAGGAGTCCAGGACTGATTCCAAGATCACCAGTAATAGCTGTTGCTCCTGTGGTTGTAATTCCAGTTTTAGCCAAAATTACAAAATTCTCCGCACTCTTCAGATCTACTCTGCTAAGCGGTGGTGCAATTCCTGCCGCTACTGTCAGCTCGACTGTCGGAGCCATCAGGCTGTTAGCGTTGTTTGCCCCAGCTGGCATTGCTCCCCAGGTGGCGGTGAACGTATAATCGGCAGCTACTGCTGCGTTGTACGTATCCGTATCCGTCCAAGTCAACGGTATCATCTTCTTGGTTGCATCGACCAAGGTCACTTCGATCTCTGTCGGAAGCGCTGCAATTACCACAGCGGCATCAGCATATTGGACATTGCTGTTAGCCACATCACCTGTTTGAGTCAAGGTCACAGCAGTGAATGAAGCAAGAGGTGAGGTTGGAAGGGTTGCTTCGGTGACGGTAATTTCCTTTATCCCGAAGATTCCCGATCCGTCTTTAGCTACTGCTTTTACTGTAACCTTTCCTACGCCAGTTGCTGTCAGCAGACCTGTAGTGTTTATGGTTGCAGTTCCAGTGCCGTTGATCACAGACCACGTCACATCCTTGTTTGTAGCTCCTGTAGGTGCTACGGTCTTACTCATCTGTAATGTTTGACCGTTGGTGACAGAAGTAGCGTTCCCTGCTCCTGTAACGGTTATTCCTGTTACACTTACTGTCGTCGGTGGGACAATATCATCCTGACATCCGGTGAAGACCACCAGAAAGCCGATTATGGCTATAAGGAACAGATATTTCTTAAAATGTTTTATTGTTTTCATTGAAATCCTCCTGATTTCTCGTGAAATAACGGAGGAGCATAACGTTAAGCTCCTATCAGAACATGCTCTTGAAGCCGCGTGAGGGCTCCAATGCCTCCTTTCCCCTAATAGGGTGGTATTCATAACGATTTAGCCTTTGATAGTAACGCTATAGATGAAAAGTATTTGATGAGCAAAGCTTTGTTATGACACCTTGCATGCGAAACAAGCGCCAGCATTGAAGACTTATCCGTCTTTGATGCTGGCGCAAGATTTTTATAGAGGGGTGACTGTTGCAGCGCCCAAGGTTACCTGTGACTGCGCAAACAGTTTCCCATGGACTGATGAGCCGGTTTCAAGAATTATCTGAGTCTGCCCCATAATAATTCCTTCAAAATGCGCCCCAGAACCCAACGTCACGATGCCCGCTACCTGCCAGAAAACATTCTTAGCTTGAGCACCACTGTCGAGAAGAACTTTAGCACCACTACTAGCGGTCAGATTATCAGCAACCTGGAATATCCAGGTATCATTTGGCCCGCCTTGCAGGGTTATATCCGTCGCCATGGTGACAACAGTTGACCATTTATAGATTCCAGGTGCAAATGTCTGCCCACCAATGATGCCAGCATGAGCTCCTGTGGTTACTGCATAATCTCCTCTTCCTGCTGCTTCAACATACGCTGCTTGCACATCGGTTATCGCAGTAGTCAAGATTGAAGGAGTTGGCTCCTGCATATCTGAAGCATAAATTTTCCCTGTCACATAATCAGAAGTGGCAGAAGTACCGTCCTCTGAGAGTGTTGCAGAAAATCCTGTCAAGTCAGTAAGAGCTGCAGGACTCACACCGATATCTCCTGTAATTTGAGTTCCTCCCGTGGTAGTTACTGCAGTTTTTGCCAAGATGGCGAAATTTGATGCAGATTTCAGGTTGATGAGGGCAGGTCCTTCTCCAGCCAACACTGCTGTTGCAGTAGTGAAAGTCCACTCCTTGTCCACAAGCATTGCGAGACCAGAGGAATCCTTTACCCCAGTAGTGACCTTGGCTGTATATTTTGTATTCTCAAGTAGATCGGAATCAGGATCGAAGGTCATGGTTTTGGTCTCTACGTCATAGGAGACATTTCCTGTTATTAAACTACCCTCAAACACACTTACTGTGAAGTTGTCACCAATCATAGTAAGCAGATCCATCTCCTCATTAAAGGAAGCCTCAATCAGGGTTGTGATCGCAACTCCTTCTTCAAGATTCTCAGGGAAGGTAATAGTGACAAAGGGACGACTGTTGACAGTTATTTCCTTTGTCCCTTCCATGGCTGAACCGTCCTTAGCCGTTGCCTTTACGGTTACCGTACCAGCAACTGTTCCAGTCAGCAAACCTTCTGTGCTAATCGTGGCTTTTCCTTTTCCGGGGCCATCACCTTCCACAACTGACCAAGTTATGCTTGGATCACTTGCTTCAAGTGGAAGAACTGTTGCAATCATCTGCAAAGTGTCATCAAGGACTACCTCACTGACAGCTCCTGTTCCTGTAACAGTTATCCCGGTGACCAACAGTACTCCAGCCTTTACTGTCAGCTCGACTGCCGGAGCACCCAAGCTGTTAGCATTGTTTGCTCCTGCCGGCATCGCACCCCATGTGGCGGTGAATGTATAATTGCCAGCTACTGCTGCATCGTACGTATCCGTATCCGTCCATGTCAGCGGGATGTTTTTCTTTGTCGAATTAACCAAAGTCACTTCGATCATAGCTGGCAATGCTGCAATTACAGCAGTGGCATCTATGTATTGGACGTTGTTGTTGGCTACATCACCTGTCTGGGTCAGGGTAAGTGCGGCAAATGATGCCAAGGGGGATGCGATTCCCGTGAATTCAGTTATGGTAATGGTTTTTATGCCTTGGATCTTTGAGCCGTCTTTAGCTACTGCCTTTACTGTAACTGTTCCCGGGTCTGTCGCTGTCAACAGGCCTGTTGCACTTATGCTTGCTGTCCCTGTGCCGTTAGCCACGGACCAGGTTATACCCTTATCGGTAGCATTGGCAGGTAGCACGGTTGCGCTCATCTGTAAGGTTGAACCATCCTCTACACTGCTTGCACTCCCTTCTCCAGTTACGGAGATAGAGGTGACAGCTATAGGTGTGTCGATGTCTGCCTTACATCCCCAGATCAGTGTCGTCATAGCGATTAACGCTAAAATTACGAGATATTTTGTAAACTTTCTTCTTGTACTCATGAAATCCTCCTGATTCCTATGGTTCTGAAAAAGAACAATGAGTAGGTCCTTTGTGCGAGCTACTCTCAGAGTCTTCAAGGGTTTCCATGTACATTCCTGATAAAACAGGCTTGGTGTACAGATTCCTTTTCGGGCTCTTCAGTGAATCAACTGCAGGATTCTTGCCCCATGCAATCGATTTGAATATCCCCTCATGGAAAGTGGGCGACACCGAAACCTTACGTCTGGTGTTGTCCGGTACGGGTGTTTTTAGAATCGCAACTTAGCACCGATTCCAATCAGACTTGTTTCCTTAAGATATTCAATGTCTAACGTTTCTATATTTCCAAAGAAATGACGAACATCCGGGATCAAAAGTGTAATCCCGGGTCCTATTGAGAACCAATCTGTTATGTTGATGTCGAATCCAGCACGGAAGTTATAGGCAAAATTGCTTGTACCGCTTGCAGGCACATCATCGGTAAAGGCAAACAGAATTCCAGGACCTGTCGCCACATAGGGCTCAATCAGACCTAGCGGTGCACGCAAGACAGCTTCAACGACAAGGGCTGCATATTCCTGTCCTCGGGAGTATCCCGTGGCAGAAATGCCAAGCCAGGGCAGTGCATTCCATTGGAACCTGAGGGTGGGGACGTAGGCTGAAAACTCCCGAGCTTGGATATTTGCATAGGAATAATTCATGATCAGCCCAATGTCGAAGACACTTGGCTGGGCCTTATCAATACTTTCACCATCTTGTGCACTGAGTGCACCTACAAAGGCGAATGCCAGAACTAGGATGAGAGCAATAATCTTTTTACTCATAATCATGTATCCTTGATGCTCTTTATGGAGCATCCCCGATCATTTTCGCCATATAGTTGATAGCTATAGATCTTCTGTTCAAAATTGGTGACTGGCTTTCCTTTGAAATACCCATCCGGGGCCAGTGCTCAAACAAACCATATGTAAATATCATGGTGATTGATACTTTGCGTGATGACGCCAGCTAGATTTTCCTCACTTCTTTTCTGTGTAAGGCCTTCTTCTGAACGGTATTATGACTGAAAGGGAGGGGGGCTTTACCTTGTTCCTGATGGAAATAGTGCCAAGGTACACTTTACGAGGATCCTTGCTCTCGTATGAAGTACGGTTGGTCATCCGTTGTTTGGCGTTTGATCGCTTATTCTAGGATTATGGTCTGGCAATCAAAAGCTCTGGAAAGAGTCATTTTTTAAAAACTCTTCCTCGGCTTCAATACTACAGGAGGAATAGTGTATTGTCAATCAATAGATATCATTTAACAACAAAATCTATCAGTAATTGTTTTTAAAAATTATTTAATACCAATAACTATTCATTAAACTTAAAATTAAGGTTTATTTAATATAAATTAACTATATACACTGTTATACATTACTAAAGCATTGTAGCTAACAGTAAAAAATAATATAAGTTATTATCTAATGGTTCTTGCTTTTTTGAGTTTTTTAGGTGATACTATGCCAATGCAACCAATACAAGATCAAGTTTTAACCTTACAGGAGTGCTCTCTCTACCTTAAAATAGCCGAATCGACTATTTATGTCCTTGCACGTAAAGGTGAGATGCCCTGTCAAAAGGTAGGAGGGAACTGGCGCTTCAGTAAAAATGCCCTTGACCGCTGGTTAAGCGGAGAAGAGCCAAATCTTACTTTGGCCGTACCAGATCTTCCTCTAGAGTGAACATACTCACTTCGGCTGGGAATGAAGCTCCTTTGTGAATCTTTATTCTTAGCTTGAGGTGTGACTTCCTGGCTAACAATTTTGATGCAGCACTTTCGGGAAACCGGTCTATCGGTTTTTTTATCCCCAACCAAAAACAAGTACCCGACGCTTCCATCCGAATGGAAGGGGGAGGAAATGGTAACCCTTTAGAAATGGGGTACCATTAAAAGTGATAGAAAAAATTACGAGTGCTGTAAATTTTCACCCTAATTCGCAAAAAAACCAGCAGAAAATATTGGCTCAAATTACCCCCTCCAAACTCATAATACATCGCAGTAAAGATGGTATTGACTAGTATGGAGCTTTAACTGTTAACAACCAATAATTCTTATGTTAATACTGGTTTTAATTAAAATTCTGGTTAGATTCCGTCAATTATCAACTTTAAACCATAGAATATAACAATTTTAAGTGTTAATCAATAAATACTAGTCATAACTACCAATAAAAAATAATATAAGTTATTAACTGTTGGATATTGATTGTTTGTATAATATGCGTAATACTATGGCCATGGTATCAATACTTACTACACATGATGAGGTGTTAACCTTACAGGAATGCTCTCTCTACCTTAAAATAGCCGAATCGACTATTTACGTCCTCGCACGTAAAGGTAAGATCCCCTGTCAGAAAGTAGGGGGAAACTGGCGTTTCAGTAAGAATGCTCTAGACCGTTGGTTGAGCGGAGAACAAATGAACTGACTTTACTAGGAGTATCCTACTCTGATAGACCAGGTCTTCCATCATATTACAATAATAAATTCTCACTTCAGACAGGAATGGAGCTCATCTGTGAGTCTCCATTCCTTGTTAGCAGGGTAGCATTTGGTTCCCTGCATAGGATTCTGACACTGCCAATCTACAGATGTTCTTTTGATTCCACACGATACCCTATGGTTGTAACGATATAATTCAAAGGTATAGAAGTTAATATTTCGAGGATAGCAAAAAGGCCATACTCTATAGTACCTATTGAAAAGTGTTTGTTGATAGTAAATATTAAATAACTTCTATTAATAGTAATAAAAGCTTGAAACTATTAAATAGTTATGATTATTGATAGATATTGTTGTATAGTGCTTGACAGTTAATTGTTTCTGACCATATTATGAACATAAGAAGGTATCTTTTTATCTGATCAATTTCTTTTGGGGCATTTGATGATGTTCCCAATCAGCGGATGACCAACCCTATTCCCTGTAAATACAAGGACTTTGCATAGAGTATGTTGGCACTTTTTCCATCATTATCCACAGCGGGTTTTGTATAAGGATCACCTCGTGATCGAGGTATTTGGATGTGCGCCTCATGATGAAGAGCAGGCATCCTAGACAAAGAACAGGGATTCAGGAGAATTCAAATGATAAAAAATAACAAATCAAGAAAATATCTATTGTTAATGCTGGCAGTTATCGTAACTGCACTGTCGCTTATCGGATGTGAGGGTGGGGTGGCTTCCACTGGCATTGGTGCTTCGACTGTCCCTTTGGGGAGCGCTGGAGATGGATTTGTGATCTTGGCAAAGACTGCGATCACAACCACTGGAGCCACATCCATTAATGGTGATATTGGCCTGAGCCCTGCAGCTCGTAGCGATTTGGAAGGATTCTCTGAGACGTATGTAGTGAACACACCCTCAGCAACTTCAATATACGCGACTGGTAAGATATATGCCTCAGATATGGCATCCCCAACCCCAACCAAACTGACTGAAGCAATTAGTGATATGGAAACAGCGTATACCAACGCTGCCGGACGTACCAAACCGGACCATACGGAATTGGCAAGCGGTTCTATTGGCGGTCTGACTCTTGAGCCGGGCCTCTATAAATGGGGAAGTTCAGTGACGATTGATTCAGATGTCACCATCAACGGGTCGGCGACGGACACATGGATTTTCCAGATTTCAGGAAATCTTAATTTGGGGAATGGGTTCGCTGTAACCCTTACTGGAGGCGCCTTGCCTAAGAACATCGTATGGCAGGTAGCTGGGATTGCTAAGTTGGGAACCACTTCCCATATGGAAGGGGTCATCTTGAGCCAGACTCAGATTGTCCTTGAGACCGGAGCTTCTATCAATGGAAGGCTTATGGCCCAGAGCCAGGTCACCCTTGATGCTGCTATTGTCCAGCTGTAAGGCGTTTGATCGAGAGCGTACTGAGTCCGGAGGCGTTGGACGAGCATATTTGTTCGACTTCTTCTGTCATCGTGATCATAGATAACTTTTAGGTAAAAGGAAAAAATATGAAGAAAACTATAATGGTATGTGTTTTGGTCGTATGTAGTGTGTTTGCCCTGTCGGCGGCCGCCTACGATAGGAGCGATGGTTTCGGACTCGGCCTGAGTGCAGGCTACCCTACAGCCGGAGCCGCTTTCAAATACGGCATAGGTGACTTTAGGGTTATCGGATTGCTTGGATACAGCTTTGATAAGAATATTGTCATCGAAGCTGGAGTCCAATACGACCTCTCCCGGTTTAATGTGGAAAGGACACCCTTTTATTTTAATGTAGGTCTTACTGCCGCCATGTACTTCCGTAACGACCTTGATGGCCTGTCGATCAATATTCCTATCGGAATATCTTACTTTCTCATGGATGTCCCGATGGAGCTGTTCTTTAAGTTGACTCCCGGCATCAGGATTCACTCCGCTTCTGTTGAGCCAAATCTAGGAGCGGCTTTAGGTCTCCTGTTTTATGTCAACAGGAAGCCTGCCCGAACAGTGTAGACATCACGCTTCGTGATACGATACTCAAGAAAACCATTGGAAACTCTTCCAATGGTTTTCCTTGATATAAGCGTTATTGAAACAGAACTGGGTTGCGGTCGTTTTCGCTACCCAGTATTTCTTTGAATCATATGTAGGTGGTTAACGAAATATAAATCGTTTTATATAATAGAGATAAGAAATTATATGAGTTGACTGTTCCCTGTACTATAGGTATCTTATGGGTATGGTTGGAGAATCAAGGCAACGGCTGTTTCCGGTCCCTCTGCCTGCCTTAGCCTCGTTTAAAATCTGCCCAGGCTGTCCTTGCCTGACCAAAGCCCGGATACCGGAAGTGCGTGGATATTTGCAAGGGTTTGGATTGTTTGACTGCTGTACATAAGGAGGTTCTGTGATAGTTACAGGAAAATACGGCTCTGCGAAAGTCTTTGCGAAAGATCTGGAGGATGGGGCAAGAGAACAAATTGCAACACTGCTGGATCAGGATTTTCTGGAAGGCTCGAAGGTGAGGATCATGCCCGACGTCCATCAGGGCATGGGGTGTGTGATTGGGTTTACCGCAGATATGGGTGACAAGGTTATCCCAAATATTGTAGGTGTGGACATTGGATGTGGGATGCTTACCGTAGAGTTGGGTAAAACGGATATCGACCTGCCGAAACTCGACAGGATAATTACCAGCAGCATCCCCTCTGGGAGAAATACTCATCAGAGTAGGGCAGTCAAATTTGGCAGGTTGCAAGATTTGCATATATGTAGGGAGCTGAAGGATACGAAGAGATTGGAGAGAAGCATAGGCACTCTTGGTGGAGGCAACCACTTTATCGAAGTGGGTGTCGATAGCGGGAAAAACTCCTATCTTGTTATCCATTCGGGGAGCAGGAACCTGGGGACACAGGTGGCACGATGGTATCAGAATCTTGCGATAGATTTGTGCAGCGGCAAGGAAGAGTATTTCAGGAGAAGGGATGAAATAATCGAGTCCTACAATAAGGAAGGGAAAGGGAAGCAGATAAAGGCTGCTCTTAGCCTGTTGGAGCTAAAATACAAGGGTTTGAAGCCCAAGTATCCCCGTGACCTGTGCTATGTGACAGGAAAGTTCAGAGACCAGTATCTGCATGATATGAAGATATGCCAGGAATACGCCAGTCTGAGCCGTGAGGTGATGGCTGATATAATCCTTTCCAATCTTTTACAGAGGAACTTGCATGATTATCCGTATTTCCAAACAATCCATAATTACATCAACTTCGAGGATAACATTATCCGTAAGGGTGCTATTTCAGCGTATGAAGGGGAGAAGGTCCTGATCCCAATCAATATGCGAGATGGTTCCATCCTCGCCATAGGCAAGGGCAATAGCGATTGGAACTATTCCGCACCACACGGGGCTGGAAGGGTTTTGAGTCGGACGGAAGCTAAAAAACAATTGAAGCTCGGGGCTTTCAAAAGTTCGATGAGAGGCATCTACTCCAGTTCGGTTCACAAAGGGACGCTGGATGAGAGCCCTTCGGCCTACAAGCCCATTTCAGAAATCCTGGAAACCATCGGAGAAACGGTGGATGTTGTCGATATCATCAAGCCCATTTACAACTATAAGGCATAGGGAATGAATGTCCTTCCGCAAGAGTGTCGAAAATACATGTTTGCGTATCATCAGACAATAGAAGGTATGGCTGGAGGCAACGGCCAGCGTTGCGTCAGTAATCCCCGACCAATCGTACGAAACGTACCTGTGAAATTGTTTTTTTGTGTATTTTCCCAGAGGGATCCTTCTCTACGAGGAGGAGCTCCTGCACAAAACCAGGCCCTACAGGTATTACCATTTTTCCGTTAGGGGCCAATTGCTCGATCAAAGCACCGGGCATCTTCGTCGCTGAAGCAGTCACCATTATGCGGTCAAACGGGGCATGCTCCTGCCAACCCAAGCTTCCATCCCCAAGCTTGTAAGAGATATTCGAATAGCCTGCTTTTGTGAGTTTATCTATCGCTGTGAGATGCAGCTTTTCAATCCTTTCAACGGTGTACACCGTTTTGGCTGCTTTTGCCAAGAGTGCCGTTTGATACCCGGAACCTGTCCCAATTTCAAGGACCTTGCTTAGTGGGGTGATATCCAGGAGTATTGTCATTTCCAGAACCAGGCTGGGTTGTGATATCGTTTGTTCGTGTCCGATCGGAAACGGCCTGTCTTCATGTGCGCGCTCTTTATGTATATCCATAAAATAGCTTCTGTCCAACTCATTATAATATTTGATTATAGTTTCTCTTGTACTCATTGTCCCTCGCCTTTGCTGGTAGTATACCACGAGTGATGCAAGGGATGGAAACGCCATATCTGTAGTGTATGCCAGAAAGCTTGGGAACTGGAGAGGCTACTTTGTACTGTGATAGGTTCTTTGGCTGATTTTTTCTTCTTCCTTCTTGAATTTTACAACCCTATTTGTCAACAACAGCCAAAATATATTGCCCTTGGATAGCACATAAGGGATATATACTATATTCTTCTCAAACACCATTAATTTCAAGGAAAAACACTATCAAGCATCACAAACGAAACAATGAGTTTAGCCTGCCTCTATGAAAAAACATACAGTACGTACCTCTGCTCTCCTCATTTTATGCCTGCTCCTCTGCAGTTTCTCTTTGCATGCAATAGGAAATACAGAATTTAATATTGATCCTTCTAATAATACCCTTGACCTTTCTCAGGCAGATAACCCCGACTCTCCAGCCTACTATACAAATACCTTGACACCTATTTGGAATTTGCCTGGGTATGTGGGGCGTATTAATTATACAGGAAAAAACACAGTACTGACTTTCAATCAAGACCCTTCAAGCAATACACCCATGTTTTACTTCACCCACAATTCCCTACCGGGCGTCTGGAGTGAGTTTTTTCTCGTAGGCAAGGTAAGAGGGCGTAAGAATGGCAATGATGTTGATGTTGTGCCTGGGAATACCGTTATTTCTGTAAATGGGGGCACTATCACAATACCTGTAGACTCCGGCCGTTTTGAAACATATAGTGCTACCTGGGTGGATTTGGCGGTAATCAGAAGAAACCGATCGTATCCAGAACTCTTTCGCAATGGGAGCTACGAATCAAATTTCACGGTCAAATCCGACAGGGTGGCACAGGCGCTTCCTATCAAAATATATGGGAATAGGTATGTTGAAGACCCTGTCACCGCTTGGCTCTCCCTCACCCCGGACCAGGTACAGATAAATCTTTCAGAAGCGTTGGGAAACAATAAGGTTGAGATTGTAGAAGCGAAAATGAACCTTGCAGGTGAAAACTATAATAAAAATTATGGTGTCAGCATTACATTTAGGGATAATTTCGAGCTTGAAAACAATGCATTTGAATTCAGGCATACAGTACTGGGGAACAATTGTACTATTCCCTTTAAGCTTCATCGTGGAAATAATGCATCCCAAACACAAGTGATTTTTCCTAAAGTCCCTATTACTTGGGATAATCTTTCATTTACTACTCCCAATGTGTGGAAATTGTTTATTACCGGCGTACTACTTTCAGATGTCCAAAAGAGCATCGCAGGATCGTTCAAAGCCACGATTAGGGTCGAGATCACTCCTATGGATTCCAATGTTCAAATTTGAGTACTTCTGTAAGTATCCATGCATGTGAGACTTAACAGTTCTCAGAAAATGTTATACAAACAACCTTTTTCACAGTCGTATTTACAATATTTGACCATCAGACACCAAGTTGTCTTCACTACTGTCAAGCTTTGAT
>Ga0265295_1004272_pt1 | contig 19405 bp, 14 predicted proteins | sample Munlansysbiofilm_FD_192503 | JGI IMG/M metagenome (GOLD analysis project Ga0265295, IMG submission 192503) | Leachate microbial communities from a municipal landfill in Southern Ontario, Canada - Methane capture system biofilm | ecosystem: Engineered > Solid waste > Landfill > Unclassified ... | reverse complement strand
TAAAAAGTGGAAGGTAAAAAGTGAAAAGAGTGGAAGGCAATTTGTGAAATCAGTGGAAGGCTAAAAGTGAAATGAGTGGAAGAATGTTTGTGAAATTTCCAATGATGTGGATGCTTTGTTGAAGTATATTAATACAAGCGATCAACGGCGGAGTTAAATTAGACAGAGTTTCGTAAGTTTTATGTTTGATGGTAATCTTAAAGTTTTCTACTTCTTAACTCTAAAACTATCATCATGTAGGTTTGCAGGAACTCTTTAACACCTTGCCTAAAATTTGGTTTGTTCTTTTTGAGTTTTTTTGCATCTTTTTCAAGCTTATCTAGTATCATCACGAGCTGAGCTATATCCATTGCAAACTCTTCATCAAATACCTCCGAACACTCTTTTACAAAATCTTGACTAAATTGATTTAAACCATAGTTAATTTTTAAGATGTCAAATATAAATGTTGGTAATATATACAAGTTTTGCACTGTAGTAAAAGGCTTAGGAGTTGTTACTAGATAAATAAGAGTATCGAGCATGTGCATATATTCATTTACAAGTTCATCTCTTTGAGCACCAATTTTATCAAGCTGTGTAAACTCTTCATAAGTTGCGATTACACTCTCGATCAACTTTTCATATAAACTTTCATAGCTTGATTTTAGTGTCCCAATCACATGATGTTTTAGCATTAGTGCATCTACTACACTGCTCTTTAATGGTGATGGGACTTGAGTATATTGTGCAAAGAGATACATAGTGACATCAAATAGATTTATCTCAAGTTTCTTTTTTCTTATATCATCTTGAAGGCTCTTGATAAGTTTTTTAGAAAGTAGTAACTCTTTATCTATCACATGTTTTTCATCTAGTAATGTATCCAATAGTTCGCTTTTTGCAAATTGGTCTAAATCTGGATATTTAGCAACTTGCATCTCTACTAGACCAAGAGGTAAAAACAGTCTATCAAACAAGCGAGTCTCAGCAATTAAAGTAAAAATTTCAAGCTTATCTTTTTCTCCATAATCTAATACTTCAAGTTCTTCAATACTATCTTCTAAAATCGGATAAGCATCTAGTAGTAAAACTGAATAAACTTCTGCTGTACGAAAATCTCTCTTTTTATCTCGTAGGAGTTGAATCATGATAAGTGAAGAGTTGTGAACACATATAGCCTCTTGATATCCATCAAAATATCCTATATTAATTCCCAACATAATATTAAAAAGCACTATGTACTGCTCATGAGGAGTTAAAGCTAAAAACTCATTTGCTTTTTTTGTGAGTAGCAGCTGTCCTTTTTGAACTCTTATAAGTTTTAAACTCTCACAAACTACGCGTGCCATACTCGCACTAAGATTTTCTTCTTCATAAAACCTTGATTGCACTCTTATAAATCGCTCATCAGAGACTGTAGCTGCCACTTCTACAATGCTCTTTACAATCTTTGTTGGTAAAAAACCTCTTGGAGTGAGCTTTAAACCTTTAGTGTCAATACTCTGTAAAAGTAAGTTTACACCTCTTAATAATGGTGCATCTAGTTTTTCTAAATAAAAGAATTCATTTTTTATCTCTATATTTAACTGCTCTAAATTATTCAAACTTTTTTTATACATTATATTACCCTACGATTTTAAACTATTGAGTGATTTTACCAAATTTTATCTCTCAAAACAAAAAGTTCTTCTCTAAAGCTTGAGACTTTTACAATTTGAGCATTATCATTAAAAGCTTTTTGCAATTTGTATCTCTTCAAGATAATCACTTTCCTCTCTTATCCATTCATACTCTTGTATAGGAACTAAAGTTTCTTTAAATATCTTTTTTATAGATTAAATGAGGACTATAAGAAGAGAAAAAACGGAGAGGACTTTTGTATAAATGTTTTGAGAAATGACAACAATAATTATCCGCTGATTGACATAAACTATAATTTTTTATACTAGTTTTAGCTGAGTGGATTGAATTTTATTCTCTTGAAAAAGAGATTACTTATGAGTATTCTAAATACAAAAAAGTTACTTCAAAATTAGAAGAAAGTGAAGCGGATGCTACTCACAATATGAAAAGAGATTTGAAAATAAATTGCTCAATTAAAGAGAGAGTTTTGTTTGATTATTCTTTTTCTGGTTGGCTCGCAAATGGAAACTTACAGAAAAGTTTTAGGTTTGAACTGATGCAAGTCTTGATGAATAATATTTTAGGTAAACATACTTTCATTGCAAACTATAATTACAGAAATAGAGCTGTTGTTGTTAAGCCAACTTTAGTTTTTGATGAGTTAAGAAGTAAGTATTTTTTACTACCTATATCTAGTTTTTTTAGATCAACTCTTGCTAAATATTTGACAAGTAAGCAGATGAATTTGTTAATTGAAATGAGTGATGAGTTGAAGAAAATTAACGGGAAAAAAGTTGAAAAAAATGATAAAAATGAGATTGAATTTGAAGGAAATTTAGTTGAGCTTTCTAGCAATTTTGAGATAGATGAAATTGAGAAAGATCGTGACCAAAATGATGGAAAATATTACTACCTTGAAGCTGATGAAAAAGAGGAAGTTTAGTTGCTCGTATATTTATATATATATGTCTGCTGTACTATAGGGAGCAGGTTTTAAATGTTCCCTATCTTGTTATATATATACACTCTGCTGAGTGATAGAGAGTAAGTCAAAGAATGAACTCTTAAGAGGGGCTAGTATGATATATATATGTCTGCTGTACTATAGGGAGCAGGTTTTTTGTGATTTCTAATGATATATATGTAGCTAGCAAGCTTCTTGATTTATAGCCGTCACTTTTTGACTGATTTGAAAATTTAAAACTTAAAGCAAGTTGTAAAAACCAAATATTGTGAAAATGTGGGTGATTAATCGCTAGGAATATCACTTAAAACTAATTCTAAGATATGTTTTAGCGATTTACTTTCAAAATGAATGGCAATACTAAGGGTGTGTTATTTTGAAGCTAAAAAGCACCCTTAAAATGATTTTATAGAAAATGGAGAAAAAATGGTTTTAGTAGATACGATTATTAACTATTGGTGGATTATTTTATTAGTAATAAGTTTACCATATTTTAGCTTTTTTTTAATCAGTTTAAAAAAGATAAAAAGTCAAAAAATAGTTGAAGAAGAAAACTCAAATTTAGTTATCTCGGATGAAGAAAAAAACCTCGGCATTAGTATAAAAAATTCTGACATAGAAATTTACAAAAAGAGAATAGAAGATTTAATTATTTCACTTAGTGAAACCAAAGATAAATTTTCAGTAAATGCTGTTGAAGCAATTTTAATAGTTGAACTTTTTTCAGATTCTGTTTTGGTAAATGAGTATGGCGAATTAGTAATTGATGTGAAAACTGTAAATGAATTTTCAAAAACAATCTATCATGACCCAATGAAATTTATTTCTTATATTAAGTCAGTAGAAACTCTTCTTTATACTAAGTTCCAGAATCTGTTCTTTTTGGAACAGACAAACTCGATAGAAGCACACCTAAGTTAAGATTTTATAATCATTTATGCAGTTTTTAAAAAATCATAATTTCTTTGCCTGTAACTAAAAAGAAAGTTCATGTCCCTTGACACGAAGCCACTCTTTTTTCTCTTCATAGTTTGGCATTATCTTAGATACATCTTTCCAAAACCTCTCATTATGTGTATGTATTTTTAGATGCACTAGTTCATGTGTGATAATATAATCTATTACACCAACAGGTGCCATAGCGATCTTATAGTTAAAGTTTAAGACGCCCTCTTTTGTACATGATCCCCATCTAAATCCTAGATCCATTATGTTGAAATATGGTTTTTGGATATTTGCATCTTTACATATTATCTTTAGTCGTTCATCTATTTTACACTTTAGATGTTCTTTGTACCACACTTTAAATATTTCTTGTGCTTTTGCTTGTTGTTTCTCTCCAAGGATAAACCATCCATTTTTTAGTTTAAGCTCACTACTCTCTTTTACTATTTTGAGTCTATAGTTTCGCCCTAGATAGCTAAAACTCTCGCCTGAGATAAATTGTTTTTGAACTATGCTTTCTTGTGTAGAGTTTTTAAGTGCTAGTTTTTCCCAAATCCACAATCTTTTTGTATGGATATGCTTTTCTATCTCTACTTCACCCAAATCATGTGGAGCATTTACTACAACTTTTGCATCTCGCTCTATAGTGATACCTACGCTTTTACGGCTAGAGCGAATCAGCTCATACTCAATTTGCAAATCTTAAACCTTGTAGCTCTTTTTGGTTCTCTTTTGTAAGACTCATAAACTGCTCTTTTATAGCTGGTATGTTTTTTATAAGGCTACTCTCTTTTGAATCAGCAACTAACCTTACAAGATAGTTTTGCAAGTTACTTCTGCTATTTTCTCCTGTAGTTCCCCAAAAATCAACTCTATCAATCTCTCTAGTAGTTATCTCAATAGAATCAATAACTAACTTGATGATTTTATCTTTTTGCTCTTCTTTAATCTCATCATCATAAAAACTAAGCAACATGTCATAGTAAGGCATACAAACGCCACAACCAATCTTCTCAAACACTTCTAAAATCTCTCTTCCACCAACCATATCTTCTTTAAACTTTGAGAGTTTTTCTACAAGCTTGTCCCACTCATCTTTATGATTTGCAATAATCTCTTCTAGTTTTTGGGCTAAAGATTTATAGTAGTGTGGATCTTTATCTATGTTGATTCTTATGGTATATCTTATGGCATGTTCCATCTCAGATGCAACAGCCTTGTCTGGTCTATCTTTTATGGCATCTTCAAACTCATCGTCAAATATCGATATTGCTCGCACTTTTGTCTCAATACCCTTACTTACCAAATGCTCATTTATAAGTTTTTTAACTTTTTCTCCCACACCCTCAATAAGTAGTTCTTCATCTCTATAACGCCGATGTGCTTCGTTTTTTATAAGTCCTAAAACCTTTACATCTCCGAGTAAATAGCTCTTTATGGGGTGTGGCAATATAAAATCTATAAGCTTTGTGTACTCTTTATAGTGCATCTTAAACTCGGCTCTTAGTTTTTCATCCCCTAACATCACAACTGCATCTTCTAGTGTATGTTCATTTATCTCATCTACTCCATTTTGAGCAAAAAACTGCATCACTTTTCTATGAGATAGTTCTAACTTTGTAAGCTCCTCACTAAAGTCTTGCATCACATCTGCTACATCTTCATCTTCATAGTTTGCAAGAGCCTCTTTTAGATGCGCTCCTACTCCATAGTAGTCAACTATAAGCCCTCTAGTTTTGCCCTCATAAGTTCTGTTTACCCTAGCAATGGCTTGAAGAAGATTGTGAGCGGTTAGTTTTTTATCAAGATACATCACTTGCTCTATTGGTGCATCAAACCCAGTTAGTAACATATCGCTCACTACCAAAAAAGCTAAGTTTGATCTCTCTAGTGGCTTTTTAAACTCTGCTACTGTTTTATCTTTATGTGATTTTGTAGTGTATTCTTTAGTAAACTCATCACTATTGTCATTGTGTTTTGCAGAGATAACTACACTAGATCTAAGCTCGCCTATTTCCTCTTTATGCTCTTGGAGTGCTTTGTTGATAGCTTCGTTATAAAGAAGAGCAGCTTTTCTTGAAGATGTTACTACTTGAGCTTTGTATCCATTTGGCAAGATGTTTTTTATGTAGTGTTCTACCATATTTTTAGCTATCGCTTCTACTCTTTTTGGAGCTTCAAGTATATCCCCTTTTGTTCCATACTTTTGCTTTATGGCTTCAACTTGTTCAGATGTTAAGTCTGCAAATAAGTCTTCAAATTTAGTATCAAACTCACCTCTATTTTCCAGCACATCGTTTGATGTCATACCCTCGTATATTATGGGAACTGTTGCACCATCTTCTACCGCTTCACGGATTTTATAAGTATCTATATATGTACCAAACGAGCCTATGGTTTTCTCAACTGGTGTACCTGTAAATGCAATTTTTACAGCATCAGGAAGAGCTTGTCTTAGAGCTGAGCCAAACTTAGAGTATTGGGTACGATGTGCTTCATCGATGAGTACTATAACTTTTGAGCTATCAACCCCATCGTTTACTTTTTCAAACTCTCCATCATTAAACTTTTGCATCATAGTCATGTTGATATTACTCACATCGTTAGAGAGTTTTTTCTTCAAGTCATTACCATTAGCAGCCACTAAAATCTCTTCGCCTATAAGTGTAGCTGTCTCTTCAAGTTGCTCTTGCAAGTCACTTCTATCTACTATAAAGAGTATTTTATAGTCTTGTAACGCTTCTATACCTCTTGAGTGTTTTACCAAAAACACCATAGTAAGAGATTTACCGCTTCCTTGAGTGTGCCAAATGATTCCGTTTCGCTCTTCTAGCGTTTTGGCTTCTAGGATTCTTTTGATGGTTTTTTTGACTGCACGGTATTGCTGATACCTACAAACTATCTTTACTCTTTTTCTACCACTTCCCATCACGACTATAAAGTCTCTCATGATTTCTAGTAGGTTTATCGGGCTAAGCATCCCAGCTACTAAAATATCTTGCTCGTCAGCTCCAAACTCACTCAAACTTTTTGGATATGGATCTCTCCAGCTTAGATAATGTTCAAGCTTAGAGCTAATAGTCCCACTCTTTGCCTGTGTTCTACAGCTCACAACCACAAAAGCGTTTGTATGAAACAGTTTAGATGCTCCCTCACTCACTTCTGTGCCTCTTGCATTCATATAGCGCTTAAGTTGCTTGACTCCCTCATGTATAGGATCTGTAATGTCTGGAGCTTTACACTCTATTATAACCAGTGGGATGCCATTTACAAAAAGAGTAATATCTGGGATGATGGTCTGAGCACCCTCAACTAAAAACTGCGATACTGCTAAAAAGTGATTGTTTTGTATGTTTTTAAAGTCTATATATTTTACAGTTGGAGACTTTGCATCAGTTGTGTGGTTTAGATCTACAGATGTATTTTCTATAAGCAAAGAAGTAGAAGCAAGGTTGTTCTCAAAAAGTGAAGAGTGGTTAATGTTTTTGAGTGTGTTTATGACCTCTTTTATCTGCTCATCTACCAGCCAATCGCCATTTATCTTTAGTAGTGAACTTTTTAAAACATCTTCGAGTATCACATCTTTAAAGCTCTCTCGCCCTAAAAGTGCTTTAGTCGTTCGGTGTTTGTTGTCACTATCTGATATACTCAAAACATCCCAACCCAAACTTTTTAGTTGTTCTAAAAACTTATCTTCAACAAAAGCCGCTTCTCTTATCCAACTACTCATATTTTCTCTCTTTGTTTAACTTTTTCATCTCTTTTGTTTCCCTAAATCTGACAAAACAATTTTACCAAGTTTTGTAATTTTATATTTTTGTTTTGAGCTTGTTGGCTTATCTGGTATTGTTAAAGCTACAAGCTTATTTTCAATAGATGGATTGAGGTACAACTCTCTAAAGTTTTTTCTATCACTAAGCCCTAAAGTTGCCATGATTTCTTCTCTTGACATCTCTTTTTTTAGTATTTGTAACATGTTTTCAACTTGAGGGGTAACTTGGGGGGTGACTTGGGGGGTCTGAATTTCTTCAATCTTTTTTTCAACACTATTGAAATAAAACTCAATCCACAAACCATTTTCCCACCTAAACTCTGGTGTGATACCATTAAATTTTTTAGACTCTTCAACAATTTTTTCTATTCCTCTACCCCATGATTCTATATATCCAGCCAAGAAAAATGGATATGCTATAAGAGGATTGTGTGGTTCTGATGTATGTTTTCTTAGAAGTGTTTCTATTGTCCAGTGTGGCGGCAGATCTCCCGCGTTCCACATAAGAAGTTTATCATCATACACACTTATTTGTATGCTGTTTTGTGAGCTATAGTCTTTATGTACCACTGCATTTATAAGTGCTTCTCTAAAAGCAAGTTCTGATATTGGAAAACTCTCTACTCTTTGAATGCCCTCATAAGTTATAAAAGCACTTAGATATTTTGTAAAAATCAGCTCCATAACTTTGTCAACCTGCTCAAACAGATTACCCTCTATAACATCTTGATAGATTAATTCTGTATTTGATTTAAAATATCCTATTTTAATCATACTACCCATCACATATTTCATAGGCTCTTTGGCAAACAAGAGTGCCGTAGCTCTCTTGAGATACTTTCCCTCTCTAAGGCGTAATTTATCCACCAAAACATCATCACTTTCTTTTAAAAGTGTAGGGTCTATTCGTTTTTTACTTTCAGCTTTTTGGCGAAATAGCTTAAAAGCATAAGAATCTAAATCTGTATTTTCCAAGTAAGGAACTGGCACACTATCCCAAGTTTTACCCTGTTTTGCAAGCAAAAACTTATCAAGTGCTACCCCTTTTAGCTCTTGAGTTGTACTTCCACTTCTGTAGTAGTACGAACCTTTATAGCTTATGGGGTATGGATATTTATCTGTGATAATTTCAAGGTACTCTTTATCTTGACTTGTTTTCAAGTTCACATCTACCATAATACCTAAGATATCTCGTACTTTGTTTGGTATATCTTCTAAGAGTTTTTTAGCATTGTTTATACCGATAATCTCACCATCATCATCCACACCTATATAAAGCTTACCACCCTCACTATTACCAAATGCACTTATCCATTTGATGTACTCATCTTTCCATAGCCGTTTAAATTCTATGTTTTGGGATTCGCTGATTTTTAGGTTCATTTTGAGGTCCCCTCAATAACTATATTCTTAATATCATTCAATTTTAAAATGATTGGTTGTTTTAATTTCATAGCCTTACCAACTGCTACACAATGTCTTTCTTCGAGAGTTGGTAATACATTTGCATAGTCTGAACCTATATAGTTTTCTAAAAACTGTTTACCAGTATCATCGAAAATTCTTAATGCAAAGATAGTATTACACTGATTTAAAATACTTTTACTAATATTTGCAGTTCTTTGAGTAACAACAAAACTACCAAGACCATATTTTCTACCTTGTAAGATTACTTTAGCTGTGCCATTGCTTGCAGATTGATCTCCAGGATTTGCTGTTGAATTCCATTCTGGTATTAAAGAGTGAGCTTCTTCAAAAACTAGCAAAATTCTTGCTTCATCTGTTTCACCTTGACTCATTGCATACATAAATACTTGTTCCGCAATAATTCTTGTTTTTTCAGCTATTGTAAGATCGTCTGCCTGCTCAATATTAAATCCTGATCTTGCTTTCATAACTTTGTGCCAGTCTGGATTTAATGTAAGTATCTGTTTATCTAATTCTGAAAACTCTTTTATACTTTCTTTTAATTTTGTTTTATAAATACTTTCATTACCCCATTGTTGTGGAATATTTTTATTTCCAGTATTAGCACTACTGGTTTTAAGTTCTCTTTTTATAGTGTCTGACAAATCTTCAATCAGATTAGTTTTATCAAAATATCTATTCAACTCTTTTGCATACTGGTTTGTAATATCTATACAAATAACTTTAGTATCCGTAGTATTAATTACCTTTTGTATCAATTCAAATGTAAGTCTTGATTTTCCTATACCTAAAATACCTAATATAGCTGTGTTGTGAGTAACAAGTGAGCTAGGATCTTTAATTTCTATTTCATAACTTGTATTGGGTAATGTACCAATAAATTTATTGTAATCATGTGTAACTTCAACGGTATCTTTTTGAATAAAAATTGGCGAATAAATTGAAGGCAACCATTTAACTGTATTGAGTTCTTTTTTTGTTTTATCATAATTACCAATTTTCTTAGCTATTACAGTTGTAAATCCGTACTTATCTCTATGTTCCAAATTTTCTTCTGTTGTAACTCCATCAATAATTTGATAAAGAGTTTCTTGTTCAAATATTGATGATGTAAGTATTGAACCCTCTCCAATTGATTGATGTTCTTCATTTTGTTCATCTAATATTAAATGAAATCTTATTTTGTTTATATTTGAATCTTTTGAAACATATCCAATAATATTTGAGCTATTTTTATAAAGAAAATTATTTTCAATCTGTTCTTTATATTCTAACTCTAAAGTATCTATATCTAAAATAAAGGTTTGATTAGGGGTATAAAAAATTGATCTAGTGTCTGTAGAAAATGAGTTTATTGATAGTGGCTCATTATTATCATCTATTAAAAGATGGACACTAAACCAATGATTGTTAAGTAGATGCTTTTTATTGATAACTACACCAATAATTTGTCTATTATTTTGTGTTGCTATTGCTACTAAATCACCTTTAGATAGTGTCTGTCCTTGATTGATTTTGTAATCAAGCTCAATCGTATAAAGATATGGATTTTCACAACCTATCGCTCGACCTACTGGAATTATTTGAGATGTTTTATTATTCACCATTCTGAATAGTTTTATTAAAAACCTTGAAAACTCCTCTACTGGCTTCTTAAAGATGAGTACTAACCAAAGTCCAAATAATAATAAAAATTCATTTATGGAGCTTTTAATAAAAAAACTAAATAATGTCAAGAGATATAACATAGAAAAAATAATCTCAGGCTTTCCAATGTATGTAACTATTTTATAAATAATCTGACCTATTTTTTCATACTTACCTAATTGTTGTATAAAAACCAAAACAATTGATAATACTAAAAGAGAAAATACAAAGTATAAAAATGCATCATAAAATAGGAAATTGCTTACACCACTTAACCCAAATAGTATAAGCAATACTGAAAATGATTTTGCTATAACATCAACTGGTTTTGTATAAAATGGTTCAGTTATATATGAGCCCATTATTAACATCAATGCGGAAGCCACAAAAAGAGTATTAAGTGGGTTAGAACTATTAGTCAAAAATACCCAACCACTATCAAGATAATATCCTATTGAAAGGATTATTGAAAAATATATAATTGATGCAATAATTCTTTCACCTATAGCTAATGGTTTTGTCATATTTTTATCTCCAAATTTTAGTTGTTCTATAATCATAAAAATAAATTTTTTTAGATTTTCCTGACTTTGAAGATTGTTCTATAAAATCATCAAACTCTTTTGCTTCATTTTTATTTGATACACCTATATAAACATTTTCTACTTTACTTTTTAAGATAGCTTTTCTTATATGTATGTCATTTTTTTTAAGAAGTGTTCCAAAGATAACTAAATTGCTATTTTTAGTACCTATACTTGCCAAACTTTTATAGCAATGATTCAAATAAGCATTATGAATAATCTTTGCTTTTTTTTGCTCGCTTGTACCTTCAGATACAAATATAGGATAAATATTTTTATTTAAATTTTCTAAAGTTTGAGTCTTTAGTGATTTATCAGTTCTCGAATATGTATTTTTAATTATTTCACTTTTTTTATCAAATATATGTAATCCACCATGTAAAAAATATATATTCTGAGAAGCTCCATCATTACCAAAAACTACATAATCAGTAGTTTGTTCATGTGGATCATAAAAACCATCAGTTGTTTTTAGATTGAAATCTTTAATGGTTTCGCTTTCTATAAAGCTTTTAAGCTTGATACAACTCCAGTAAAGCAATAAATCATAATTTAATGTATATACCTTATCAAAGCTTTTTATAAAACTTGCACTATTAAAAAATTCATCATCTGAAATCTCTGTTATTTTATCAGGATGATTATTTGTAATAACATCCACAAGATATTTTTTTAAAGACTTTGAATCATCTAGAATCTTTTTTTCATCAGCTTTTGATAAAGCACCGTATGTTTTTAGTACTTTTGTAGATGTTTCAAGTAGCTTAACAACCTCTTCAAAATCTTTTGTATCAAATTGTGTAAAAACTTTATAAACTGGGCTTGTTCTGGTTATCAAACCCCTTTCTACTGCATTATCAAGTAAACTTGTAAATGAAAATCTTTCTGGATTGTAAGACATACTAAAACCATTACCAAGTAATAAGTATTTTTTCTTATCCATTATTGCCTCTAAAACCTCGTCATAACTCATCATTGTAAAACTCATATTTTCATCCTAATTTTTTTACTTCGACTATGTCTGAAACAAATATATTTGATTTTATTGTTTTAGAATTTGTATTGGGATTGAAAAAATCTTTAATTATTTTGAAACGAGATTCATTTCTTACTAAAAAAGTAGATTCTGGTATCCAATACTTCATTAGTGAAAAAGTTTCAAAAAGTAGATTTGATATTTCTTTTGAATTTTTTTCTTTTAAGACATATCTATTTAATAATAATTCTTTTTTTTCATATTCAAAAAAACCACTATCATAAACAATAAATCTATTATTATGAACTGTTTTTTTCATCAATAGATATTTATCATCATTTTGAGGATTTATTTCTTTTCCATTAACAACTTCAAATTCTATACCTTTTTCCGCTGACTTACTATAAGCATTTTCCATTTTTAATAAAGCTTCAAGCTTCGTAAGATTGTTATTTATTCTTAAAATATTAATAGACTCATTATGTGTAGAATATTTTAAAATAAGATTATCATTTAACGCATGTGAAAATAAAGATCGGACTTCTTCATTAATTTTAAATATTTGAAAACCTAAATAATTTTGATTTTTAACTGAATTTTCTATTTCTAGTTTTGAGTAATTTATAATAGAAAAAATAGTTTTTAATCTATTTGTTTCTAAATTATATCCATGAATAATTTTTTTAAAATAATAAAGTGTCACAAATATATCATTAGAAATTTTATTTTTTATATATTCATCTAAATATTTTCTTTCTTTAACTCGTAGTATTCGTTTAATGTTGTCATAAAATAAATAAACAATAAAAAAGAATAGTGAATTAGAAAAAATATTGAGTAATATACTTTTTACTTGAATATTTTCTATAACTAAGGAAAGTATAAAAATAATTATTGTTATTCCTCCCAAAGTAAAATAAGGTAAAATTCTATACCAATTTATCACACCTTCACCCTCACTTTACCACTAAGTAAATCACTCATAAGTCCTTTTTTTAGCTCTTGGAGTTTTGATAGGTTTTTTTGTTCTGTTTCGATTTTTTTATCTTGTGTGGTTAGGATTTTGGCGATTTGTTTTTGTTCTTCATGTCTTGGCATCTTTAATTTTAAAGTTTTAAGTTCAACAAGACCAACTCTTTTTCTTGTTGAGCCCAAAGCAACTCTCTCTATTGAATTCCTAAAATCAGTGTTGTTAATCGATAAAAATATAAAGTAATTATCATATTTATTTAAATCAACTTTAATTCTTATTCCATCTGAACACATTACAAACTTTTCTTCAATATTTAGAATTAAACAAGCTCTTCCAACTGGATCACCCATCTTAGACATAATAATTTCATTAGGAAAAATTTGACAGCTAAATAGTTCTTGAGCTTTTTGTTCTGATGTATAAACAAAATCATTGTTTTTAAATTCTCCATCACCTATATTTTGTAGTTGTATAACTCGCACACCTTGGTCTACATAATCGGAACTTTTCAAATCTGAACCAAAAGGGCCACCAGTAAAACTATATCTATCATTTTTATCAGTAACATCAATTAAACTCACAACCTCCCACTCTTCAGGGATTAGTCCTAGTTTGCTTTGTTTGTAGGTGTGGGTTTTGGGTGAGCGGATTTTGGCGTTTTTGTCTATGCCGTTTGTTAGTAGCTCTTGCATGAGAGCTTTTTTGATGTTCTTCTCTTTTTCTATGATCCTGTTTGTGTTTTCTATGTTTTTATCTAGTGCAGAGAGGATTTTGGCGATTTTTTCTTGTTCTTTTTGTGGAGGTCTTAAAATTTCTATTTTATTAATATTAGATGTGCTTAAACTTGGTACGCCAGACGCTTCATTGTATGAATTCCAATTGATGGATTGAAATACATAATAAACCCATTTTGGAACATTATTATTTTTAATATGAGAATAAAATAGTGTGTCAACCGTCCAAAAAGGAGTTTCCATATATTGTGGATTATTTATTGTTCCTTTTCTACCAATCAGGACAGATGCTTGGTCATATAAAAAATAATTTGTATATCCAATTACACCACCTGAACCTAAAATAGGGTATTTCCCATCTTCTGATTCAACTTCTTTTTGGTCTTTTCCATACTGAATGGTCAGAATATCTTTTAAAGCCTTAATTTCCCACCCATCAGGCACCACAACCCCACTCATAAATAACCCAACTCATTTAAAAATTCTTTTATCTCACTTGTTGCTTCATCTCTCTCTTTTTCTATCTCACTTAGGCTTACTTTGTACTTGTCCCATAGGTTTTCTAGTGTTTTGATGATGCTTTGTTTTTTCTCGCTTAGGTATCTGTTTGATTCGTTCATTGCATCTAGTTTTAGCTGCGTTATTATCAGTTCTTTTGACGAGGTTAAAACCTCGCTTCCTGTAAATAGCTGCTTTTTTAGTTCTAGTATCTGCTCTCTTATGATTACCTTGTCGTTTTCATCTTTTGCATTTTTTAGCTTTTTAGTAAGCTCTTGTAGTTTGGTATGGAGTGGTTTTTTTGTATCTCCTAGTGAGTCTATAAACTCTTGGTTTGTAGATATAAAAGCATCACTTAGTAGCAAAAAGTCGTATCCGCTGTTTTTTATAGACTTGATGGTAAACTTGTTTTTTACCCACCACGAGGCAAAGATGCCACGCACTTTAAATCTATCTAGCACCACACTAGCATCAAATGCTCTCTCGATGAGTTCATAGCCACTTGTATAAAGTGTAGCTATGTTGCTACTCTCATCATCTACAAGATTTTGGTAGTTGTCATACCATGAGGAGACTTTTGCAATTACTCTTGCATCTGTAGATCTAAACGCTTCACTACTCTCTAGTAGCTCTCTTATGTTTTGTTTTTCTTTTATGCTTGGTAAAAAGTTGTAGTAATCTTCATCTTTTGACTCAAAGAGCATCTCGTGAGTGACACCATAACTACTCATAAGCTCACTACTCCACTCTTGTTTTGGCACACCTCCAACTAAGTGTGCTTTTACATCGTGTAGAGTTGGTGGTGGAGTGTTATCTACATATCTTCTTATGTTTAGGTTGAAGTTCTCTTTTTTTATATCTTCTAGGCTTACAAGTTTGGAGTAGTTTTCTAGCTCAAGGCGGTTTTGATAGACGAAGTTTATCTTTTCTATATCTTCAGCACGAAGTAGGTTTTGGTTTTTGCCCTCTTTATACTCTGCATCTGCGTTTATAAAGAGTATCTTGTCATCTTTTTTGGCTTTGTTTATTATGAGTAGAGATGCGGGAATCCCTGTGCCATAAAAAAGCCCACTTGGTAGTCCAATGACTGCTTCAAGGATATTTTTCTGCTCTATAAGTTCTTTTCTAAATTCCCCCTCAACACTTCCACGAAAAAGCACTCCATGAGGCATAACTACACCCATCTTGCCTTTGTCCTTGAGTGAAGAGAGCATATGTTGCACAAACATATAGTCGCCCTTCTTGCCGTTTTCTGGCATGAAGTGAGAGAACCGCTCTTTGAACTTTAGATTTGCTTTTGTGTAGTTTTGGCTAAATGGCGGATTTGCTATCACTCTATCAAACTGCATGAGTTGCCCATCTTTTGTGTGTAGTGGGTTTTCTAGCGTGTCATCGTTTTTTATGTCGGCGTTTGGTATGCCGTGGAGTATCATGTTCATCTTACACATCGCCCATGTTGTGGCTATGGCATCTTGTCCATAAAGTGAGAAGTTGTCGGAGTTGTATATCTCTTTTATATGCTCTTTTGCTTGTATGAGCATACCACCACTTCCAACTGTTGGATCGTAGATGCTCATGCCAGGTTGCGGGTCGAGGATTTTAGTCAAAAGTGTTACAACTCCACTAGGTGTATAAAACTCTCCTGCTTTTTTACCAGCACTATCTGCAAAGTACTTTATGAGATACTCATACGCAGCACCGAGTAGATCTGGAAACTCAAAGTCCTCATCACGAAGTCTTATCTTGTCAAAGTGTTGTATGAGTTGTATGAGTTTGCTATCGCTTATCTTAGAGTTGCCCACTTTTTTGTTGAAGTCTATGTGTTTTAGTACATCTTCTAGCGATGTCATGTTCGCTTCTTCTATGTTTGAGAGTGCGATATTTAGAGCTTCGCCTAGATTTTTTTTGAGATGTCTTAGACTTTGCCATCTTGCTATCTCTGGGATGTTAAAAGAAAAGCTATGACCTTGTAGAAGCATCTCTATAGTGCTATCATCGTGTCCATCTTTTTGGTAAGCTTCTTTTACTTTGGCATACTCTGCGTCGTACTGATCTGAGAGCCGTTTGAGAAAAAGCATACCAAATATATACTCTTTAAATTCGCTAGCTTCCATCTTACCACGAAGAATATCGGCTGCTGAAAATAGGTGTTGTTCAAGTTGAGAGAGTGTGAGTTTTTGCATCTAAAAGTATCCAATAGTATTAAAAATTATTTAAAAGATATAGATTTTAGCAAAACATTGATGAAGTCTCTCTTTTAGGAGAGATTTAGAGATAGTGCTGCGTAATACTAGCTCTGTTGTGTTTCATTTCATAGCTAACTTGCTGAAGTGAATCAGCATAAGAGTAACCTGCTTGTGCATATTCAAACATTCTTCTTTTTGCAAAGTTCCATCTTAGTCCGTGTGAACCCTCTGGATTTTCAGAAGTGGCTATAGCGGCTTGTTTTATGTCTTCATAATATTTTTGTCGATTGATTTTAAATTTTGGTGTTTTTGATAAATGATTTTGCAGTTCACTATAAGTACTAACACAGACTAGCACCTCCCCTTCTTTGCCGCCTTTTTCTTTTGTGAAGAGAATGCCTTTTTCTGTATTTGTGATAGCATCTAACTTAGCTCCTAAAAGTTGTTCTTTTTTTATAACAGCTACACCCTCTATTCTAGCACCACCTTCATATTGAATAGTGGCAACGAGTTTATGGAGTGGGTTTTGTAGATTTGCGATAAGTTCAAGAGGGGTGCTGTAGGCTCTGTTATGGTAGTTATTTACTACAAAGTTTAAGTCTCTTGCTTCATCTAAGATAGTCTGGCGAATAGAAAAATCATAATTTCTCTCTTCATTGTGAATATTTATAGCGAATGTTTTAAGGGCAAACTCTAGCTTGCCAAGTGCTGCACTTATTTTTTCAAGATATTGTTTTGAGGGGTAATATTCGATTTTATAATCCATATAAGCTGTAATGTGTTCGGATGAGATTTTCTCAAAATCTTTGATGACCCAATGCTCTTTGAGATAGTTAAAAAAGTTATTCCAAACACTTCTGTAACTCTCCATAGTTTTATAGCTAGAGACTTTTTGATAATTGGGATGTAGAGGATCAATCTTCTCCTCTTTTTTGGCACCAGCTACAAAGATCTGTTTTACTAATTGTGAGCTTTGATAATAGACACTGCCTCTCATTTTTTCGTTCTTTTTTTAAATTTGAATGGTTTCAGCCTCCACTCAAGGCAATAATTTGTTAAGTCGATCTGCATTTGGTTCTAGCTTGCATCTGCCAGGCTCTTTTGGTTAAGATGGTACGAAACACTCGTGAGTGAACTCTGAGCTCCAACTGTAAAATACAATGTCTTTAAATATAAAAAACTAGAGTAAGTTTATCATGAAATTTTGTTGATTATTTGTAGGAAGAAAAATTGATGGGTGTCAATTGTTTTTTACGGTTTCCTTTTTTTGACATAGAACAAATGAAGCACCTTAAACAAGGCACTTCATGAGTGTTTATTTAGTGATATGATAAACACCAAAATAAACAAATCCTAAACATTTGAATAAACAAATATTCAGATTTGCTTTAAGATCTTTTTTGGTAAATTTGAAGTTACCTCAAGTGCTTTGATCGCTACTCCAAAATCATTATAGGGATATGAATATGCATAAGTTTGTGCATCTTCAAATGCTTCTTTAATAAATAAAAGCTGTTCAGATTCTTTTTCAATTAAAGTAAGTATGTACTTTATATCTTCCAGATTTTCATAATTTACAAAGAATTTATCAATCACAGAAAGAGGCTCTTCTATCTGTAAATAATGAGTTGATTTCTTTATAGCTATTATGCAAATTGCGAGAATAATATTTTGTGCATTTGTTTTACTAAAGTTAAAAACTTTATTGCTTATTTGACTCAGAACACTTTCAAGAATTTGATTAGTGCTAAATACTTCATAAGATTTTGATTGAGTCATTTTTTCATTTTCATCGCGCATGCATAAAGTCAAAATTTTTGAATTCGGATTTATAATCATCAGCTCATTGCTATCTAGTGTCAATAATATTCTAAAAAAAGTGCTATGAAATGGTTCGTTTATCCACCCTTTTTGCTCTACGAACTTAGTATATAACTCTCTCATTCCAAAACTTTTCAATACACTTGAACTATATAAAAAATACTTTACTCTATCTGTATTCAAACTATATGTCAGCTCTGGCTCTTCAGTCACAAGAGGCACCTCCTCTATTGGAGGTTCTGGAGGAGCTTCTTGTAATAACTCCTTCTGTGAAGGAGCTACAAATAGATACCTATAAAGAAAAAACATTGTTATGCAAAAGCCAATTATTGAAAACAACACTACCATTTCAGTATCCTATCTCTTTTTCTCTAATAAGTTATGCTTATGAAAAAGCACTGTTAAATTCTCAGGTGTGAACCTATGCTCAAACTCTAAAACTCTTGATGTTGAATACCCCATAAGAGAGAGGTTAAATAACTTATACATAGCTCTTGCTTCACTTTTTGATATAAAGACATTAAAATTGCCATCAACTACCAATTTTAGATTTTTAGTGTTTTCATATGCTGAAATACTCAAATACTTGTTTTGGTTATTTCCCGTGTCAAATAAGAACAACTCTTCCATAAAGTGAATTGTATCGGCAAAAGTTGATGTTAAAAGCGTATTTTGAACCAAAATACCTGCATTTCTGATATACTTTTTCTTTGCTTGTTCATCTACCTCAAAAGCTCTAATAAGATAGATTGCTCTATCCCTATTTAGAGCAACAACTGCTAGTTCAAATATATTACCTTCGGGATTATTGAAATCCATATACCCATGTACCATGCGACTATTCACTATATTAGCTTTTTTTACTAAATTATCCATTTTTTTAAGTTTCCTTATTATTTTCTAGTTCTCTCCACAACTCAAATATTGTGGAATAAGAAACCTCTAACCTATGATATTTTGCAAAATATGTAGAAATATCTCTAAAACTCATATTTTGTTCAAGTCTTAGAGTCCGCACAATTGCCCAATATCCAAGCAACTTTTGCCGCTTAATTTTGGCTTTATTATTTTTACCACGAAGCTTTATTGCATTTAAATTCACATCGTCAATTTTTTCAGTAACCGTATCAATCGCTAATATAATCGAAGCTAGTGTTATAACTGCGTTATCTAAATCATCATGACTATTTCTAAACATATGAAAAATTGACTTTTGATGCTGGAGTATTTTTAACTTAGTTGTGATATCCACCTTTACAAAAAGTCGAAGTC